>ERZ773050.1135-NODE-1135-length-14834-cov-4.253671_pt1 | contig 14834 bp, 12 predicted proteins | sample MGYA00580632_ERZ773050 | MGnify/ENA primary metagenome ERZ773050 (study PRJEB29015, sample SAMEA2738123) | human oral metagenome | biome: human oral; feature: human-associated habitat; material: saliva | place: China | collected 2166 ... | reverse complement strand
CCCCGACCCCGACACCGTACCTCGCCCCGGCCCCGACACCGTACCTCGCCCCGGCCCCGACACCGTACCTCGCCCCGGCCCCGAACCAGAAAACGCAGCGGAAACTTTAACATAAATTGTCACCATAATCCTGCTACTTTTACATGCTATGTAATATAGAATGGTCGTGGGCGATAGCCCGAAACCCACCAGACGAAGGAGTCTTTGAGATGCGCCAGATTATCATCTTGGGCGGCGGAACTGCCGGTTCCATCCTCGCTAACCGGCTCAGCCGCGAACTGCCCACAAAGGAATACCAGATCACCGTGGTGGACCGCAACAATCTCCACCACTATCAACCCGGATACCTCTTTGTACCTTTCGGGATGTATCGTCCCCGCAGCGTGGTGAAACCCCGCTCGCGCTTTCTGCCCGCGGGGGTACAGTTCGTGCCGGACACGATTCTACGCGTCGACCCGGAAACGAAAACCGTTGAACTGGCAACCCAAAAGCTGCAGTACGACTATCTGATCATCACCACGGGCTGCACCATCCGCCCCGACCAAGTCCCCGGCATGAGCGACCCGCGCGTGTGGCGGCGCAGCGTTTTCGACTTCTATACCCTCTCTGGTGCCACGAAACTGCACCGCGCGCTGCGGGATTTTCCAGGCGGCAAACTGGTGGTGCACACCTCGGAAGTTCCCATCAAGTGCCCCGTCGCCCCGCTGGAATTCACCTTCCTGGCCGACTGGTTCTTTTTCCGCCGCCGGCGCCGCTTCGATGTCGACATCACCTTCGTCACCCCCCTGGACCGCGAGGACCTCCACCTGCTCGGCTCGACCATGGATGACTGCATGGACCTCGTCGACGAGGCCGGTGACTGCATCGTCCTCTACCACGTCGGGGTCCTGCCCCAGGCCTGCCACGAGCTGGTCGACATCCTCAAGCAGTGCGCCGAGCTCACCGCGCAGGCCATGCCGCGCCTGAAGTCGCTCAAGGACCTCGAGAGCTACTGGGTGAAGATCAACGAGCTGGAGAACCACGGCGACCAGACCTACCGCGCTGGAATCGGCCGGCTCTTCGAGGAGGAGATGGACCCGATCAGCCTCATCAAGCGCAAGGAGATCATCGAGCGCATGGAGGCCGCCATCGACGCCTTCGAGTCCCTGGCGAACACGGTCGAGTCGATCGCCGTCCGCGAGTCCTGACGGATCGGCACTGCCATGATGACAGCACTGGTCATCGCGATCCTCATCGTCGCGCTCATCTTCAACTTCACCAATGGTTTCCACGACGCCGCGAACGCCATCGCGACGTCGGTGTCGACGCGCGCGCTGTCCATGCGCTCCGCCCTGCTCATGGCCGCCGTCATGAACATCGTCGGCGCGCTGCTGGGCACCTCGGTGGCCCACACGATCGGCTCCGACATCGTGTCGATCAGCTATGGGACGGATGAGGGCAACATGATCGCCCTCATCGTCGTCTTCGCGGCGCTGTTCTCCGCGATCGCCTGGAACCTCATCACCTGGTGGTTCGGCCTGCCGTCGTCCTCCTCGCACGCGCTCATCGGGGGGCTTGCGGGCGCCGGCCTGGCCTGCGGTCTGATGGTCCACTGGACCTCGATCCTCGACAAGGTCGTCATCCCGATGATCGTCTCACCGCTGGGCGGATTCATCGTGGCGTACATCGCCATGATCATCGTTCTGCGCCTGTGCGCGGCCCTGCCCTACCACCGCACGATGCGGCGCTTCCGCTGGGCCCAGACGGTCTCGGCAGCGGCTATGGCGCTGGGGCACGGCCTCCAGGACGCCCAGAAGACGATGGGCGTCATGCTCATCGCACTGACGGCGGGCGGCTTCCACTCCTTCGAGCACGGCGTGCCCGCGTGGGTGAAGATCACCGCGGCGCTGACGATCTCCATCGGCACCTACTTCGGCGGCACCCGGATCATGGCGACCCTCGGCTCGAAGGTCATCGACCTCGACCCGGCCCACGGCTTCGTCGCCGAGAGCGTCGCCGCCGGGTTCCTGTACGTGGCCGCCATGGGCTTCGGCGCCCCCGTCTCGACGACGCACACGATCACCACCTCCATCATGGGCGTGGGCGCCACGAAGCGCCTGAGCGCTGTGCGCTGGGGCGTGGCCGGGGACATCGTCGTGGCCTGGGTGATGACCCTTCCCGCCGCGGCGGCCATCGCCGCCGTCGTCGCCCTCCTCCTCCGGGTGGCGCTCCTCTAAGAGGGCGGCGCAGTCCCGCCGAGTCGGAGAGCCCGCGCGCCCTGGTGGCTCGGGGGCTCTCCCGTTCTCGGCGCGGGGGCTCTCCCGCTCTCAGGAGACCCGGCGCAGTTCCAGAGTCCTGAGATCGTCGTCAGAGGCCTCACTGGTCTCGGTCAGGATCGTCTTGGGGGCGACCACGCGAACCAAACGGCTGTCCTTCATCGACCACTTCACCTCTCCGGTGGCGGCATCGTGGACGCTGGTCGCCTGAACACGGAGATCAACGCCGTCCCACCACCGGATCATGACGAGGGAGCCGTCCCCCACCACGCCTTCCATGCTCGGCGCGGCGCTTGAACCGACATCAGCGGGCCGCTCGAGGTCATGCCCGTCGATCTTCGGGGAGCTGCTCGTGCTACTCGTCACCGAGTGAACAGCACCGGAGGAGTCCAGCGCGTAGGTGTCATCCTTGAAGCCGGATGTGGCGGTGCCGGCCATGTCGGCGCCCGCCTTCTTGAGCGCCTCGGCGCTGACCTCCGGCGACGCGCCGATATAGGGCCCGTCCCACGTATCGAAGGGGGTGGTCTGCCCGTTCTTGTACGCCGATACCTCGCAGTTCTGGGAGGCGGAATCAGCGCAGAAGTACAGGGCGACTCCGTCGGCGATCGGCCGCGCCCTGAGGTACTTCACCTTTCCACCGCCCAGCGCCGTGCCGGTCGCTATGTCGACGACGCTCTCTTCCACCTCGTTCTTGTCGGAGTCATACCTGTAGACCTGGGCAGTCGACGCCGAGGAGCGCCATCCGTAGGACACCTCGTGGTCAGAGAAGCGCCATTTCTCGGCACCATCGGCACTGACCCCGACCACCCTCCCATCCCGTGAGGACCGGTCCCCCTTTGTCTTGATGGCGACCGCGATGTCTCCCGCGCCCGCGACGAACTTCGATTCGTCGTCGAGCCAGTCGAGCGTGGTCTGCTCACCTGTGGTGCCGTTGACCCTGACGTTGCCGATGACGGCGTCCTGGTCCCAGAATCCGTGGCCCTTCGTGGCGTCCGCCCCCTCGCCGCTCGCGATGCTCCGGGGCTCGTCCCCCTCGAGGCTGAAGAGCTCCCAGGAGGCGTAGGACAAGTCGGGGGTCGTCGAGCGGGACGATGAGCGAGGGGGCGACGGCGGGGCGCTGCTGGCCCCGTTGGGGTCGCCCACCGTGAGCATCCTCGTGCCGTCCTCGGAGAAGAAGGCCAGATTCGCCTGGCGAGACCAGACGATGTCCGGCTCCTTGGAGAACTCGGTGGACATCTCGGTGGTGCCGAGGAGCCGTCCGCTTTTCGCCCCCGCCGACTCATCGCGGTGCAGCCACCACCAGGCTCCTCCGGCGCCTCCCGCCCCCAGGACGAGGACGAGGACGACGACGGCCGCGATCAGCCCGCCCCGGCGGTTGCGCGGGGCCCCAGCGGTGGCGAATGGAGTCGCGGCACCAGCGACACCGCCGACATAGGGCGCAGGCATCATCGGCGGCTGAGCGCCATAGACGGGAGCGACGGCGGGGGTTGCCGGGGCGCTGCGCATCGCGAGACCCGCCTGGTAACCCACCTGATATCCCGCTGGCACCGGGGCGCCCTGCGGGCCGGACTGCGGGGGCCATCCTCTCTGCCCCGCTGGGCCGGCCTGGATGGCTGGCCCGACCTGGGGCCCCGGCCCTTGGGCCAGGGCGGCCGACGGCGCTGAGGAGGCGGTCGCCCCGGAGGGCTTGCCCCGATGGAACACGGCGGACTTCGCGTCGGCGGTGCCGAAGCGCATGATGAAGTCGAGGACGCCGGGAGTCGCGGCGGGGTTGGCCGCGATGGCCGCCTGGAGGTCGGGGCGCGCCGAGACGATTCTCGCGAGCTCCACCGACGGCGTCGTCGGGTCCGCTGCCGCTGCGGCGTCGGGATCATCGCGGCGTGGGGGCGCTGGGGTGTTCGCATCCGTGCTCATGGTCGTATTCCAGCCGATCGCCGCCCCTAACGTCCATGGGGAGGTGGGGCCGGCCCGCCCGCTCCTGAGGCTCCGCCCCCGGCCGCGCGTGATGGCGGCCGGAGGCGGAATGAGCTCGTCGCCCGCTCAGGCGGCCCGGTAGAGGGAGACCGATTCGAGGTCGCCCCTGTCATCGCGCTTGGGGATGAGGAGTGTCTGGGAGTCGACGCCGATCGGGTAGTCGCCCCCATCGATGGACCACAGCTTCTCCCCTGTCGCGGAGTCGTAGATGCCCAGGTCCGGGGAGCCCATCGGATCCTCCCAGACGACAACGCCCAGGGCGCCTTTCGCCGCGACGAAGGCCGTATCGGGAGTGAAGACGCCTTTTGTCCCGATCCCCGCGGGCTCCAAGCGGTGCCCGTCAAGGCCGAGATCGCCGTCCTCCTTCGTGAAGGTGTAGAGCTTGCCGTTCCCATCGACGACGCGGGCGACGACGTGATCCTTGGAGCTATCCGCCTCCTGCGCCGCGCTCTTCAGGGAGGCGGCGCTCATTGGCGCGGTGGGCAGCAGGAGGGTGCCGGTCTCCCAACTGTCGACGGGGGTCGTCTCCCCTTTGTGGAGCACCGCGACATCCCAGGAGTCGCTGTCCAGCAGGAGGGAGGAGAGGGCGATGTCGCCGCCGTCGAGCAGGTCGACGTGGACCTGCTTGGCGCCTCCGACCAGTTCGGCGCCGGTCGCGATGTCCAGGGCGACCGCCGTCGACTCGGACGTCTCCGTGGAGGGTCCGGTGGTCCTTGTCGAGATTCCCTCGAGCCTGACCACTCCGGCACCGGTGTAGACCATCCCCGAGGAGTAGTCCTCCGTGGAGCTCCACACCTCGGTGCCGTCTTGCCGGATGCCCTTCGCCTTGCCCCTCTTGCCCGAGGAGCCGAGGTCGATGACGACGGCGGTGTCGCCCGCCGCCCCCATGAAGAAGTAGTTGTCGTCCACCCAGTCCATGGCGCTTGTCGCCCCCGTGTCCCCATTGATGAGGGTGCTGCCGCAGAGGAGGTCGTGGCCCCACATGCCGACGGCGTTGCCGCAGTGCTCCGTTCCGGACCAGATCTCGGTGGGGGTGCCACCCTCAAGGCTGTAGAGGGTGAGGCTGTTGGAGTCCTTCGAGGACTCGGTATCGACGTACATCCGCTTCCCGTCGTCAGAGATGTCGTAATCCTCAGCAGGGCTCGACCACTCCTCGGTGGGCTGGGCGCGGAAACTGTCCGAGGCATCGCCGAGGCGGTAATCCGGCCATTGATCCTTCACGGATTCGGCGGCTTGCCCACGATCGCGGTGGGTCCACCACCAGGCGCCGCCGCCCGCTCCGGCGGCCAGGGCGAGCACGACGACGAGCACGGCGACGATGAGGCCGCGTCTGCGCTTGCGCGGCGGGGCGGCCAGCGGCGCCTGGTCATAGATGCCGGGCCCGTAGCCCGGGAGGGAGGCTGCGGGCGGCTGCTGGGAGGGCTGACCGGGATCGCCCATCGGCTGCGGCCCTAGCGGAGCAGGGGCCGACGGCGGGACTTGCGGCGGGTACGACGCGTACTGGGGCGCCGCCTGGGCGGGGTACTGGGAGTACTGGGGCGCCGAGGAAGGCTGTTCGTGGGCGGGCGGAGCGCCGTGGCCGGGCTGCGGGCCGTCAGCCGCGGTGCGACCCGCGGAGGGCCACGCGCCATTGACATCGTTGTCCTGGGAGAAATCACTCATAGGTCTATTGCAGCGATGACGCCCGCTCTTGTCCACCACTGGCCGCACTGGCGCGATCCGCCGATTTTCCCCAATATCACGCCGCTTTCGCCTGCGATAGAGCGACTCCCCGGTGACCGCTCCCCATGCCCGCTCGGGGCGGCCGGCGCGTCAGTCGAGCAGACCTGCTTGGGCTCGAGCGGCGGCGTCGGCGAGCTCGTCGGCGGTGGCCAGGAGGGCGGAGTCGCGTCGGGTGACGCGGTCGGCGAGGGGGTCGGCGTCGTCGTCGATCCACTGGGGGGCCGAGCCCGCGGCGAGGGCGCCCAGGAAGGAGGAGGTGGTGGCGAGCAGCGGGGCGAGTGCCGGGACGGAGCCCTCCAGCGCGCCGGCGAGGGCGGAGTCGAGGCGCTCGCGCAGCTCCTCGGGGGCGATGGCAGGGCGGCCCTGCGCCAGGGCGGCGTCGAGGCGGGAGGCGAGGGCGCCGTCGTCGTCCGGGCCGGTGAGGTCGACGACGGTGGCGTAACGGCGTTCGACGAGCGCGGGGTCGCGCCGGATCCACTCGCGCACGAGGAACAGGCGCCACAGGGCGCCGGGCAGGGTGGTGGCGGGCGAGTCGGCCCAGAGCTCGGCGACGTCGTCGATCCCCTGCCCGGCGACGACAGCGATGACGCCCTCGCGGGTGATGGGGTCGTCCGGGGTGGTGGGGAAGCCGCCGACGAGGGCTTGGGCGGCGCGGTGGGCGAGCTCGGAGGCGACGGCGGTGTCCACGCCGCCCTCGATGGACTCGGCGACCTCGGGGTCGAGCCGGGCGGGGCGGTGGAACTGGCGTGCCATGGCGGTCTCCTTCGGTGACGGGGCGCGCCCATTCTCTCGCACGCCCGGCACGGCATGCCCTGCTCGCCCAGGTCCGGCTATGCTGCTCGTGGTGCTGGGCCCCAGCGCCGCGCCCCCTTAGCTCAGTTGGTCAGAGCTGCGGACTTTTAATCCGAAGGTCGTGGGTTCGAGCCCCACAGGGGGCACCACCGCCGGCCACGTACGCCGCCGGCTCCCAACCGCCATCCGCCGCTCGGCGCGGCAGCAAGTCGGAGACCTGCAGACCCAGGTACTCGGCCGTCAAAATCAAGTCTTCAGTCGTCCATGCCGTGATGCCGCGAAGCCGACGGCCCACAGCCGGACCGGTGACCCCGAGATAGTCCGCGAGGCTCTTCCGCGTCACATGGAGGGCGAACATCGCCTGGTTGACAGTTGCGCCGATGGCTTCATCGACCGCATAGGCGGGTTGCACGACTTCAGAAACACTCATGACACAAAGATACATTCGGTACGTTTGCGCACGCAAGATACATTGACAGTCGATCATGCGGTGAGTAACACTCTCGTCATGACCGATACCTCACGTACCGAACGAGACCCTCGAGACCTCCTGACGGTGAAGCAGGTACTGACGCAGTACTCGTTCACCGGATGGACGGAGCGCGAGATACGGGGCTGGGTGCGGGACCACGGCTTCCCGGTGGTTCGCTCCCCTTCAGGGAGATACAAGCTCAGGCGTTCTGACGTTGAGGCGTTGCTGGAGCCGCAGGTGTTGTCGGCGCCGTCTGCGGGTTCTGCGGCGTCGTCCGACGAGGAGTGGCCGGGGCAGCCGAAGCTGCCGTGGCCGGGGGCGCCGACGCCGCCGCTTCCCGGGTCGGCGTCGTCGCCTGCCTCGACCGCTGGTGGGGGTGAGGGCTGATGCGTGGCGTGTGGGGGCGCTTGTTGGGCGTGGTCGGCGCGCTTGTTGCGGTGATCGCGGCGGCGATGGGGGCGGTCCTGGGCTTGTTCCTCGCGGTTGGGTGGGCGTGGTCCCGGTTCTCGTCGGAGGCTTCGGCATCGTCTCCGTCCTTGACCGCCGATGGGGGTGGTCGTCGCTGATCGCCTGGCCGGTTCGCGCGCCCTGATTCCCCTTTGTCCTGTTGTTTGTTCCCTCCTGCTCGTCCCTGAGCGTCTCTGGTCTGTCATCTCTATTTCTCCTCGATTGGAAGGGATCTCCCCATGTTCACTACCTCCTCTTCTTCTCGTGTGGCCGTCGCTGGAGCGGTTCTGTGTCTCGGTGTTGGGGCGCTGGTGGGTTGTTCGGGCGCTGGTGTGGTGTCGTCGGGCTCGACCGCCACTGCTGCCGCTTCGGCGTCTCCTGGTTCTGTTCCGCAGGTGGGGCAGATCATCGCCAGTGCTCCCCTGTCGGCGGGGGGCTATGAGGCTTCTCGGTGCGGGGGCCGCGATCAGGTGTTGATGGAGGCCTTGCAGTCGGCGGCGCATGAGCGCGGCTGGACGGTCGATAGGGCCTCCACTGATTCGGAGGGCTGCTGGGCGGCGGCGTCGGTGCCTGTCGCGGGCGGGCAGCGCGCGAGCCTGGCGGTCGAGGAGAACGAGGCGACCGGGACGGCGTCTTTGAGGGTGGTCGACGTGGTGGCGTCGTCGACGGCGGCGGTGGTCGCCCCGACCAGGTCCGCGACCGCGTCGGTCGTTGCTTCTGTGGGGGGTGAGAACTGATGGGGGCCGTGCGGCGGGCGGTGAGCGCGATTGCTCGTGATCGTGGGGCGGCTCTGGGTTTGTTGGTGCTGGCGCTGGTGGGGGTAGCGGCTGTGCGCGCGCTCTCGCCGTGGGTGTCGGGGCTGCTGGCGTTTTTCGGGGTGCTGTTCTTCTACGTGCCTTGGGGTCGGTGGGTTCGGTGGGCGGCGTGGTTGGCGGTCAGCTCGTGGTCGGTGGTGTGCGGGCTGGCGTCCTTGCGGGGCTGGTGGTGGCCGGCTGATGGGCTGGCGGGCGCGCTGCTGATCGTGGCGGGCGTCCTGATGCTCGTCTTGGCCTGGTGGACGCGGATTCCGGCGCCGCCCGTCGCGCAGATGGCGATCGGGCCCCGTCCCGCCGTTGTGGGGCGGCGGGGCGATGGCGGGCCGGCCGAGATCGCGTCTTCCTCGACCGATCCTGCCGTTGATCGGTCCTGAATGAGGGGTCTGTGATGAGTGCTTCTTCTGCTGTTGATGGTTCCTGGGCCGGTGGCCTGGGTGTTGATGTGTCGTCGGATGAGGGTCTTCGTGGGGCTCTTGTGCTGGTGGCTGAGGTGGGTTGGGACTCGCCTGTGGGGGTTGCGGTGGCTCGGGCTGTTGAGGTGGAGCTGCCGGGTCGTGTGGGCGCGGGGGTTGTGGCGTCGATGGGCTCTGGGTCGGCCGGGGGCCGGGGCGAGGTTGTTGATGAGCTGGTGCTGGCGGCGTGGGAGCTGCTGATGCTGCGGCCGGACACGGTGGCGCGGGTCGAGGGGGATCTGTGGGCGTGGCTGGCTCGGCGGGCGCGGTGGGCGGTGGCGGATGCGCTGACGGTCGAGGGGCTGCATGGCCTGTGCGGTGATGGGACGGCCAGCAGGTTGCGGCGTCGGTGCCGGGGCGTGGTGTTCGAGGGGCCGGAGGCGTTGGAGGGGCCCGGGGTGGCGCCTGTGGGGGGCGGGGGCGTGGACAGTCCTGGTGGGCGGCATCGGCGTGCGGTTGTGTTCGCTCGGGCGCGTGACCTGGGCCCGGTCCTGGGTGGGGTGGCTCGGGCGGTGGCGGGGGTGGTGCCCCCTTTCGTGGACGCCGCGGGCGCGGTGGCCCGCGTGGCTGAGATCGCTGGTGGGGCGCGGCACGCGCGTCGGCACGCGCTGGCTGGGCGGGATGGCGGCGCCGGTGGGGTTCTTGCGGGCCTTGGTGTGGGGCCGGTGGGGGCGCGGGCGCTGATGACGCTGGTGGCGGGCTCGAAGCGGGCTGGTGAGGAGTCGTCTGTGCCTTTGGCGGTTCGCGCGGGGGCGGCTGTGGCTGATGAGCCGGGGTCGTGGCCGGAGCCTGCTAGGCGGGCTCTGGGGCGCCTGGCGGTCTCGTTCGAGCCCGTGGTCGGGGAGGGCGGGCAGTTGTGCCTGTTCGAGCTCGACGAGGCCGGCGCTGTTGGTGGGGGGTGGTGCGTGCCGGCTGCGTGAGGGGCTGTCGGCCGCGCCCGTTGAAGACGGCCGATCCCCTCACCGCCCACGGGGGGCGGTGAGGGGACCTACATCACATTCTTGGCACCCGGTCCGTTGTTTTTTCGCGGCAATCGACTGGGGGCCCGGGCAGCTTGCGCCCAAAACACGCCGGAGCGCGTCGTTGCGAAGGGTACCAGTTTTGAACGGTTCGAAGGAAGGCGGTGCGCGCCGGGCTCAGGCGGCGGGCCCGCGCGGGCGGGGGCCGTCCCGTGGGGGGTTCGCTCCTGATCCGCGGGTGCGCAAGTGGCGGCGTGTGAGCGTGGCTCTGGAGCGGTCTCGGCTGGTGGTGGCGGCGTCTGTGCCCGAGGGGTCTGTGCTGGCTCCGAGGTGCTCGGTGTGGCTGGCGGGGGTTGAGGAGGTGCTGGGGCGCGAGGGTGTGCGGGCGGATCACGCGGCGACGGGTCTGGGGGTGGCTCGGGCGCTGGTGTCGTGGGTGGACGCGCCTTCTCGCACGACACGGGTGACGAACGCGGTGATCGCTGCGCGTGCGGGGGTGTGCGAGCGCACGGCGCAGCGGTGGTTGCGGCGCTTTGAGGCGTGGGGGCTTCTGGGACTGGCCGCGGCGGGCCGGTCGGCGGCGTGGGCTCCTCGGGCGCGGGTCGATGACGGGGCCGGCGGGACGGTGCTGGTGGCCCGCAATGAGGCGGCGGTGCGCTCGTTGTGCGTGCCGGCGGGCTTGGTGGGGACCCTGACCGGGCCGGCGCGCGGCGGCAGGGGCGAGGCGCGTGGTGGGGGTTGTGGGTCCAGGTGTCACCCCTACCCGTGGTTAGGGAAGATTGACCCCCGCACGCGCGCGCGAGGCGGAGCGGGTGATGGTTCGGAGCCGCTTCGCGGCGCTGAGGGCTTTTCCGGGGCCGCTTCGCGGCCGGTGGCCGGGCCCGGCCCGGATCGGGAGCGCGCGTGGCACTCTCCTCGGGCTACGAGGAGCAAGGACGAGGGGGTCCTGGGACTGGCTCGGCGCTTGCAGGAGGAGCTGCTGGTGCTGCGGGGGTGCTCGGATCGGTATGTGATGCGGGTGATCCGCCCGTTCTTCGACGCTGGTTGGGGCTTGTCGGATCTGGTGGGGGCTGTTGATCGCCAGCCGGATGGGTCGCCCTGGCCGCACTCGGGGGCGCGCGGGGTGCGCGAGCCGGCCAGGTGGCTGATCCCCCGCCTGTCGGCGTGGCTGGACGATGAGGGGGCGGTGCTGGTGGCGCCGTCGATGCGGGCGCGGGCCGAGCACGAGGCCGTGTTGGCGGCCAGGCGCCGTGAGGCCGCGGCGCGGGCCGAGCAGGCCCGGCGGGTCGAGGAGCAGCGCCGGCTCGCCGGCGGGGCGCTGCGCGGCCAGCTGCTGGCCGCGGCGATGGCGGCCGAGCTGTCGGAGGCGGCCCGCCGCGCCAGTACGCGGCGCCGAGCCGAGCAGCGGGCAAAGCGGCTGGCTGGGCGTTGGGGCGAGGATCCGTGGCGCTGAGCCCGGCGTCGGCGCCGCCGCGGGCCGGTGGGCCGGGGTGTGGGCGGGTCGGCCATGGAGAAGGGGTGACAGGCACTCGGTAGAGCCTGATCGGTTCGGGACTGCGAGAGGGAGAGGGGGGGCTGGTGTGAAGAAGTGGCTGGTGGCGCTGGTGTGCGCGCTGATCCTGTTCTCGCCGCTCATGGTGGGCGGGATGGTGGTGTTCCTGCTTCTTGGTGGGGCCCATGGCCAGCAGGCCGGGGCTGGGGCGGCCTCGTGCGTGGTGTCCGCGGGCAGCACCGAGGAGGTCACGGTGGCGGGGGTGACCCTGAGCCGGGAGCAGGTGGGGCACGCGGCGGCGATCATCGCCACGGGGGCCAGCGCCCAGGTGGGGCAGGCCGGTCAGATCGAGGCGCTGATCACCGCGTTGCAGGAGACCACGATGCGCAACCTGGCCAATGAGGCGGTGCCGGAGTCGATGGCGCTCTCCCATGACGGGGTGGGCGCCAACTTCGACTCCGTCGGGTTGTTCCAGCAGCGCCCCTCCCAGGGGTGGGGCGCGGTGGGTGAGCTGATGGACCCGGGCAAGGCCGCGGGCAAGTTCTATGAGCGGCTCAAGAAGGTGCCCGGGTGGGAGCAGATGGGGTACGGGCAGGCGGCCCAGGAGGTGCAGGTCTCGGCGCACCCCGAGGAGTACGACAAGTGGGTGCCGGCGGCCAAAGGGTTGCTGTCGGCGCTGTCGGACGCGACCTGCCAGGGCTCCTCCGGGGTGTCGGGGGCGGGGCTGGCCGGTGCCAGTGGGTCGCGGGCCGCGATCGTGAACTTCGCGATGGCGCAGGTCGGCAAGGGCTACATCCTGGGCACCCAGGGGCCGGACACGTTCGACTGCTCTGGGCTGACCTTGAAGGCCTATGAGCAGGCAGGCATCTCCTTGCCGCGCACCAGCGGCGAGCAGCGCGGGGCGGGGGTGGAGGTGTCCGCCTCGGAGGCCAAGCCCGGGGACATCCTGTGGTGGCCGGGGCACGTGGCCATCTACACCGGCAACGGGCGCATGGTCGGCGCCCAGACCCCCTCCCAGGGGGTCCTCGAGATGGCCGTGTACGGGGCGCCGGTCTACATCCGCCCCGCCGGCCTGGACTAGCTCGCCCAACCCTCTGGCAGGCGCGCGGCGTATCGGAAGTTTTCACAGGACAAGGCAGAGATTTCGAGAGGAGCCTGATGATGAGCAGGACAACCAGATGGATGCGGTCGCATCCGATCAAGGCGTCCGGCGCGATCGCGCTGGCGCTCATCGGGGCGCTGGTGGTGGGGGTGGCGCTGGGCTCGTCCAGCGGGAACCTGCCGTCGGTGGCCCCACAGGAAGGCGCGGGCGCGTCGGCGTCAGCGGGCACGGGCGATGGCTCGGCGACGGCGGTGGCCACGGCCGCGCCCGGTGACGCCGCGGCGACGTCGTCGGCGGGGGGGGACTTCGGGGCCGGCCTGCCGCGTCTGGCGTCCTCCCCATTCGCGGCCACCACCGATCCCGAGGTGTTCGCCGCGTCGGTGATCGCCGCGTCCGGGTATGACTACACCGGCTCCCAGCCGGCCGACGCCGCGGCCGAGCGCGAGCGCATCGGGGAGGCGTGGCGCTCCGGGATGGCGCCCGAGGACGGGCCCCTGGGGCCCGAGCTGGGCAAGATCTACCGGGACTCGGTCAGTGCGAGCATCGACACTGACAAGCTCGCCTACCGGATCTCGGCCAAGGAGAAGGACGACGTGGACGTGCTCGGAGTTCGGGCCACCGACAACTCCGAGATCCGCTCCCAGGTCGGCAACCACGCGTATTTGACGGTGATCAACAACCGGGCCACCCTGCACGCCCTGACGGCGCGCGCCCGGATCCGGGTCGAGCTGCAGCCCGTGCGCGACAACTCCGGGTTCGCCAGCACCTACGAGACCCAGATCTCGATGATCATCCAGTGCGATCCCGCCATCGAGGATGGCCAGTGCCGCCTGGTGGGCATGACCGGGGGAGGCGCCCAGTGAGCCGCGCGACGACAACCATGACAACGATGATCATGACGACGGGGCGTGGGCGCGCGCCGGTGGCGCGCGCGGTCATGGCGCTGGTGGCCTTCCTGCTGGTGGCGCTGGCGCCGGCAGGCATGGCGCAAGCCGCCACCGCCACTGGCGGCGCGGCGCCCGGCTCGGCGGTCCAGGCGGCTCAGGCGGCGCCGGCCGCCCCGGCGCCGGCGGTCGACCTGGACGACATCCTGGACGGCGCCAAGAATGCCGGAGGCGCCATCTGGGGCGGCGTCAAGGGCGCGGCTGGCTGGGTGTGGGACAAGGGCGCCGGCGCCGTGCGGTGGGTCAAGGACCGCGTCGGCGGCGCCTTGTCGGGCCTGGCCGACGCGGCCGGGGATGCGGTCGGTGACGCGGTGGACACCGTGCTGGGGCCGATCAAGGACTGGATCGTCGAGGCCCTGCAGGGGATGGTCACGTGGGTGGCCCAGCAGTTGGGCAAGGGGGTGGCCTGGATGCTGATCCAGACGATCTCCTTGGTGTTCGCGGTCTCGTCGCCCAACCTGGGCGCCGATTTCATGTACACGTGGTCGGGGCGGGGGTTCGCCCTGGCGGTGCCCATCACCCTGATGATGGCGATGGCGCAGATCATCGCCTCGTCGATCAGGCTTCGCGCCCTGGTGGGCGTCAAGCGCGCCGTCAACGGGGCGATGCTGGGCACCGGGGCGTCGATGATCACCCTGCCGGTGGTCGCGGTCGTGATCGCGGCGATCGACCAGGCCCGCGCCGTGTTCGTGGGCTATGTCGATATGGACGCCAAGGCGCTGGCGCAGCGCATCACCGACATGTGGAGTTCGGACACGTTCACCGCGCTGGCGCAGCAGAGTCTGCCGGCGGGGGCGGCGGCGGCCGTGTCGGGCGTGCTGGCGATGCTGCTGGCGTTCATCGTGATCGCGATCCTGGTGTTCTTCTTCGGGATCGCCCTGCTGATCGTGATGTCGATCCGCAACATCATGCTGCACGGCACGGTGGTGTTCGCGCCGATCGCCTGGTCCGGGCTGGCGTCGGACTGGACGCGCTCGTGGCCGCGGCGCATCCTGGGGTGGATCACCGCGATCGCGGTGGCGCCCCTGGGCGTCGTGGTGGTCCTGGGCCTGGGCCTGGCGGGCATGGCTGACTCGCCCAACGCCGATTCGATCGGGGAGCTGGTGAGCCAGCAGATCCTGTCGGGGTGCATGCTGCTGGTGGCGGTGTGCGTGCCGTTCGCCTGCTTCAAGTTCTTCGACTTCATGGGCGAGGCGGCCGTGTCGGGCATGCACTCGGACATCGACGCCGGGGTGCGCGAGGGCGCCTCCGAGACCGGATCGACGATCAAGACGGTGGCCGCGGTCGCCGCTGTGGGCGGCACCCGCACCGACGGCGCGTCCGGTGGCGGGGGCTCCGGCGGCTCCCAGGCGGCCGGGACGGCCGCCTCCTCCGGCGGTGCGGGCGCCGCCAGCGCGGGCGCTGGCAC
>ERZ773050.1133-NODE-1133-length-14842-cov-10.092311_pt1 | contig 14842 bp, 11 predicted proteins | sample MGYA00580632_ERZ773050 | MGnify/ENA primary metagenome ERZ773050 (study PRJEB29015, sample SAMEA2738123) | human oral metagenome | biome: human oral; feature: human-associated habitat; material: saliva | place: China | collected 2166 ... | reverse complement strand
CACCCCGCGACGGGCGCATCCCCGCCACCAGCGCGGCAGGATGCGAAACCCGCGACTTCAGCCTCTACGTACACATCCCCTTCTGCTCCGTACGCTGCGGCTACTGCGACTTCAACACCTACGCCACCGAAGACTTCGGCAACGGCATCGGCCTCGGCACCTACGCCGCCGACGCCATCGCAGAAATCCTCTTCGCCGCCCGCACCCTCGAAACCTCCGGCGTCGCAAAACGCCCCATGCACACCGTCTTCTTCGGAGGCGGCACCCCCACCAAACTACCCGCCCGCGACCTCGTACGCATCCTGCAGGCAGCCATCGACGTATTCGGCCTCGTCGAAGGCGCAGAAGTCACCACCGAAGCGAACCCCGACTCCGTCACCCTCGAAGACCTGCAGACCCTCAAGGACGGCGGCTTCACCCGCGTATCCTTCGGCATGCAGTCCGTCGTCCCCGAGGTACTACAGGTACTCGACCGCACCCACACGCCGTCGAACGTGCCGAAGGTTGTCGCCTGGGCCAAGGAGGTCGGCCTGCAGGTATCCGTGGACCTGATCTACGGTTCGCCGGGGGAGACCCTGCAACAGTGGGAGCGCAGCGTTCGCGCCGCAATCTCTTACGAGCCGGACCATATTTCCGCCTACTCGCTGATCGTGGAGGACGGCACCAAGCTTGCCGCACAGATTCGCCGCGGCGAATACACCATGCCCGATGAAGACCTCATGGCGGACATGTACCTGCTCGCCGAGGAGCTACTCACCGAAGCCGGCTACAACTGGTACGAGGTCTCCAACTACTCGCGCAGCGAGGACACCCGCAGCGACCACAACCTCGCCTACTGGCGCAACCAGGACTGGTGGGGCATCGGCCCCGGCGCGCACTCGCACGTGAACGGTACCCGCTGGTGGAACGTGAAGCACCCGGTGCCGTACGCGCAGAAGGTGCGTGCGGGGGAGTCCCCGGCGGCGGCACGTGAGGTGCTGGACACCGCCACTCGTGCTTTTGAAACGATTATGCTCATGATCCGTGTGCGCGAGGGCCTGGCGATGCGCGAGCTACTCGCCGTGCACGACGAGGCGCAGCTGGGCGCCTCCCTACGCTGGCTGGTTTCTCAAGCTCTGATTGAGCCTGATGCTTTAACTTCTCAGGCTGAACCTGACCCTGAAGCCCACGTGCGCCTGACCCTCAAGGGCCGCCTGCTGGGGGATGCGGTGACCCGTGAGCTACTCCCGGAAGTCTCGGAAGAGCACGAGGAACACTAAGAAATACCTGCGTGATAAGGGGCTTTTCAGTTGGAGTTGCGCCTTGGCTCAAATCTGTCGTAGCTTCGCTTGAGCGCTGCCTCTGCTGTCGCCTACGCACGGCGTACACCCCGGAATTGCCGTAATATTTCGGTGATTTCGGGGTGTTTTTGTGGGTTCAGAAAAATTTTTAAAAATTTTTTCGGGGCTTTTTGGAGGAGTGTCAGGGGAGTACTAAACCTTACACAGGCGTGCTAATTGTTCGCATTTGTGCTGGACTAGCTGAAAGAATTTTTCACTCTTTCATACCACTTTGAGGGTGCGTATTTTTCGAATACTTTCCTAAGAAAAATTTTCCCAAAACCTCTAATTTCAAGTTGTGGTTGAAGGTTACGCTGTGCCATAATAGGTCATGGCAGGACGGTATATGTCTAACAGCGTGTTCTCGTCTTTGCTGAAGTTGAGTGAATACGGTTGTGGGCTCCTGGTAACAGGGGCCCACGATCGTTTAACACAGCACCATTCAGTAGAGTTTGCGACAATTCATGCACACTGGGCAAAGAAGCCCCAAAAGAAAAGCCCGGAAGAGAAGCCCCGGCAGAAGAACCGCAAGCCCTACACACTCAGAACCAGTGGACACAGAACATCCGACACCCACAGAATCAACAACGGCAGAATCAACAGGTACGGGCCCACCGGGTCCACCTTAGTAGCGCCTCCGCCAGTAGCCTGTAGAGTAGCAGTACTTAAACGTAGAACGCCCCGCACACAACGTGCGGGGCGTTCAGCGTAAAAGTTATCAGCGCGGTCCTAGAATCACGTGGTTATGAGGCAGCGCGATTTTTAAGACTCTGCAGACTCTGCGTTCTCGGTGGAGTAGAAGCGGTCCAGCAGGCGCGGGTTAAAGCGGTAGCTGTACGGCTCACCGCGGTTTACCTCAATACCGGCACGCAGCGACGCAATAGCCATGAACAGCCACACGAGCGCGCCCAGAACCATAGCAATGTTGCCCATGCCGGGCAGGAAGGACAGCACCCACAGCACCACCAGAGCAATGGAGGGCAGGAGGGTGAAGTTCATCGCCTCGCGAGCTTCCTGCTCAGCGAAGGGAGCGTTATTGCGGCTGACGTAGAAAACCGCAGCGGAAGGGATGATGCCGAGAATACCGCCGAAGTGAGCGAGAGTCGCACGGTTGCGGTCCTGAATCACGCTAATCTTACGGGTTTTCTGAGGCCCAGTTGCCGGGCGAACATCGTTAGTCACGAAAATCCTGGTTCGATAGAAGTTTCTTGTGGTGATCACCTAGCCGGTGGATCTGCCCTCCGAGGAGGTGAGTCGTTTGAGCGGTGGTGACCTAAGAGTGTAGTGATGGTGCGGCAAAACCCACAGGGGCAATGCCACACGCTCAACCATTGTACCGCTTTAGCGGGCAAAACCCACAGGATAATGCCCTGGAGGGAAAGGTTCTGAGCAAACTCACACCTGCGCCCGCAGACGGGGGGCAGAATAACGGGTTGCGGGTGCGGGTGCGGTGCGGTTAGGCGCCCGGCTCGGTCAGAAAATCAATGAGTGATTCCACCGGGCCGAGCAGCGTCGGATCCAGGTCGGCGTAGGAGTCAACGCGGGAGAGGATGTGCTTCCACGCCTGCGCCACATCCGCCTGCGTTTCGTGCGGCTGACCCAAGCGACGCAGCGTGCCCTTCTTGAAGTCCTCGCCGCGCGGCACCTGCGGCCACGCCTTCAAACCCAGCACCGAGGGCTTGACTGCCTGCCAAATATCGATGAACGGGTGACCCACAATCTTCACGTGCCCGGAGGCACCCGGCACAGCCATCGCCTCCTCAACAATGCGCTGCTCTTTCGTGCCCTCAATCAGGTGATCGACCAGAATACCCAGGCGGCGGCCCGGGCCCGGCGCGAACTCACGAACAGCGCCGGCAAGATCATCCACGCCGTGCAGCGGCTCCACAACAATGCCCTCAACGCGCAAATCGTGGCCCCAGACCTTCTCCACCAGCTCGGCGTCGTGCAGACCCTCAACCCAGATGCGGGAGGCGCGCGCCACCCTAGCCGGGGCGTTCTTCACCGCAATAGAACCGGAACGAGAAACCGTGCGCTTCGGCTCCTTCGCGGCCACAGGGGCGACAATCTCAACGGGCTCACCCTCAATGAGGTAGCCAGGTCCCAGCGGGAAGTTCTTCACGCGGCCCTTCGCGTCCTCGAGTCCGAAGAAGAGGGCACCGCCGATGCGTTCAGCCTTTACGACCTCACCCACCCAGCCGTTAATATCCTCAATGAGCAGGCCGCGGCGTAGCGGTACCTTACGCGGGGGCGGCGCCTGGCGGCTCATGCGGGCGGCGTTTAGATCCTGGGCACCCCAGCCGTAGGGGGAGTGGTGGGTACTCAACGTATTCTCCTTTGGGGCGGTAGGGGCAGCAGAGCCGGTAGGGCGGTGGCAGCGCCGGAACAGTTTAGAGAGAACCGGCAGGGGAACTAAAACAGGGGTCGGGCGCCCAGCAGATTAAGCGGATAGCGGGAGCGACCCCCTTTCAGCCTAGCCATTGTATCGGGTCGGGGGTAGTATCCCCTAGAATTGATACGACCATTGTTGGCGGTGCACTCATCGAGCACCGCCATCGTCTCGAGAGGAAGGAAACGCATGAGCCACTACGATACTCTCGGCGTATCGAACGACGCCAGCCCCGAAGAGATCAAGAAGGCGTACCGAAAGAAGGCACGCCAGCTGCACCCCGACGTGAACCCCTCCGAGGACGCAGCCGAAGAGTTCAAGCGCGTCACCCTCGCCTACGAGGTGCTCTCCGACCCCGAAAAGCGCCGCAACTATGACACCACCGGCGACGAACAGGGCCGCGCAGGCTACCCCGGAGGCGGCGGCTACCCGGGCGGCGGATTCAGCGGCTTCGGCGGTTTTGAGGACCTGCTGAACATGTTCACCGGCGGCGCGGCAGGTGCTCGCGGCCCCGCATCCCGTATGCGTCAGGGCCAGGACGACCTGATTACCGTCTCCATCAGCCTGCAGGACGCCGTGTTCGGTGTTGAGAAGACCATTGAGCGTCGCTCCGCCGTGACCTGTAAGTCCTGTAACGGCGAAGGCACCGCAGAGGGCACTCAGCCCGAAACCTGCACTACCTGCTCCGGTCACGGTTTCATGCAGCGCCGTGTGCAGTCCATCCTCGGTACCGTCATGCAGCAGGTTGAATGCCCCGACTGCCACGGCTACGGTACCGTCATCAAGACCCCCTGCCCTGAATGCCACGGTCAGGGTCGCGTCCGTGAAGACGTGCCGCTGACCTTCAACGTTCCCGCCGGCGTGCACGATCAGGCGCGTATCCGCCTGCGCGGCAAGGGCGAAGCCGGCCTGTACGGTGGCCCCAACGGCGACCTGTACATTGACCTGAACGTCAAGCGCGACAAGTACTTTAGCCGCGAGGGCGACAACCTGGTCACCACCGTGAACATCCCCATGGTTGCGGCGGCACTGGGCACCACCATTCCGCTGAAGACCTTTGATGGCGACCAGGAAGTTGTTATCCCGGCAGGCACTCAGAGCGGTGACGTGATCACCCTCAACGGCCTGGGCGCAACCGTGCTCGGCACCGAGCGTCGCGGCGACCTGCTGGTGCGTATCCAGGTGGTCACCCCCACCGACATGACCGAAGAACAGCGTGAACTGCTGCGCCAGTTCGCCGCCCTGCGCGGTGAATCCCTCACCGAGGGTTCGCAGGTCAAGCACCGCGGCGGTCTCTTCTCCCGCCTGAAGGACCAGTTCAAGTAGGATTCCTACACCAATCTGAGGATGCGGCGGGTGCGGTACTCAACCCGCACCCGCCGCTTTCCTGTCAGTACCACTGTTAGTGCTACTGTCAGCGCTGCTGACAGGAAAGCGCTGTACGCGCCCGCGCTAAGCTACACACCTATTTCACACTCCACCCACACTACCCACGCTTTCAACCCGCACCTCAAGGAGAACCATGAGCGCCCCCATCTTCTACATCAGCACGGAAGAATACGACGCACTCACCCCCGGCGCCATCTGCGCGCTCGGCGGCTCCGAAGGCAAGCACGCCCTCGTCAAGCGCCTTGAGCTTGGCGAACGCATCGACCTGGGTGACGGCACCGGCCGCCGCGCACTCGGTACGGTCGCCTCCATTAATGCGGACGGCGTGAGCGTGCAGGTGCAGCAGCTCCGCGAAGAACACACCAGCCCTCGCATCTACCTGGTGCAGGCGCTCGCGAAGGACGGCCGCGACCTGCTCGCCATCGAAACCGCGACCGAGCTGGGCGTGTACGGTGTGCTGCCGTGGAGCGCGGACCGTTCGATTGTGCGCTGGAAGGGGGAGCGCGCCTCCAAGGCACACACCAAGTGGCAGAACACCGTCACCGCCGCCGCGAAGCAGTCGCGCCGTGCGCTCATTCCCGAAGTGTACGACCTGTACAGCACCGCCGACCTGGTGGAACTCATTGAAGAAGTAGCCGGCTCTGAGCAGTCCGCCGCCGTGTTCATCCTGCATGAGCAGGCGACCGAACGTCTCAGCGCCCTGGCACGCAAGCTCGTAGAGGCAGAGAACCTGCCCGAAGAAATCTACCTGCTCGTCGGCCCCGAAGGCGGCATTAGCGACCGCGAAGTGCAGCTCTTCACCGACGCCGGCGCGCAGCTGGCACTGCTCGGTGACGAGGTGTTGCGTTCCTCCACCGCCGGTTCTGCCGCCATGTGCACCCTGAACGTGGTGCTGGGTCGCTGGTAGAGCACCTCCGGTAGAGCGCCGCCGCTCAAGTCCAGCTCCGGCACAGTCCAGCCGGTAAAAGCGCTTGCTAGAGCCCAGCTGATAGAGCCCACCCCGAGCGTGACACATCACGCACATCTATACTTGTAAATACATCACTAGCCAAGGAGCCCATATGACTACCTCCCGACCTCTATCGACCGCGCGCACCGTATCCTTCAAGAGCGCCGCAGAAATGATTGCCGTGCTCGGCCCGCAGGACGCGCACCTGACGATTATCGAGGACTACTTCGAGCAGATTAGCCTGCGCCCCAAGGACCTGGACGTGCTCATCACCGGCCCCTCCGAGTCCGTGAACACCGCCGCAAAGCTGCTGAACGAACTGCGCGTGCTCTCCAGCCATGACACGCAGATTACCGTGCAGGTCATTCACCGCCTCATGGGCATGCTCGGCGACGAACTGAGCAACCCGGCCCACTCGCTGTCCACCAGTATCCTCTCCACCCGCGGCACCACGATTCGCCCCAAGACCATTAACCAGAAGAAGTACGTGGACGCTATCGATGCGAATACCGTCATCTTCGGCATTGGCCCGGCGGGTACCGGTAAGACCTACCTCGCCATGGCGAAGGCTGTGCAGGCGCTGCAGACCCACGAAGTGAACCGCATTATCCTCACCCGCCCCGCCGTGGAGGCTGGCGAGCGTCTGGGCTTCCTGCCCGGCACCCTCAACGAGAAGATCGACCCGTACCTGCGCCCGCTCTACGACGCGCTACACGACATGCTCGAGCCCGAAACCATCCCCAAGCTCATGGAGGCGGGAACCATCGAGGTCGCACCGCTGGCGTACATGCGCGGCCGCACCCTCAACGACGCATTCATCATCCTCGACGAGGCGCAGAACACCACCGCCGAGCAGATGAAGATGTTCCTGACCCGCCTGGGCTTCGGCTCGAAGATGGTCATTACCGGTGACATCACCCAGATTGACCTGCCCGGTGGCGCCGCCTCCGGTCTGAAGCAGGTGCGCAACATTCTGCAGGGCGTGGAGGATATTCACTTCAGCATCCTGGAATCCTCTGACGTGGTGCGACACACCCTGGTGTCGAACATTGTGTCCGCCTACGATCAGTGGGGCGAAGATCAGAAGGCAATGGAACGCAAGCGCAACCGCAAGGTCAAGCGCGCCACCATCGAGGCCGCAGCCGAGAAGCTGCTGGACCGCGCCGGCATTAACGGCGGCTCCGAAAAGAACGCCGCACAGAACCCTGAACAGAACCCCAGCAACGCACAGACCACCCCGGAAGGACGCTAAACGGTGGCAGAGATCGAATTCGACTGTGAAGAACCCGCAACCGGTGCCGACCCGGCAACCGACGCCTTCATCCGCGAATCTTTCGAAGCGGTAGACACCGAGGTGCTCACCCGCCTCGTCGAGCACGCTTTCAAGCGAATGCACCTTGCCGATGACACCTACCTGTCCATCGCCATCGTGAACGAAGACGAAATGGAACGCGTGCACATCGAATGGATGGATCTGCCCGGTGCAACCGACGTGATGAGCTTCCCCATGGACGAGCTGGAACCGGGAACGCCCGAAAACCCCTCCAGCGGCATGCTCGGCGACATCATCCTCTGCCCGCCCGTCGCCGCACGTCAGGGCGCAGATGCGGGCCACAGCACCCTCGACGAACTGTGCCTGCTCACCACCCACGGCATCCTGCACTGCCTCGGCTACGACCACGGCACCGCCGAAGAGGAAGCTGAAATGTTCGGCATTCAGCGTTCCATCCTCGAAGAGTTCCTGGGCCGCCCGGCACCGGTCGAAACCCGACACTAGGGGAGCGGCGTGGACATTCTATTCACAGCCCTCCTCGCCGTTCTCGCGCTCTGCCTGACCGTGGTCGCGGCGATCGCCGAAACCGCGTTCACCTACCTGCCGCACAACGAGGCTGAGGAAGCGGTGGAAGCACACCCGGACACCCTCGGCGCCCGCGTCCTGCAGCGCACCCTCGACGGTGACTCCGAGGCGTACACGCACCCGCTGCGCCTGACCCGCCTCATTGCCGCCGCCGCCGCGGTGCTCGCCACCATGACCTGCCTGCTGAACCTGGTCGAGGTGCACGCGCTCGCCGTCGTGCTGACCCTCGTGATTGTTGCGCTGGTGGGCTACCCGATTCTGCATGTGCTGGCGCGTGCTCTAGGTCGTAACCGCCCGGTCGCGTCGATTCGTGTGCTGGCTCGCCCGGTGCACTACCTGTCGGTTCTGCTGAGCCCGGCGACCGGTCTGCTCGATAAGCTCAGTGTGCGCCTGGCACCGGAACGTTCGGCTGAGGCCCCGGTGGGCGTGTTCGACGAGGAGGAGCTGCGCGAGTTCCTGGACCGCGCCTCCGACGCTGAAACCATTGAGGACGACGAGGCGCAGATGGTGCAGTCCGTCTTTGAGATGGACGATACCCGCATCCGTTCGCTCATGGTTCCGCGTACCGACATGCTCACCGTCAGCCGTGACACCTCTCTGCGTGAGGCGCTGAGCCTGTTCCTGCGTTCGGGTTATTCGCGTATGCCGGTGATTGGTGATTCGAGCGATGAGATTCTGGGCGTGCTCTACCTGAAGGACGCGATGCGCGCCTTCATCCTGCACGGTGAAGCTCCAGAAGGTACCGCCCTGCCGACCGTGGTTGAGCTGATGCGCCCGGCTCGTTTTGAGCCCGAATCGAAGCGCGCCATGGATTTGCTGCGTGAGATGCAGCGCGAGTCCACGCACGTGGCGATTATTGTTGATGAGTACGGCGGCACCGCCGGCCTGATTACCCTTGAGGACCTGATTGAGGAACTGGTTGGCGACATTTCTGACGAGTACGATCACGAGCGCCCCGAGTACACGCTGAATGACGACGGCACGTTCCGCCTGTCGGCTCGTCTGGGTATTGATGAGCTGGGCGAGATTTTCGGTCGTGAGCTCGACGATGAAGATGTTGATACGGTGGGCGGTCTGCTCGCTAAGCATCTGGGTATGGTGCCGATTGTTGGTTCTGAGATTGAGATTGACGGCATTCATATTCGTGCGATTGGTTCGTCGGGCCGCCGCCACCAGGTGGATATGCTGCAGGCGTGGTACGAGCCGCCTCGTGATGAGCAGCAGAACGCTGAAGGTTCCGCGGCGTCCTTCCCGGAGTCTCACGCCCTGAAGTCTGAGGCCGCTGACATTCTCACCGTGGATACCGAGCCGCCCGCTGTGGCTGAGCCGCACGCGCATCCGGATCTTCCGGGAGATATTGCAGAGGCTGAACCTGCCACCGATACGCACGGCAACCGCTAGATACCGAACATAGATGCACAGCATCTTCCCTAACACGCTTTGAGTCGGCCGCCCCGCCCAGAAAAGGCGCAGGCAGATGAGGCTGGCATCCCACACACCCCGCACGGGGTTTGACCCCGGGATTTAATAAGGAGAAACACAATGGACCAGGAGTACACCCCGCTCGATTTGAGCACTCTGGACTTGAGCACCCCGCTGCCGACCTACCCGGAGAATTTCCGTTCGGGCTTCGCGTCGCTGGTGGGCCGCCCGAATGCGGGTAAGTCTACTCTGACGAACGCTATGGTCGGTCAGAAGGTGGCTATCACCTCGAACCGTCCGCAGACGACCCGCCACACGATCCGCGGTATTGTGCACAAGGACGAGTACCAGCTGATTCTGGTAGACACCCCCGGTATTCACCGCCCCCGCACTCTGCTGGGTGAGCGTCTGAACGACCTGGTGGCGAGCACCCTTTCGCAGGTGGATGTGCTGGGCTTCTGCATTCCGGCGAATGAGAAGATTGGTCCGGGTGACCGTTACATTGCCTCGCAGCTGGTGGCGTCGAGCAATAAGCCGGTGGTTGCTATTGTGACGAAGGCTGACACTGTGAGCTCTGAGGAGCTGCGTGAGCAGCTGCTGGCTGTTGAGGCGCTCGGCGAGGAGGTCATGAGCGCTGAGCGTGCGGCTCGTGCTAAGCGTGCCGCGCATCGTGCGAAGCAGAAGGGTAAGGGCCCCAAGGGTAAGGGCGGCAAGAATGATGCTGTGCCTTTCGCGAAGGGTTCGGGTCCTGCGGCTAAGCGCCGTGCCGGTGAGGTTGCTGAGCCGATGCCGGTTGACGGTAAGGGCGGCTGGGCTGCGATTATCCCGGTGTCTGCTGTGAAGCATTTCCAGGTGGATGCGGTTGCTGACCTGCTGGCGCAGTACACTCCGCTGTCGCCGCCGCTGTACCCGGAGGGTGAGCTGACCGATGAGCCGGAGGCAACCCTCATCGCGGAGCTGGTGCGTGAGGCGGCGCTGGAGGGTGCGCGTGAGGAGCTGCCCCACTCGATTGCTGTGACGGTTGAGGAGATGGAGTTCCGTGAGGGCCGCCCGACGGATAACCCGCTGCTGGATGTGCACGTGAACCTGTTTGTGGAGCGTGAGTCGCAGAAGTACATCATTATCGGTAAGGGCGGCTCGAATCTGCGCAAGATTGGTACGAAGGCTCGTGAGCAGATTGAGGCGCTGCTCGGTACCCGCGTTTATTTGAATATTCATGTGAAGGTCGCGAAGGAATGGCAGTCTGACGCGCGTGCGTTGAACCGCCTGGGATTCTAGTAGCTTTCCTGAGCGCATCGCCCTGTGAGGTTGCCCAGAGTGGTGGCCCGGAGAGGTTGCTCTGAGCGGCTACCCCAAGAGGTTGCCCTTGGGGGCGGTCGCGCCTCCTTGTTTTCACCCGGTGGCTTGCAGAAATATGTGCGTGCCTCCGGGTGAAACTTTTCACTCTCATTCGGCGCTCATAGGGAAGAGTGTTACTCTGAGAAAGCACTTGCTCACCGGCAGAAAGAGAAAAGGTATGCCCCAGGCACCTCGTTTACGAAGCACCGGTCGTCATATGCGCACGACGGTGATGACTTCAAACCGCAATAAGTGGATTGCTCTGCTTACTGCTTGCATGCTCGTCATTGTTGTTGGCTTTGGTGGCGTGGTGGCTCTGCGTATGCGCAATAATCTGCATACCCAGGAGCTGAACATCAGCAATTACAAGGACGGCCTGGAGAACGGCGCCTTGGATATTCTCGTGATTGGCTCCGATACCCGTAAGGGTAATAACGGGGCGTACGGTGATGAGGATGACCGCAATTCTGAGGCTCGCGCGGACGTGATGATGCTGTTGCAGATCAGCAAGGACCGTAAGAACGTGAGCGTGCTGTCGTTCCCGCGTGACTTGATGGTTGACGTTCCGCAGTGTACTGACCCTGAGAGCGGCACCGTGTACCCGGCTGAGGAGAACGTTCAGATTAACGAGTCTCTGTCTCGCGGTGGTCCCGGTTGTACTGTGGCGACCATTAGTAAGCTGACCGGTGTGAATATTGACCACTTCATGTTGGTGGACTTTAACGCTGTGAAGGAGCTGTCGAAGGTAGTTGGCGGCGTTCAGGTGTGTGTGGACGCTCCGATTGATGACGAGTACAGTGGCCTGAAGCTTCCTGCGGGTACTTCTACTGTTGAGGGTGAGCAGGCTCTTGCGTTCTTGCGTAGCCGCCACGGCTTCTCGGATGGTTCCGATATTGGTCGTATTCAGGCTCAGCAGGGCTTCTTGTCTTCGCTGCTGCGTAAGGTGAAGAGCGAGGGTACTCTGTCGAATCCGGGCCGTCTGATTAACATTTCTGAGGCGATTACTCAGAACGTGACGGTGGATAAGAACCTGGCTAATATCAGCACTCTGGTGGGTGTTGGTGCGACTCTTGGTGGCGTGGACCTGTCGAATGTTGTGTTTGCGACGGTGCCGACTGAGCCGTGGAGCCAGGATGAGAACCGTCTGCAGGTTTCTGCGGATGCTGCGAACGTGTTCCAGCGTCTGCGTGATGATAAGTCGCTGAAGGAAGAGAAGGCTCCGGAGGCGCCGGCTACTTCTGCCGCTCCGGTTCAGCTCGATCGTACGGTTCCGGTGAATGTGTACAACGCGACCGGCCTGGATGGCCGTTCGGCTACAATCGCTTCGGTGATTGAGGGCCTGGGCTACTTGAATGTTACTCCGGGTACCTCCGCTAACCCGACGAACTTCACCACGGTCTTCTACTCGACCGGTTACGAGGCGGAGGCGAAGGAAATCGCCGCGAAGCTGAACGTGACCCGCGTGGTGGCGACCGAAGAGGTTCTGGGCGTGTCGGTGACGATTGGTACTGACTTCCCGTCCGGTGAGGCGATGGAGAAGCAGGAGGCTGCGATTGCGGGCAACGCAACCGGTCAGACTGCTGATCAGAACAAGTGCCAGACTGCTTTCGCCTACTAGGTTGTAGCTAGCTAGGGTATATCTAGCTAGGGCACAGCGTAGATGCGTGACTATTGAGTGAAGGGGCGTAGCGCCAGAAATGGTGGCTGCGCCCCTTTGCCGTTAATTCTTTCCAGATGATGGACGGCGTCCCGTGTGCCCTGCCACCGCCTCCGGCCCCTGTGATAGCGTGGAGGCATGACTATTGACGGTGAGAGCATGCGCGGGGTTACCCGCCAGGCAGTGAACCTGCTGCTTATTCGCCGGAACGGGGCACGCTAGAATTTGCCGCAACCGTTCCGGCTTTTTGACGCGGCATCTCACCTTCGCATCCTTTCTGATGCACCGCCTTGAACACGGCAGCCGGGGGACCGATTCCCGGTAGGTACGAGCCCCGAAACTGGGGTAGAGCGAGACGGACCAACCCACAGGAATTCATGATGAAAAACCACCAGAAGCCCAGCCCCATGCCGGTACACAAGTACCGCCCTTTCCACGAACAGATTGTTGTTGACCTGCCGGACCGCACCTGGCCGGATAAGGTCATTGAGAAGGCTCCGCGCTGGTGCGCAGTGGATCTGCGTGACGGCAACCAGGCGCTGATTGACCCCATGGACACCGACCGTAAGCTTGCGATGTTCAAGCTGCTGGTGAAGATGGGTTACAAGGAAATTGAGGTTGGTTTCCCTTCGGCGTCGCAGACTGACTTTGATTTTGTGCGTACTCTCGTTGAGGACGGCCACATCCCTTCGGACGTGACCATTCAGGTTCTGGTGCAGGCGCGTGAGCACCTGATTGCCCGCACTTTTGAGGCGATTGAGGGCGCACCGCAGGCGATTGTGCACTTCTACAACTCGACCTCCGTGCTGCAGCGTCGCGTGGTGTTCCAGCAGGACCAGGAGGGCGTGCTGGATATCGCCCTGCAGGGTGCGCGTCTGTGCCGCAAGTACGAAGAGCAGATGATTTCTGATACTAAGGTCATCTACGAGTACTCGCCCGAGTCCTTCACCGGCACCGAGCTGGAGTATGCGGCTCGCGTGGTGAACGCTGTGGCTGAGGAGCTGGAGATTGGTCAGAACGGCCGCGAGCTGATTGTGAACCTGCCCGCTACCGTTGAGATGGCTACCCCGAACGTGTACGCCGACTCGGTCGAGTGGATGCACCGCAACCTGAACCACCGCGAGCACATTGTGCTGTCGCTGCACCCGCACAATGACCGCGGTACCGGCGTGGCTGCTGCTGAGCTGGGTTACCTGGCGGGCGCTGACCGTATTGAGGGTTGCCTCTTCGGTAATGGCGAGCGCACCGGTAACGTTGACCTGGTGACTTTGGGTCTGAACATGTACACCCAGGGTATTGATCCGCAGATTGATTTCTCTGATATTGACGGTATCCGTAAGACTGTTGAGTACTGCAACCAGTTGAAGGTGCACGAGCGTTCGCCGTACGGTGGCGACCTGGTGTTCACTGCGTTCTCTGGTTCGCATCAGGATGCTATTAAGAAGGGCTTTGAGGCTCTGGAGCGTACCGCTGCTGAGGCGGGTAAGACCGTGGATGAGGTGTACTGGGAGGTTCCGTACCTGCCGATTGATCCTCGCGATTTGGGTCGTACCTATGAGGCGATTATTCGTGTGAACTCGCAGTCCGGTAAGGGCGGTATGGCGTACCTGCTGAAGCAGGATCACGGTCTGGATCTGCCGCGTCGTGCGCAGGTTGAGTTCTCGAAGATTGTTCAGGCTCGTACCGACGCTGAGGGTGGCGAGATGACCAGTGAGAAGCTGTGGAACATCTTCGCGGATGAGTACCTGCCTGCTGCGGATCCGCAGAACCGTTGGGGTAAGTACCGTATTGAGTCGATTAATATTGATTCGGCTGATACTGGCGCGACGACTCTGCGTGTTGGTCTGAACATTGATGGCCACACCTACACTCGTTCCGCTTCGGGTACCGGCCCGGTGGATGCTCTGCAGAACATCCTGTCGGGCGAGGGCGTGGATATTCGCGTGATGGATTATTCGGAGCACACCATGTCGGCTTCGTCGACTGCTAACGCTGCTTGCTACGTTGAGGCTGCTGTTGGTTCTCGCGTGCTGTGGGGTATTGGTGTGGACAGCTCGACTACTCGTGCGGCGTTGAAGGCGATGATTTCGGCTGTGAACCGTGCGCTGCGTGATGAGCGTCAGGCGTAGGCGAAGACCGTTATGCTTTGTGCGGGGTTTGCGGGTGACCGTTAACCGCGCATGATGCGGGGGCGGGATGCATACTGGGAGTATGTATCCCGCCCTTTAGCTGTTTAATGTGCTCAGGTGTTGTGTGCATTGGCGGGCTGTGGGGCGAATAATCTGCAGAGAGGAACTCTCATGAAAAGCTACGCGATGGTGTTTAGCCCCGTTGATGCGGCGGGCACCGATTCTTCTGCTCGTGCCTGGAATTATGAGCTGCGCGGCGGTGATGATACTGCTCTGCCTGCCGGTTCTGCCGAGGTGTGGGAGGCTGGCTGGGTGGGTTCGACTGGTCCCGGTATTGAGCAGGATCAGTGGCCGCGCAGTACGTTTACTGGTTTGCCGATGCAGCATATTTT
>ERZ773050.1124-NODE-1124-length-14949-cov-5.470592_pt1 | contig 14949 bp, 17 predicted proteins | sample MGYA00580632_ERZ773050 | MGnify/ENA primary metagenome ERZ773050 (study PRJEB29015, sample SAMEA2738123) | human oral metagenome | biome: human oral; feature: human-associated habitat; material: saliva | place: China | collected 2166 ... | reverse complement strand
TGCATCTTGGGCGTCTTTTACGATTTCAGCCGCCAACTCCACATTTTCCTTTGCCGTTAAGTTCGGCACTAAATTATAAAATTGGAAGACGAAGCCAACATCATCTCTTCTATAGTAAGTGAGTTGTTTTTCATCAAAAGCGGAAATGTCCACGCCGTCGACAAACACATGCCCGTCGTCATTTGTGTCCATGCCCCCTAAAATATTCAGAACCGTTGATTTCCCTGCACCACTGGCCCCTAAAATAATGACTAACTCTCCTTTTTCAATTTCAAAATTCACATCATTATTCGCGATAATCTCTGTATCGCCGACTTGATACCGTTTATAGCTATTCTTCATTTCGATATAAGCCATGTCTATCCCTCATTTCTCTCAACACTGTTAAATGAACACCGTGTTGATTCTTGTTCGTCTATACTTTATAATAGGACTAGCGAAAAAACAATACACAATAATCAACAATGTGTTGATTTAAGAAAAGAGCTTTAAAAATGCCAACACAAAAACGAAAAACCACAACGAAAAGCGATTTAAAAGAAGCGCTCACTAGACTTCTTAAGAAAAAAGACTTCGAAACCATTAGCGTGAGTGACATCACTAAAGAAGCCGGCGTGAACCGCGGAACCTTCTATCTCCATTATGTCGATAAATTCGATATGATGGACAAACTCATCGACGAGATTTTGCAAAACATCTTGACCCTATTAAAAGAAGGCCAGCCAAAAAATAAGCAAGAGGCCTTTCCTGGTATCGTGAAAATCTTCGAGTATTTAAAGGAAGACTTCGATTTTGTTCACGCGATGACCTTGAATCGATTCAACTATACGGCTAAACTCGTCCACGACTTTCTGCTGGAATTAACGCGCCAAATTGGACCGATTAAGAAAAATATCGAGATGGTCTATCCGCTGCCAGACGATTACGCGCAAGAAGTGTTTATCTATAGCAATAGCGCGATTTTCTTCCATTGGATTCAAAAAGGCGGCGTGGAAACCCCTGAAGAAATCGCAAAAATCTTTTTAAGAATGACCGTATAAAGGAGAAAACTCATGCAAAAGACAATTATGAAAGACCCACTCTTCCTAAGCCAAAAATCAACGGCTGCCGACCCGAAAATAGAAGCGCAAGTGGTCCTCGACTTACAAGATACGCTTCGTGCCAACCGCGACCGCTGTGTAGGAATGGCGGCGAATATGATTGGTGTGAAGAAAAACATTATTATTGTAGCGATTGGACCGATGGATTTGGTGATGCTGAACCCGCGTATTACGAAAAAGCAGGGGCCCTATGAAACGGAAGAAGGATGTCTGAGCCATACGGGCACGAAGAAGACGACGCGCTATCAAACGATTGAAGTAGCCTACACCGACCCGAGCGGCAAGAAGCATACGGGAACGTTCACCGACTTCACGGCGCAAGTCATCCAACATGAGATCGACCATTTAGAAGGCATTCTCATTTAAATACGATTACTTCAATCCTTGCGGATTGTTTCATCATAGCTGTAATGGGGCAACGGCTTGAGCCTTATGTCTCAAGCTCTACCAAGCTTCAAACTGACTCTACGGGTTTCACCCTAGAGTCAGTAATTCACATTGGTTGCTATCCCCCATTACTGCTACGATGAATCCGCAAGATTTCCGTAATCGTATTTTACTGTACTTCTAAATGAACGAGGCTGAGGGCTTGTGCCGGGAAGGCAGTACTGCTCCTTGCGACGACGGTGTAGTCATCTTCTTCGTTTCGTATAGTAAGAAAAAGGAAAAAAGAAAGAGAAAAGGGTTGACTCTGACGTAACGTAATAGGTTACACTATCTAGTGTTAGGAGTTGAGGTTATGTATTTAATCAAGCAAGTAAGTGAAATCAGTGGTGTATCGGTGCGCACTTTGCATCACTATGACGAAATTGGATTGCTTTCCCCGAAGAAACAGGAAAATGGATATCGCTACTACAGTGACGAGGAGCTTTCCCAATTACAGACGATTCTCTACTATAAATATTTGGGATTTTCATTGAAAGAAATTAAGTCCCTAATGACGCAAGACGAGGATAATCTGTTGTCCCACTTAAAACATCAGTTGAAGTTAATGCAAAAAGAAAAAGACCGTCTTCTAACATTAATCGATACATTAGAAAAGACGATTGCGTCTACGGAAAGGAAAATGACGATGACAACCGAAGAAAAATTCAAAGGGTTCACCTTCAAGGATAACGAGAAATATAAACAGGCCGCGACTGAAAAATACGGCGAAACTGTGATGAATGAGGCCGAAGCCAAACAAAAAGGCAAGGAAGAAATCGTAGCGGACGGCTTCAATAAAATCTTCTTCGCATTCGCGGATAATATCGAAAAAGGCCTGCCAGCAACAAGTGCCGAAAACGTGGACTTAGCCAAACAACTCCACCAACACATGTGCGCTTATGCCTTCGACTGCTCGATCGATGTCTTCTCAAGCATCGGATTCGGCTACGCGCAAAACGAAGAGTTCAGAACGAACCTCGATAAATACGGTAAAGGCGTTGGTCAATACGCTTGCGACGCGATTCAAGCCTATGTCGCACAGGAGAGAAAATAATCAAAAGAGGAGTAAGACGCCTGTCCTACTCCTCTATTTTTATCTCACAAATACCAATTTTTCTGGTGTGGATAGTTCCGCGTCAAACATAAATCCGTCTTCGCTAAAAGCCTCCAATTGCTTCACGTCTGTTACTTGTTCGCGCATTGCAAAACCCACTAGCAACCCGCGCCCTTTTTTCGACGTCGTAGAGTGTTGTTTTAACTTCCCGTCTTTACGCTCGTAAAATTCCACGTCTATCCAGTTATAACGCGAGCGCTCTAGTAATGTGCTGAACTCGTCGCTCGCACAGTTTACCACTGTATCACCTTCTTCGAACAACTCTGCCCACTCCGCTTTCCAGTAAGCCTTCAAGCTCTTCCCGTTCACGCGCAATGGTCGTAACATATCCAAGCGGTACGGCTTCACAAAAGTATCCGGCGCCACAGCCCCATATAAGGCAGACAAGATGCGCACATGCTTGCTTCCATAGCCTAAGCCCTTGTTCCATCCCTCTACTTGCTTCAACCAGCGAAACGCCAGTCCGTTGTAGAGTTCAATGGCAGGCGCAGCTTCGGCCACCTTCCACCCTTCGATAAACGCTTTGTTTTCGTCGAGCAACTTCCCTTTGACCCCAAGCACTCGCGCAAGCTCCTCTTCAGGCACTTCTCGCACGGCTTCGATCACTTTTGCGGCAGCCGGGCTCACTTCCCAGTCGCGTTCCTCTAATGCGTCACAATTCATTTCCTTTGCAGGCGATAGTATTAATTTCATCTCGGCACTCCTTTTCATTGTCTCCCTTAGTTTACCGCACCCACCGGCTTTTGACAAAACACAAGGAGCAATTTATACTGATTACTATCAACTTAAAGGAGAATTCTATGCCAGGACCATTTCCTATATCTATCAATTCCATCGCCTTATTTTACCTATTACCATTTATTAGCGTTGGAGTCTATACGATTGGAACGCAGAAATTTTCACTCGCAAACTTCCTTCTATTACTTGGAGGGATCACAGCGCTACATTCCGTCCGTCTCATCTATGAAAAATCAGTCGGTGGATATATCTTCTGGATTTTAGCGTGGGCAGTCATGTTATACGCGTCCTATTGGAACAATCAGCACGAAAAACCATATAAAACAGAAAATCAAATGCTTGAGTTTGTTGTCTGCTTTGTCAATAGAAATCCATTTCCGGATAAAATTAAAGACCCAAACAAAGCACGTGCCATCGTTGCAATCGTTATTACATTTTTAATGATTATCGCTTAACAAGGAGGACCTCATATGGGCTATGTATTCATCATCTTTTTTATTCTTAGCTTCTTTATCGTCACATTCGCGCTCATCCATCTACTCGCAGGTGGCGCAGCTCTTCTAAAAGGAGACAAAACAACAGGAAACATCCTCGTTTTTGTAGGCGGACTTATCGCACTTCCTACAATCCCATTACTCGCAGTGTTACCTGGAATTCCATTCCTTACATGGATCCTTGGGGCAACGCTTTGCTGCGTGGGAGCATACAAGAACGGAAAAGAAAAAGGAAACATCAACAAATCACATCACGCTATCCGCATCACCATCGCAGTCCTTCTCACGCTCGGATTGGCGCTTGTTTAATGCGGTTTGCATCTTAGGGAGGATTTTTTTATGTGGGATTTATTAATAAAGTTATTTTTCTTAGTACTCAGTATCATTATTTACACTCTCTTCAATTTATTCGCTTTTTTCAGAACAAAGAATACGCCTGGAAACGACTATATTTTCCTTAGCGCACTCTGTTCTATCATCACCCTTCCAATGCTATTCGGTTCCTATCCGCTTTCAATAGTGACTTGGATTGGCGGACTGGTATTGTATTTCATCGGATCTAAAAAGAATCATGAAGCAAACGATGATTCCAATCCAACGTTTTACTTTATTATTGTAACTTTCGGAGCCCTTATTGCAGTCTTTCTGCTATTACTTAATGCATGATGGGATAGAAAGGAGGTCCTTTGATGATAGGCTTTGAATTGGATGTTTTATATAACTTAATATACATGATTATCGGTTACTCCCTATTAAACTTAGCGGTTAGCTTAATAGCTAAGTTTAGAAAAAAGAATACGCCTGGAAATAACTATATTTACATGAGCATACTCTGTTCTTTCGGTACAATTCCATTGCTATTTCTTTACTATCCTCTCTCGTTAGTAGCTTGGTTTATCAGCATAGTGTTATATTGTCGCGGAGCTGAAATGAATCATGAAGAAAAAAAAGATTACATTCCACTGTCTTATTTGTTTAGTATGACGATTGCAGCGATTATTACATTGGCACTATTTTCGATATTTTCACTTCATTCATGATTGAACTATTAATTGTTTAAAGAAAGGAACTTTATATGCTCGGATTAATCATAAGTTTACAAGGGCTTGCTGTTATCGCTTTTCTCTTCGGAGCATTCAATGCTTCGAAAGGGTTAAAAATGTTTTCAGAAGATTATGGGGCGCCACAAGGCTACTTGATGTGCATCGGCGGAGCACTCGCTGGCTTGTCTGCTACAATGTTTATGCCCATTAAACCAATGGGAATCATTCTTTGGATTATCGGTTCTATCTGCTGTTTCATCGGAGTTAGTTGGTATGATAACACTCACAAAGATCAGATTTCCGGACAAATCATCCGTATTTTCACGATGGTTTTTGTCCTTGTGATTCTTTATTTCTCCTACAACATCCCACATCATTAAAAAAACGGGTCTTCCACTACTATTTCATTTATAATAGAGTGGAAGACCTTTTTAGTATGCTTCGCTTTATTTCATCTTATATGGAGAATTTCTTATGCTTAATATAATCATTGCTGTATTGTTTATTGCCATAGTTACCTTCCTTTTCATTCTCTATCACATAGTGAGGGGCCTGAAAGTATTACTCTTTCAGAAAAATCATAAGGGTGGTTGGTACTTACTAATCGGTTCATTACTCCTAATTGCTCTCTTTATTTATACTAAATATGTTGATTTTTCTTCCGTTCGAAACTTTGTGACTCCAATGTGGTGTATTGGCGGTATTCTATGTTTTATCGGTGATTATATTGCCGATAAAGAATCTGGACAAATAAAACTAGCCCCTACCCTCATTCGTATCATCGCCTTTTGCATTTCACTTATTGCGCACTCTGTATAAAAATACTAATTCCAAGAAGACTCGCCCCGCGAGTCTTTTCTTATTTCCAGCACCCTAGTTCATTCAAACGTGTCTTATCCAAGCATTTCCACTATAATAAAGACGAAGGTATACTATCCCTTCGCATTATTTTACGTAATTGGAGATATGATTATGATTTTACTATTCTATTATATTTTTCTTTTTGGATTTATTGTCTACTGCTTCCCTCTCTACCATATACTCTACGGATTGATAGCAGTTTTTATCCTCAAAAAGCCTAAAGCTGGTTTATGCCTCATTCTTGGCGGTGCAATCCTTGAAGCACTTGCTTATTTCGTTTTTTATAGTTCTAATACTATTCCCTGGCTTAAACAATTCCTTACTCTTCCCTGGGCGATCGCTTGCCTCCTATGCTATATCGGCATTTATTTAGTTGATAAAGAAAAAAACAAAATAAAACTCTTCTTCTTCTTTTTCATCCAAGCCATATGCTTCGCCTTCTTCCACTACGCCTTATCCAACTAACTTTAAATCAATCAAAGACTCGCCTCGCGAGTCTTTTCCTATTTCTAGCACCCCACTAAGCAGTTTAAAAAGTTACAGCACACCATGTCGCGGATGTTCCGGTGTAGACGAAGTAAATTAATATCGTTCAAAAGCCAGACCCTCTCATTTTTCGCTCAAAAAAATAAAGAAAAATTCGTTGAACCATTGTGTTTCGAAAAATAGAAGCTTTCGAGTTTCTTTGGATTCCTCCAAATGCCTAAGGAGAATAAACGAAAAGAATCAGTTTATTGAAAGAATAGTGGGAAATAGCATTAAAACGAATAAGAGGACGTAGGAATTCATTCCGTACGTCCTCTTTGAGGCTTTAAAGGTGCAAGACCAAGGCTTGCACCGGTGCCCCACTATAACTCTTTCAATAATAAAACTGATTCTGAACTCGTTTATCCGACAATGCACTTTTCCTCTAAAATCCAAAGAAACGAAGCGAAGCTTCGCCTTTTCTTTCAAGCACACACTCATAACACAATGGTTCAACGAATTTTATCCTTTTATTTCATCACAATTTTATTTATTTTTTTGCATACAAAAAGCCGAGAGGGTTCTCGGCTTTTCAAGGCGATTATTTGTTTGCTAATAAGTCGCGGATTTCTTTTAAGTAATCTTCTGCAGTTGGTGCAGCTGGAGCAGCAGCAGCTTCTTCAGCTTGTTTACCCTTAGCTAATTCAGAAGCTTTGTTCATACCTTTAATGATTAAGAACAATACAGCGCCAACGATTACAAAGTTGATAATAGCAGCGATGAAAGCACCGATACCGATTTGAGCAGAACCTAATTTAAATGTAACTGCTGCGATATCTCCTGTGTTTGCTACCATAGCGATGATTGGTGAAATAATATCATTTACTAATGAATCAATGATTGATTTGAAAGCTGCACCGATGATAACCGCTACTGCTAATTCAACGATATTCCCGCGCATTAAAAACTCTTTAAACTCTTTTAACATAAATGTTTTCCTCCTTTGTTTTTTAGGTTAACTAATTACCTCCCATAGAATACTAAAATTAAAGGTAAAACTCAACTAAAAACATTCAGAAATTTACACTTTTCGGACATAATTTTGCGGAGTGTATTTTTCTACTGAAAATCCGACTTCTTCCCCTGAGGCCATGCGAGCCAAACATTCGCCAATCCAGACACCGCTCGTAAGCCCTGAAGAGCCCAAACCGCTGGCCACAAAGGCATTTGTCGTGTTTGGCACTTCGCCAAAGAACGGTAAAAAATCGGAAGTATACGCACGCATTCCAACGCGTACCCCACTGCGTTTGGCATCTTTTAGACTTGGAAGACTCGCGCACGCTTCTTCGTACATGCCGTTTAAGAGCTCTTCATCTGGAACCAAATTGAAACCTTGCGTATTTTCGTGAGTCGCCCCAACTAAAATCTTGCCGTCTGGGAATGGAAGAATATCAATCTCACCGTGCAACATGCACACCGGCCATTTCGACGTATCATCAGCCGTCTCCAAGGTAAGTTCAATCAACTGACCCTTTTGCGGACGCACATCCACATAGTAGTCCAGCGGTTCGAGCAGTTCTTTCACCCACGCGCCACTAGAAAGGACCACCCCATCGAAGGCTTGCACCTCGTCGCCTAGACGCACACTAACTTCTTCTCCACTTGCTTCCAGCGTTACTTTTTCACGGACCACACGAGCCCCGTTCTTTTCGGCCTGTTCTAATAGAAGTGTCACCAGCAACTCGCCGTCCACGCGACCACCGCCGCTACAATAAAGCGCACCGTCTGGATTCGACCAACCAGGAATCACCTGTGCCACGTCTTCTGGTGTTAGAGGCCGAACCTCGCCAATCATCGGCGCATCCACGCGTCGCTCCACGGCCATCTCTTCGACTTTCGCCAATTGTTTTTCAGTATGCTTGAAAATGTACGCCCCGACTTGCTCATACGGCAACTCACTAACACCATCTGCGCGCAACTGATCCATCAACTGCGGATAGTACGCCGCCCCATGAGAGACGAGTTGGTACCAGTCTTTATTGCGACGTTGCGACAACCATGGGCAAATAATCCCGGCAGCCGCCTTCGTTGCTTGCCCCACGCCCTCGTCAAATACCGTCACGTCGATTCCTTTTTTGCTGAGCTGATACGCCGCAGTCGCTCCGACGATGCCAGCCCCTACGATTGCTACTTTCTTCGTCATCTTCTTCACTCCTAGCTGAAGTCTCTTGTTTCAAATTGTCCTTCGCGTTCAAACCATTCCGCCACCGTTAACAGCAACGCCTCTTGTCCACGCGCTGCCATCAACTGAACCCCGATTGGGAGGCCTTTTTCGGTTAAATGCACCGGCAAACTAATCGCTGGTGCTCCCGTAATATTGGATAATTGCGTAAACGGTGTCAGCGCCAATGTTCGGTCAAACATGCGCCAAATCACGCTTTGTTGTTCCGGCACACTCAGTTCGTCCATATGATTCAATGCGTGTCGCACCGATTCTTCCATCGGGAATTGCGTATGAAGCGGAGCCACATCGCTCACACTCGGCGTTAAAATCAAATCGTACTGCTCATGCACTTTTTCCATCGCATGCGCATACGTGTCCCATTTCGACAAAGCCGCGCTGTAATCTTTTGCTAAAATGCGTTCCCCTGACTGGTAAATCCCCCAAGTCATGAGTTCCATATCGTCTTTGGTGAACTTACGGCCAAAACTTGCCTTCATGCCTTGGAACATCGCCGCCGTTTCCACACTATTCATCACATAATAGTTCTTCATCACTTCGACGCCGTCAACTGGCCAGCCAATCGGTTCGACCACGCAGCCGACACCTTCTAGGAAATTCACGGCCTTACGAAGCGCCTCCTTGGCTTCCGGAGCGACAAAGCTTTCAATAGGAGACTTCTCAATCACGCCAACTCGCAGCGGACGGTTTGGAAGAGTATCCCAGTCTTTAATAAGCGGTGTTAAAAATGGACTATCCTTTTGCTCGACTTGCATCCATTTCAACAACTCGCGAGTATCACGGACCGTCTTCGTCATCGCAAAATTCACCGAAGCACCTTGCCAGCCACGATAGCTACCAGGGCCAACAGGAATGCGCCCACGACTCGGCTTCAACCCGATTAAACCCGTAAAGCTGGCTGGAATTCGAATCGAACCACCGCCGTCACTCGCCCCCGCAATCGGAACGATGCCACCAGCCACAGCAGATGCCGCACCACCGCTAGATCCACCGGCATTGCGATTCAGGTCATACGGATTATTCGCAGGGCCCCAGAGTTGCGGCTCCGTCATATTCTTAAAGCCAAACTCTGGCGTATTTGTACGTCCAACAATGATAAACCCCGCTGCTTCCAGACGCTTCACGAAGTTATCCGTACGGCTTACAGGAATTCCCTTCAAGAGCTTACTTCCCGCACTCGATGGTTCCCCCGCTTGATTTTGCCCGAGGTCCTTCAAGAGAAGCGGCACCCCGCCAAACGGTAAGCCTTCAAACGAACGCTCCTCCGCTTCTTTTAGCGCACGCTCTGCCTGTAAGTGCACAACAGCGTTTAGGCTTGGATTTCGTTGTTCAATTTTATCTAATGTCTCTTGGACTAATTCCTTTGGAGATACCGCACCACTTGCAACGGCCTCTCTCATCTCGATGGCGTCTTTCCACATAGTTTCACGTCCCTTCATGTCTTCCTTATTGTACAGTGAAACGGAAAGTCGGTAAAGACTCATGCAGTCGCAACGCATTGAGTGCGCCTAAAACGCTAGAATTTTTTGGAAACAAATTCAGAAAAAATGACCCCTGCTACCGTTTACTCCTGACTTTTTCAACGCAATTTTGGAAATTGAAGAAAATATGAAGAAACTATTGAGAAATGTATAAAAATTGGTAGTAAAAATTTATATTTGTGATATAATAATACATATAAACTTCACCGAGAACAGTAACTAGACGGCTTTTTCCAAGGGTTGCTCTATTTTTTTGGAGATTTTAGTTAAAGTTCTCACAAATTAATACCTTTAGGAGGAAAAATAATGAAAGATTTCATCAAAGGAAGACTCTCGAAGTTACTCTTCGTATTGTTCATCCCGATGTTATTATTCATGCTGGCCCCTCAATCAGTGGTGAACGCAGCAGACGTTAGTAATAACATCAGTTCATTGACGGTCTCTTCAAGCGAAATTACAGACGGCGGACAAACGACCGTTAAATTTACGTTTGACGAACACGCCCAAAAAATCAAAGCTGGAGACACTCTTGAAGTGACTTGGCCAAGTTCAGGCACTCTTCACGGGACTGGATTTAAGAAAACCATCCAATTGACCATCGACGGCAAATACGTTGGGGACATGGTCATCAAAGACGGTTCTGCAAAAGTAACGTTCAACGATGGCATCACTGGCCTTGAGAACGTTCGCGGTTGGGGTGAATTCGAAATCGAAGGTCACAACGACACAGCAACAGACAAAGAACACGTTGGTAAATTCACCATCGTGAGTGGAGACAAATCTGTCGACTTGAACGTGAAGAAAATGGCGACTGGCGTAAACAACGCTCCATTCTACTTAAAAGCTGGGGACATGCACGCTGACGACCCTGAACACATTCTTTGGACATTAACGATTAACGCGATGAACTTAGAAGTAGACGGCGACGTTCGTCTCGAAGACGAAGTGCAAGGCGGACACAAATTAGACCCAAACAGCTTTAAAATTACAACAACAGGAGCAAAACCTGGCTACTATTCAGGCGCTACAGCGATTGAAGATTTCAAAGCAGCATTCCCTGGATCAACATTTACAGTGGATGCTTCAGGAAAATTTGTAGTGACGATTCCTAAAGACCTAATCAACAAGACTGGCGTTCTTATTTTCTATCGTACAAAAGTAGAAAATGAAAACCAAAAAGAATTCAAGAACAACACGAAAGTTTGGTACCAAGTCAAAGGTGAAGCCGCTGTTGTGGCAAAAGAAGTAAACGCATCTGTTGCAAACATCAATGCAAACGGTGGTGTTGACGGAGACCAATCAATTCCATCAATTCCAACAACGACAACAGTAGCAACAACGACTACAACTACAACGGAAGCTCCAACAACAACTACTACAACAACGGAAGCTCCTACAACGACTACAACTACAACTGAAGCTCCTACAACGACTACTACAACAACGGAAGCTCCTACGACGACTACAACTACAACTGAGTCAACGACAGCTTCAACGACGACTACTGAGTCTACGACTGCTTCTACAACAGCTTCAACGACGACTACTGAGTCAACAACCGTTTCTACAACAGCAGGAACAACAACGACTGAGTCTACAACTGTTTCAACAACTGCAGGAACAACGACTACTGAGTCAACAACCGTTTCTACAACTGCCGCTACAACAACATCTGAAGGCTCTTCTACTACAGAAGGTTCAACGACAGGCGTAACGACAGGCGAAACAACAGACACTACAACAGTAACACCTGCACCAGAAACAACAACAACGACTGTTACACCAGACCTACCAAACACTGGTACAACAAGTAACACAGCCGTAATTCTAGCAGGAATCATCGTAACAATTAGCGCGATGTTCGTTCTCGTTTCTAAAAAAGCAGAACAAAACTAATCTAAACAAACCTATTTAAAAAGCTAGCAGAATTTCTGCTAGCTTTTTTTGCGCTTCCCAGTATAGAAAGTACATATCAAACGAGATGTTAAATTTAGTTATTTTTTACGTAATAGGTTGTTCTTCCTTTTCCATATCGATTAATATAGCCCTCTTCGACGAGTTTTTTCAGCATATTTTCAACGGTTGCTTTACCTACACTTGGGACCAATTCCATGATATCTGATTTAGTAAACTTACCCAATTTTTTATTGACTGCTCTTCTAACCAGTTCAATAGAAGGGAGCTTTTCATCTACATAGTCAACTCTCTCTTCAAAATCAATATAAGCTGCCAATATTGTTCTAAGAATATATTTTATAAAAGGAGTCACATCTTCTTGACCATCATGCCAATTCAAACCACTTTTTCTTAAAGATGAGTAATAACCCTCTTTATTTTGCTCAATTTTACTCTCTAAACTAATGTACTTCCCAATCACATACCCTTGTCTATATAGAAGAAGTGTCGTTAACAATCGACTCATTCTACCATTTCCATCATTAAATGGATATATACAAAGAAAATCATGGATAAATATCGGTATTAACAACAACGAATCTACTTCATGTTTATCCAAAGCTTTATTAAGCTCTCTACAAATGTCTTCAATTGCTTTCGGTGTCTCATATGGAGGTAATGGCTTAAATATTTCTATAACATTACCATTTTGATCCTGTTCAACGATAGAATTTTGAGTGTTTTTATATCTTCCTCCAATTCCTTTTTCACTATATTTATACAATTCTCTGTGGAGTTGTAAAATATAATTGCTATTGATAGGAATATACTCATAACTTTCGTGTATCGTATTTAAGACGTCCCTATATCCTAAAATTTCTTCCTCGTCTCTGTTTCTCGGTGTTGTTTTATGAGCCATTAACTCCTTAATTCTCGTTGTTGTCGTGATAATTCCTTCTATTTTATTCGAATCTTCCACGCTTTGAACTTTAGCAATTTCTACCAATTTATCTAAAACAGTAGGTTTTTGTTTCAAAAAAAGCTCTTGTTTTCCCTTATGTTCATGTATTTTGGTTAGAAGATTCACTACTTCAACATCCCATTGACTTCTCGATAATTTTTCATAATCAAAAACTCTCATTCGCCTACCTCCTTCTTTTTCTCCTAATTATACATCGTTTTTAGGCGATTTAAAAGTAGTTAGGCGATTCTGTCTTACTTCCTTTTCGCCTAATATTGCCTAATTTTTAGGCGATTTGAAAATAAGTTAGGCGATTCTATCCACCTCCAAGCACCTCTCCCCCTCTGCCGGGATTCCAAATGCAATAAGATGACTGTTAAGTTACCCCTGTTTTCATTGCCATTATACTCGCTTATTTAGAGGCACAAGAAAAGATGACGAAGAAACCTGCGGATGTTATACAAACCGTAACGTGTTTAGCATTACATGCGAATTAGTTGGCGTAGGAATTTATTCCTTACGCCAACTTTGAGGCTGTAAAGGTGAGAGACTCTTCGAGGCTCGAACCGGTGCAACGTTATGGTATGTATAACGAATATCCGCAAGGTTTCGAAGTCATCTTTTCGGACCTTTGGTCCACTTGACCATCTCTTTTGTTACGAGTATAATTTCCCTTATGAAAAAAACAGCGATTAACTTAACAGACGGGCCGATTTTGCGGTCCATTATTGCATTTGCAATCCCAATTATAATTTCAAACATATTCCAGCAACTCTACAACACTGCCGACATCATGATTGTAGGGAGGTTCCTTGGGCAGGATGCGCTGGCAGCGGTTGGAGCCACAGCCGCCATCTTTGAACTCATCGTCGGCTTCTCGCTTGGAGTCGGTAACGGGATGGGCGTTATCATCGCACGCTATTACGGGGCCAATAACCATCGCCTCTTGAAACGTGCCGTTGGAGCAACTCTTGTCATCGGAGCCTTTCTTAGCCTCCTTGTTGCGATTATCGGAAGTTTCGGCATGTATCCTCTCCTTCAGTTCCTTGGAACACCTGAGAGTATCATCGACCAGTCGTATGAGTATATCTCGATTGTCGTAATCGGTATTGCCGTGACCTTTGCCTATAACCTCTGTGCGGGTCTACTTCGTGCAGTTGGCGACAGTCAGGCGGCACTCTACTTCCTGATTTTCTCAGCGGTAGTAAACGTATTTTTAGATATCTTACTCATTACAACGTTCAATATGGGCGTTGCGGCAGCGGCGATTGCGACGATTATCGCACAGGGCTTATCGGCCGTCCTCTGCTTTATTTATATTAAAAAACGCGCCAGCTTCTTGATTCCAGCAAAGAGTGATTTCGTACGCGACGACGAATTATACATGGACTTACTCAGCCAAGGCCTAGCCATGGGACTCATGTCGTCCATCGTATCGATTGGATCCGTGATGCTTCAATCTTCTATCAACGCACTCGGACCAGTCATCATCAGCGCGCAAACGTCAGCACGACGCATCTTCGCGTTCTCGACACTCCCATTCGCGGCGATTGCGGCAGCGATGACGACCTTCACTTCGCAAAACTTCGGAGCAAACAAACCGCACCGGATCGCGAAAGGTATTCGTCAAGGAAGTCTTGTAGCGTTCGGCTGGGCGATTCTAGTATGCATCTTCTTGTTCTTTGCAAGTCCTGCGTTAAATGAACTCATCTCTGGTTCAAGCGACCCTGTACTTCTGGAAAATGCGGCACTTTACAACCGTATCGGGTCAGTGTTTTATATTCCGCTTGCGCTTCTATTGATTTTACGAAATAGTTTGCAAGGGCTAGGGCAAAAGGTAACGCCATTGGTTTCGAGCTTTATTGAGTTGGTGGGGAAAGTGCTTTTTGTCATCTTCATCATTCCGCACACCGGCTATCTTGGAGTTATTTTCTCCGAGCCAATCATCTGGTGTTTGATGGCGATCTATCTTTCATACGCCTTCTTACGTCATCCGCTTATTAAAGAAGTAAGGCATGAAATATTTTAGAGCCAAGGGCTTCTATGGACCTTCGCGGATATCTTCATAGTAAAGGAAATAACTGTACCGGCAAGAGCCTAGGTCTCTTTGCCTACCGAACTTCAAAGG
>ERZ773050.1118-NODE-1118-length-14982-cov-11.413747_pt1 | contig 14982 bp, 15 predicted proteins | sample MGYA00580632_ERZ773050 | MGnify/ENA primary metagenome ERZ773050 (study PRJEB29015, sample SAMEA2738123) | human oral metagenome | biome: human oral; feature: human-associated habitat; material: saliva | place: China | collected 2166 ... | reverse complement strand
TAGGGCAGGCCCTTGCCGGAGTTGTTGCCGTACCCGGTGGAGAAGGCGTTGCCCGCGGCCGCGGTGACGGTAATACCCGCGTCCTGGAGCTTCTTGTACACAGTCGCGTAGACCGTGTCGGCCTCGTTATCCATGCCGGCCGTCCAGCCGAGCGACAGGTTGATGACGTCAGGGTGCAGGATGAGCATGTCATCGAGGGAGGCGAGCAGCGCCGAATCCAGCAGCGCGTCGTCCTCGCTGCGCGTCACCTTCGCGACGATCACCTGAGCATCCGGAGCGGTACCGATGATCTTGTCGGCGTTGCCCGCCGCGATGCCGGCGACGTGGGTGCCGTGGAAGCCGGAACCGCCCTCGCGCGGCGACGCATCGTTGTCACCGTCCGCATAGTCGTAGGCGAAGGGGAACTTCTGCGAGATGTAGACGCCGGTCTTGCCCTCGCCCAGCTGGGACGAGAGCGCGGCGACCTTCTGCGGGGTGAGCGCGGGCGTTCCTGCGAGTGCGCCCGTGAACGCCTGGTGGGTCGTGTCGACACCCGTGTCGATGACGGCGATGACCTTGCCTTCGCCCTTTTGCGCGACCTGGTCGGTGCGCATCATCAGCTGGGCGCTCAGGTTGGCGGGGTCCTGCCCACCGTTTTGCGAGGCCTCGAGGCCTCCCTCGGCATCGAGGGTCGCGCCGTCGTTCACGTGTCCCTCACGCTCGAGGAACGCTGCGCGCACGCCCGGGGCGCGACGGATCGCGTCGAGCGCACCGGCGGGAGCCTTGAGAGCAAAACCCGTCAGGACGTTGTCATACTCGCGCTCCACCTGGGCCGAGGCGCCGGGGAACTGAGCAGCCACAGCCCGGTTGATCTCGCTGATCGCGCCCTCGCGGGATGCGCCATCCTCGAGCTGGACGATGACGCCGACGACGCGCGCCGGATCCTCATCGCCGGCACTCGAGGCGGGCGCGGACTGCCCGCTCTTCGAGGTAAGTGCAGTGTCGATATCGCCCGCAGGCAGGGACGCCGCTGCGCCATCGCGGGCGCCGGACGGGCCCGCGGACAGGGGCGAGGCCAGGGTGGCCGGCCCGGTGACCGCGAGCGCGCACGCGCCGACGAAGGCGAGGAGGGCAGCCGATTTCTTCGTTGACATAAGCCTTCTCCAAATGTGTTGGGGGACGGCGTGCCGGTGGCATGCGGTACGTCGGTGTACCAGCCGTCTCCTCACAAAATACCGCACATAGCACGGGTGACAATCACCGTGTTGCTTATTGATACGTGAAGCGCAGCTGAATTGTCTAACGCGACGGGCCCGGGAGCGCATTGCTGCGTTCCCGGGCCCGGTCTCTGTGCCTATTGGCGCCTTCTCGCGTCGATCACGGGATCCACACGCCCGAGGCGTTGAAGGTGTAGCTGCGGCCGTTGATGTCCTGCGTGCCGGTCACCATGGCTCCCGAGGGGGACAGGTAGTACCAGGCGCCGCCGTCCATGACCCAACCAGTGCGCATGTAGCCGCGTCCATCGAAGCGGTAGGTGCGGCCGTCAATTACCGCCGAGGTGTTGGCCGGGTAGGTGCCATCCGCGTTGCGGTACCACCAGCCGATCGAGTCCAGCATCCAGGCACCGGAGGGGGCAGGCTGGGGCTGCGGATCGGGAGCAGGCCGCCTGAATGTCGGAGAACTTGATGGTGAGTAGGTAGTGGTGAAGGCCATCGTTGGTGACATTGCCGGGGAAGTCGACGACACGATGGTAGAAGATCGCGTCGTGTGCGGGGGTTGCTGCCAGGGCAGGAGCGCCGAAGGCGACGCCAGACGCTGCCATTGCGCCGGTCGCCAGGGCTGCGATCAACGCCCTGTGAAATGTGTATGACATGCTCACTCCAATGTTGATTCATGCGAGCAATACCGACCGGTTAGGTTCATCGGCTCATAATCCACAGGATACTGCGCAACCAGATACCTAGCAACGGCTAATTAACTTACCATTCAGTAGTTACAAGGCATTATGAGGGGACATGAGGGCGCCTTCAACGCTCTGGTCAGCATGGTTTCAACACGTTTACTGACCACTGCACATATGTTCGTTTGACATAGCACATTTTCCCACGACCCAAACGCTGACATTCCTGAAATTACGGGCATAGAGAGCGGTTACTTGCCACGGCAAATACCGAGAGAGAGCGCAACGAAGTAGCACGTTGTCACACGTCAATCCTGACAAACGGCCGCGCCGGGCACCAAGCCGCGGTCAGACCCTACTGGCGGTCAGACAGCTCCAGGTTCGCCCGCACGACGATGCCGATACGACGGACCATCGCCTCGTCCACCCAGGACCCGTCGAGAGCCGCCAAGCGCGGGTGGGACGGCGCCTCGTCGAAGAGCCGATCAAAGCCGAGGATCGCCCTCCACAGAGGGATCAGTTCCTCGTTATAGGTATGGCCGTGACCGCCAGGGGCGGTGCCCGCGACGGGCAGGTCGGCGAGCAACTGAATGAAGGTGACGAAGCGCGTGAACTCGACGAAGCGGGACACGTCGCGCCCCGCCCGCTCGCGCAGCCAATCCGGCTGATTCCACAAGAGCTGACGGTTCCACCACACGACCGGGTCGGAGGGGTGCTGAGCATAGACGAGGCGCGGGAATCCCCACGGACCCAGCTCGCGCCCGTACAGGTCGGTGCGCAGGTCGGAGGGTTCGTTCACGAAGCGCACGCGCCGCCCGTTGTAGACGACGGGCGCCACCTCGGGGCTGCCCTTGTGGCGCTCAGCCGTCAGCTCGGCATGCATCGGCGTGAACGCCGGGGTGCCCACCCACAGGGCACCGTCCACCTGGGCCAGGGCCTCGTCGACCGAAGAGAACACCGACTGCGAAGCGAAGGCTCCCAGGGACTCGCCGCACACGAAGAGCGCGGGGCGGTCGGCCTCGTCCATCGTGTCGAGCTCGGCGCGCACCGCGCGGAAGAGGGCGGCCGACGCCTCCTGCGCGGGCTCGAGGCCGGTCAGCCAGTTCAGCGCCGACGGCACGTAGGAGTATTGCAGCGAGGCGGTCGCGCAGTTGCCGCGCGTGAGGAACTCGAGGGGTTGGACCTGCCATTCGTCGACCCAGCCGGAGCCGGTCGAAGCGGCGATCAGGATGACCGCGCGATCGAATGCGCCCGTGCGCCGCAGCTCGGCGACGACGGTCGCCGCGGCGACCTCAATGCCCGCCCCGCCCGTGGGCATGCCGGAGTAGACGCGGATGGGTTCCATGGCCTCGCCGCCACTGACCTGGGCGATGTCGAGCCGCGAGGGACCTCGGCCGAGGAAAACGCGCCCCTGACCGCCGACCGACTCCCACGTGACGGGCGAGGCCGGGGACGCCGAGCGCTCGGGGACGAAGGGCTTGTAGATGCCGCGCGCGGTGCGCGTGTTCATCTGCTCGGCGTGATGACGGAAGAAGCCGATGCCGCCGCGCAGGATCACGTTCGAGGTCAGGAAGAAGACGATGACTGTCAGGATCGCGACGCCGACGACGACGGCGATCGGGGGCGGCATATAGTCACCGAGCGCCGCGATGAGCATGCGCCCCACGCGGTTCAGGGCGCCCACGATCGCGATGAGGCACCATGCGACGACGACGGTTCCGGCGGTTCCCAGGAGGTACTCTCCGAAGGTCTCTCCCGGCATGCTCACGAGTCTGGCGGCGACACGGGCGCGGCGGTAGGACTGGATGACGGCGTAGAGCCACCACATCGCAAAAAGAACTGCCGCGCAGGCGCGGAAGCCGATCTCGACGGGCTCGGATGCGCGGATGGTCAGGCCCGTCATGGCGATGATGCGGGCACCCACGTTCTGGACAATGACGCCGCCGACGTACCCGCAGGAGACGAGGACGCCCGATGCGACCGCGTGCCACGCCCACGAGCGCGCCATCAGCGACGGCGCCACGCTCACCGCATACATGGCCAGGGCCGCGATTACTCCCAGGAAGGACCAACCCATGACAGCATTGTGCCAGGTGGGCCTGCTCCTCTCAGGAGGGGTACGAGGCCGACGGCCCCACGCGCGACCGCATCGTCCACGAGCTCGGCGAATGCGCGTGCCACCACTTCCCCATCGCGCACTCCACGTACCAGCTGGAATGCCCGAGCACGCGAGCCACGAGCACATCGAGCATTAGCGAACGTACAGGCGCCGCTTGACAGCCGGTCAGTCGATTTGTAGGTTGTGACCATGAGCGCAGATGTAGGTTTCACTCCCGGTAAGCTGGTTGAGGCTGCCCAGAGCATTGAAGCTGCCGCTGAGCCTTTTTCTCAGGCGGTGTCGACAATCGGCGAGGATGTGACGTCCGCGTCGGAGGGGATCAACGGTCCGTTTATGGAGCCGTTGGGTAATGCGCTGACTACGTGGGGTGATTCCCTGAGTGTGTTGTTTGATGATTTAGGTCGTTTGGCCGAGGCCTTGGTGGGCGTCGAGCAGTCTTTTGGCGCGTGTGAAGAAGAAATCATGCAGTCGTTGGTTCAGGCGGCTTCCGGGTCGGAGTCGGGCGGCGGTGATTCGTCGGGTGGCAGTGTGTTCGACGATCTGATGCGGCTGTCCCAGTCGGAGTCGTGACGGAGGTTTATTGATGAGTAGCGATTCGATGCTGGTCTTTGAGGAGGCCAGTGCCACTGAGATGGCTCAGGCCTTCCGTCAGAGGGTCGCGGTGGTCAAGGAGTTCATTCCCGATGTGGCCGCTGATATTAAGGCTGCTGTGGGCGATTGGACGGGTGAGTCTCGTCAGGCGTGCGATGCCGCGTTGAAGCGTTTGGAAGAGCGTGGCGAGGAGTTGGCTGAGTTGTTAACCGCTGCGGCTGACGCGATGGAAGAGATTCTCGCCGAAGGCCAGCATGCTGAGTCTAAAGCGTTTGCGTGTATCGACAGTTAAGGGTTGTCAATCGTGAGTGATTTTAAGGTCGATTTGCAGGCGATGTCGTCTTTCGTGGAGTCGTTGTCGTCTTTTGAGGAGGCGGCTAAGGAGTACGACGTGGAGGACTGGGTTCCCAACTCGGGGATGCTGGAGAATCCTGAGGTGTGGGATCGCACGAACGCGTTCCAGGACACGTGGGAAAAGGGCACGAACGACTTGCGTGATGAGATTAAGGCTGCCAGTAGTGCGGTCAGTGGCGCTCTGGGTGCCTACGCGGAATACATGGACAAGTCGAAAGAGCACATGGCGGCGGTTGAGACGGCTGCGCAAGCTCTGGGGCAGTCCCCTGTCGTCGGTTCAGGGGCGTGATCTGGCGTGGGTGTTGTCGCGCTGGGTGCGCCGGTCTTTGAAATCGGTGGGGATCCCGGTGGGATCTCGACGCGCGCCGCGGTGATGATGGACCGGGCCAACGAGTTCGGTGAGATTCATTCCGGCTTGTCTTCCCTCAAAGCTGACGGGTGGGAAGGTCGCGCGGCGGATCATTTCCGCTCCAAGTTCGATGTGCACACCAAGGGCTGGCTGGACGCCCAAGAGGCGTTCTCGTCGGCGTCTGAGGCCTATAACTCGTACGCGACGCAGCTGGCGTCGGCGCAGTCCCAGTGTGATGGGATTCGTTCGCGTTGGCAGCAGGGCCGCGACGCGGTCCAGCAGGCGCAGAACAATCAGGCTGACGCGCGTAGCCAGGCCGCCGCAGACGGGGACTGGCCCGTGTTTGATGCTTCCTGTGATGAGGGGCCGGGCCGCTCAGCTATGGCGGCCGCGATCGCTGATTTCCAGACGCTGGTCGATCAGGTCAACGAGGCCGGTGACCTGCTGATTACCGCATTGAATGCTGGTATTTCGAAGCTGCCCGAGCGCACGTGGTGGGATTCGGTCACCCGCACGGTCGGCTCCGTCATCACAGGATTCGTCGAAGCCGTGGCCGACTTGGTGAAGCTGGGATTGGCACTCAGCGGCGTCCCGATGCTCTTTGACTTTGGGCGCATGCTGATGGGTCAGATGACCTGGGATGAGTACAACATCAAGCATCAAGAGATCCCCATCGAAACGATCATGGGCATGGCGAAGGCGCTGTGGAACGATCCCGTGGGCTTTATGACGGCTGTCGGCAAGTCGCTGATCGACTGGGATACGTGGACCGACGATCCCGGGCGCGCCATTGGTCACCTTCTGCCCGACGTGATCATTGCAGTTGCGACGATGGGTGGCAGCGCCGGCGTGTCCGCCGGCGAGAAGGCGCTGACCGGCGGAGCTCGTGCTCTTCGCATCGGTAAAGAGGTCTTCAAGGCTATTTTGCCTATTAGCCCCGACGACGTCCGCTCCCTGGCCAAGCTCGGCAAGAACCTGGTCGGCAAGTTCACCGCCCGCGGTTTGGATACGGCCGCGGACCTCGCGGATCTGGCAGACACCGCGCAGCGCGTGGCTAAGGCCGCCGACCACGCCCACGACCTGGGTCACGCCGCCAACGGCATGGCTGGCGCCCTGGACGGGGCCGCCGACGCCGGCCGCGCTGCCACGAGGGCTGGCGCGGCTATCGGGGACACGAGCCACGCAGCGCACGCAGCTGGCGGGGCAGCCGATGCTGCCGGTAGCGCCAGCCACGCCGCACACGCCGCTTCCGGTGGCGGTGGCATCGCCAGCGGTGCGAGCAGTGCAGGCCATGCAGCCTCCGGTGGCGGTGGCATCGCCAGCAGCGCGAACCATGCCGCAAACGGTGCCGGTAGCGCCAGCCACGCCGCACACGCTGGCGGCAACGCCGCAGACGCTGCAGGTAACGCCAGCCACGCTGCACACGCTGGCGGCAACGCCGCAGACGCTGCAGGTAACGCCAGCCACGCCGCTCACACTGGCGGCAACGCCGCAGACGCTGCAGGTAACGCCAGCCACGCCTCGCACACCGCAGGCAACACAGCCGACGCTGCAGGCAACGCCAGCCACGCCTCGCACGGTGGTGCGGATGTCAAGGATTCGGCTCTTCCGCCCACGGATCCGGGCCACCGCTCCAACGGTGTGTCGAGTGCGGCTCAGCCCGCCGCGACGCCTCATGCGTCCGCAGCCGGCGATGCTGGCACCGCCGGGCATGCGGCTCCCGCGAACACTGCCCCCAGCGCGTCTAACGGCGCTGACAACAACGCGTTCATGAATGCGGATACCGGCGGCGCCACCCACGGCGCTGGCAGCACCGCCAACGGCGCAACCGGCGCTCCTGCTCCCGGCGCGGGCACACACGGCGCTCCCGCGACTGGCGCTCCTGCCACCGGCGCACCCTCAACCGGCGCGGGCACGCATGGCGCTCCCGCGACTGGCGCTCCCGCTACCGGCACCCACGGAGCCCCGGCAACCAGCGCTCCCGCGGCGGGCGCTCCTGCCACCGGCACCCACGGAGCTGGCACCACCGGCGCCCCCGCGACCGGGGCTCCCGCTACCGGCACCCACGGAGCTGGCACCACCGGCGCTCCCGCGACTGGCGCTCCCGCCACCGGTGCACCCGCAACTGGCTCCCACGGTGCTGGCGCATCCGGTGCGCCTGCTGCCCCCGGAGCTCCCTCGAGCGGCTCGCATGGTGCGGCTTCTGGCCACAGCGCCGCTGGCGGCTCCCCCGCTGCACCCGTGCGCAATGAGGCTGTGGGGGATCGCCTCGCTACGGGTGACCCCATTCCCCCGAGGAAGCCCACTGATCCCGACAAGCCGGCTACCGGCGCAGGCGGCGATTTCCAGTCCTCGACGAACAAGACCAATACGCACAGTGGCGGTAACCAGAAGAACTTGGATCATCTGGATGTCAAGCCCGGTGATTGGGACAAGGTTTCCAACGGTCAGTACCATCCGGTCGAAGCCGCAGGTGGTCCTCACCGCGGCGGCACCGACGGAGCTTTGAAGGGTGATGACTTCGAACCGAAACTCGCTGTTGCGGGCGACGGGAAGCCTCCGCAGAAGCCCAACGGTTCGTGGGACTCAGATGGCTTCTCTACGAACCGGGACGATTACGATCTTTTCGGCGTTGAGAACAGGAAGGACTCTTCCTACCTGGATCACAGCTCGACCCACGCTAACGGTGAGACGCGCGGTGCCGATGAGCTTGTCGGCGCGGGCGTTGGCCGTAGCGAGGCCAGCGTGGGCGCTCAGGGATCCTACGAGCGCGCTGGTGCCTTCGGTGGCAGCGATCCGAGCCGTGTCAGCCACGGAGCGGACGGCTTCGGCGGCACCGCTGATTTCGGAGCGAACGCAGGACATGCGGGTCACGGCGCACACGGCGTCAGCAATTCCGCTGATGTCGGTGGCGGCGTAGGCGACGCGTCACGTGGAACGCACGCTGCTGGCGCCCCCACGGGCCAGGGCGGTGGCCATGTTGGTGCTGATACTGGCACCCACGGTGGTTCGTCGGCCCCTGCGCAGGGGCCGCACCGCGGCGATCCGGGCATGTCCACCGGTGATACGCACGGCGTTTCGCGCGCTGATTCCACCCCCGGCCACGGCGACACGCCCCGGGCAGGACATGGTGGAGACGGCACCCCCGACGCGCCTACCACACCCAAGAAGGACACTCCTGCCGGGGACGCCCTGGGCGGCGACAAGCAGCCGCATAGCGGAAAGCATGCAGCAGACATGCCCACCACCCACGCGGATGAGGCTGCCGACACTAGCAAGGCTGGCCACGGCTCCGGCGACGCACATGACTCCGGTAAGGTCGATGCCGACGCTCAGCGTGGGCATGATTCCGCCGAGCACGCGGACGCTGACCCTAACTATGACAGCCTGCCGGATTCGTCAATTAATCAGTCTGAAGGTTTTCCAGAAGGAGTCGAACCTTACACCACACCCCCGGACGCGCCGCCAGCTTCAGGTGGCACTGGAGGCCTGGCCAGAATACGTGAAGAAAGAACTCCTACAAGACGCAAAGGAATGGCACACGGGCAGGTTCGGCTTCGATGACATGGTCCATCCCGAGCGTGCCCTGGGCTTCAATCCCGACGGTTCTCCACGGTCGATGAAGGACTTCATGGATACCTTCTTCGACATCGAAGGGCCAACCCGTGTGGCCCTTCGATGTCGCTGGTAATCGAAAGAATGGCGTGCTCCTCAATGCGGGCTACCATGAGTACGACTCGATTCAACCTTTCATTGAGAAGCACGGGTCAGACCTGTGCCGACTCGGAGACCCCGGCGGTAAGTTCGCGGCCGCAGTAAACAAGGACGGCACGCTTCCATCGTTTGGCGAGCGAGGATTGTTCCAGCCCTTCTCGCTGGGCGCACCGGATATGCGCGCACGTCTGACCGGAGAACTTCCCGAGGGACACATCGTCAAATACGGCCAGGTCGCCCCCGCTTTTGGCCAATCCGGAGGGGCAATACAAGTGCAGATTTGGGGACCTGACGAAAAAGACGGGTACCATCAGGGAGTTGACACTAAGAGAGTGGAAGAAGCGGGGGATCATTGAGTATGTCAAACACAATTAGCGAAGATGAGTTCATCAAGACCCTGGTTTCCTTGCTCGAGCGAGAGCTTTACGTTGTCAGCGAGGATCACGTGTGGTTTCGGAGCAACGATCTTAATGTCATGATCCACGCGTGGTACGAGGACGGTTTCTACTCGGGCGGGTCAAGCGAACGCCTCTCTCCCCCTGGCACCAGCATGTGGGCGGATTCTCTTACCCCCGTGAAGCAGTGGCTGCTCATGTACAACTTTGATCTACTGCGCTATTGCCTCGACCTCCAACCATTGGGCATCAGTTTTCGGGAGCTGCTGATCGCGCCGAACTGGTCCCACAGGCCCGGCACCAATCAGTACTCCCTTGAGCTGTATCACAACGACGAGCCCACCGGTGTCTTCGCAGGCAAATGGTCTGACGAAGCCACCAACCTGACCTGGTTCCTGAACCACACGCCCGAGCGCCTCCTCGAGATCGCACGCATTGAGAGCAAAGAAGAAGCCTGTCAGGCTCTCTTCGGAACCACTCATATCCCCTACGGGGACGACGACTAAAGCAAGACTCAACGCCTTCACGGTAACGCACTCATTGGAGCGTGGGCAGCGCCGCCCACGAACACAATATGGGGTTAACACGCGCGGTAGAGCGCTAGAGAAGTGGCCGAGGTCGGTGCGGCCCAGCCCCGGCCTCGTCCCCACAAACAGTGAGGTGGCGGGAGCTTCACGCTCCCACCGCCTCGCTGCAGGCACGACTCGCGGCCCCTGTACTGACTCAGCCACCTAACACAGAACCAACGATGCGACGAGGAAGTCAGTAGCGGTGTCTACCGTGACCCTGCGTTCTTCTCAACTACCACGAAGCCTAAAGTGGCAGAGATGTTCATGCAGAGGCTCAAGCCCGAACCTGGGGAAACACGAGTCCTGTTTGAGATTGAAAACGCATCTGGTTCGAACATCCGCCCGATGTCTATGTATGCCACACAAGATGAAATCCTTTTTAAGTCCGGAGTTGAGTTCGACGTTGTCGACCAAGATAAACTTTCTGACGGAAGTTACATCGTCAAACTCAGGCAGAGAAAGTAGGATGCAGCTATGCCCGTCGCGGTGAATGGAAACGTTAACGGAGCACAGTTGTGGATTGCCGACCATCATTGGTGGGATTGCCCAATGATCTGGAAGCTCCCTAAGCGCCCTGAAGACGGCCAGCTCGACTGGGAGCGACTCTTCCCCCACCAACGCGACGTCATCCGTCGTTTTTCAGCCACGCTCCGCACATTATCGGGCCTGCCCGAGGCGCTGCCACGGGTGCCCTACCAGCCTTTCGGGACCCCGAGCCCACAGGGCTGGGTGATGCCTATCAGTTCCGGTACGCGCAGTGAGCTTCGGCACGGCATACGCAACTCTGGAGGCTCTATTGTCTCCCATCACCCCATTCGCGGGACTGACACGTTCGCTCTCCTCGTGGATCTAGGCTGGGGCAATCCCTGGTTTGTCGTCCGTGCAGACGGACACCCTTGGCACGCTAATCCTTGGGCAGACAATACGCGAGTAGGGTCCATCTGGGTGCGAGTTCTTGCCTGGGAGCATAGCTCTCCTGACATTCCGCCATTCACCGAGATCGCCGTGCCGCCGCGGACCGTGCCTGGGCAGCTGCGCACGATCTACGTGGATCGATACCCCGACGATCCTGACCTGTACGGCTCACTCACACAGCTACCAACCCCGGCGGAAGAACGCATCGAGGTTCGAGATGTCCCCGTGTGGTGGAAAGAACCAGAATATCTTTGGTGGAAGCATTTTCTTCAGCCAGAGCCAGGCAACCCAGATAGTTTTTGGAACGGTCCTAACACTCTCGACGAGCGCAACGCTTATACGTGCATCGTCCAATACACCGGCCTGCTCCGCGATTGGACATCACCGTACGTCCTGCCCGACTACCTTGCACGCTTTGACTAGAAACCACAGGAGGAATCATGAACGAAGACAGCATCAAAAATCTCTTGACTCTTCTCGAGTCACTACCCCCGACCCCGTCGGTGACCTTCCGCGGATACGTCGACACTTCCATCACGGAGCCGCGTGCGATTTCTTCTCCCGTGCTCACAGCAACATCGCATAACATTTCCATTGCGACAAACAACCTGGCGGTTCCGCAGGTCGCTATTTTTATCGGCCAGAATGGACGAGACCTCAGCAGACTTATGATGGGTGCCCCCTCTTTCAATCTCGAAGAGGTCACCTACATGCCCGGATCCTACTTCTACGTGCATCCAGCTCAGGAGCTCCTCGGAGTGACCATCCAGCTGTACGAGGAAATGCGTCTGACCGAAGACGGAAAGAGCCTCACCCCCACACGCGTTCTCGACTCCTGGACGCCCATTCTCATGGAGTTCGAGCCCGCGCTTCGCGCTGCTCGCAGCCAGCGCGTCGACCTGCCCGAAGGCGCATCAGAACGTTTCCTCGTTCCCGTGGGCTAACGCTTCAACACGAAGGATACCGGCACTGACAAACCGCAAGCTGGTGGGGCAACAATGCCATCATCGACGTCACCACCCAGTGATTGACTAAACGGAACGTCAGCCAACACGGTTGCCCTGCTGGCCGCCAAGGCAACAGCCAGAGCACACTCAGCTCGCGACAGCTGCGTGACTCGCTCCGTCGTGTCACATGGCGAGCGCTCGCCGCACACAACGGACACCGCGCATTCCCAACAGCACGGGCCTGAACACATCGGGTGTCCAACGCGAGAAGCATTCGAGGATAGGACGACGCGCTTATACTCGAGGTACAGGAGTGTCACCCACGGGAAGGCGTCATCATGCATGTGCTCGAGCAGCTGATCGAACGGGCAAAGAGCGTCGGCGTCTCTGCCGACCTCATTGGAGATAACGACTGTGTCTTTCAAAACTCGGGAGACATGAGTTATCACTTTTGGGTTGACGATGGGCAGTATTTCTTTGGCTCCGACGAAAGAGCAACCACCTACTCCTCGAACATGCGGACGTCTTCTCCTGATATCGCGTCACTGACCTTGATAGAGCTCGTTGGCTCCCTCTACCGCGAAACGGCAAAATACCGACAGATCGACATGAAATACGGGTGGCACTCCTTCCCCGTTGGCTGGGCGATCCAACGAGTGACGGGAAGCTCTAGCATGCACGTGACTTCCGAACGCTTTCCCGAGCTGAGCTACACAACCAGCTCACTCGACCAATACTTGCATATCCCCTCGCTCACCGTCTATCCCATCAAGACGGTGCTCGACATGTTTTTCGACCCCGAAGCACCCCCTCTCGGCACGCTCGATCGCGTTCACAATTTCTACGCTCGTTTCTAACCGGAGAGGTCTGGTATCAACATGTCGATAGAGATGCTGACTCCGCTGTTTACCCCAACAACTCAGGTATCGACTGACGATTCGCGACACGAAGTGCGATTGACGGTATCGGACGACGTGCAAGCAATTCTGCATACGGATCAACACCTCCTTGTCACCGACATAACATATGGTCATGACGTCGTTTCATACATGCTGCGCTGCGACAACCACAAGATATTGCTGGCACGCCTCGCCCTTCTCCTCGGCGAGGCAAACCCAAAGCTAAACGGCCTGCCACCCACTGCCGTGAAAACGCTCAGCTGCCTCCAGTCCAATTGGGCTGTGAGGCGCTCGCCCCTTGATTCACCGTGGTTTGACATCACGTGCAATCACGATGAGAACCTCACGTACTCCACAACGTATCCCCCGCACGATGCCGTTTTGTCTCGGCTCTTCAATGTCGACACCACAACGCTGATCAACGCCCTCGTCAACGAAGGAAGGGACGGGCCACTATTGGCTGCTTTGATGAGCACCAACAAGGTGTAGGACACACAGCGCATCATCCATCAGAAAGCCCTGATCGACACAAGAGAGTAGAGAGCGTCTCACATGGCTACAACAATCAGCGATGACGAGTTCATGACGACCCTGACCTCACTCATCGATAGGCCTTTGTGGGCGCTGAGCGAGGATCACTTCTACTTCCACGGTCCAGATCCTCAAATCATGATGCACGTCTGGCACGAGGACGGCTTTTATTTCGGCGGCACAAGCGAGCGAAATTACAGGCCTCGTGGCGACATTCGCGCCAACGACCTGACCACAGTTAAGCAATGGCTCGTGATGGAACTGTTTGACTTCCTTCGGCTTAGCTGGAAGCTGGAGGATATCGGTATTGCATTCAGACGACTCTCCCCCGCCCCACACTGGTCACAAGATCTCGAGACAGGAGAACTCCTCCATGAGGGCTCATCCACGGGGATCATCGCGAACATATCAACACGTGCTGCCCTAAATTTGCCCTGGTTCCTGAACCACTCGCCCGAACGGCTCCTCGAGATCGCCCACATCGACAGCACCAAGGAAGCCTGCCAGGCCCTCTTCGGCATGCCACGCGTCCCCTTCGCTAAGCCCACGGACAGACGGAAGTAACACATGCTGTGGGAACAGTTTCGAAGCCTCGCGCTCCCACTCATCGGCGAGCACTTTCCCCCGGAGCTCATCGAAGACAACGGCGACAGCATCGTTTTCACCAGCAGGCGTGACTACAGCAGCTACGTTCTCACCAAGGCTGAGAGAGGAATCATCATTGCCTACGAGGGTGAACGAAACACCGTGGTCCCGTTCTGCATAACCAAATCTCCCGAACTCGCCACCACATGTCTCACTCTGCTCGCACGCGACGGGATAGCCACGCTCACGGACATGTCGTACACGCCTCGGGATCTCTTGGGCCCCATCCCACACACGGCATTCAGCATTTCGAAGAGTTCCCCACCGTTCTTCGAACTCACCTCGACTATCGATCCCACGGTATCCGCAACATGCCGATCATTCGCATGCGCTCGAGCTCTCGCCGAGGCCTCGGCCCCCTCCCTGAGTTCACCGCGGCCGTAGAATCGAGACAGTCGGAAGTGCGCACACTGAGGAGGAGTAACTCTCGCATGAACGAAGAACTCGCCGCATACATCACTCGCCTGTGCGAACTATCCGGACACACAACCCAGATCGACGATGATTTGATCCTGGTCGAACCGGGTGAAGATTTTATCTACGACGCATTCACCAGGCGGAAGGGGTACTACGCCTACGGCCACGTCGATAGATACTTATACGGCGGGCCACGCTTCGGCTCCGCTTCCTTCGAGATCTTCAAGAAGTTCGCGGTCATGCACTTCGCCGCCGACATTCGTGCAGCGCACCAGCTCCCACCCCTCAACCTCCCACCAGTGACCGACGCTCACCCCGGTTTTTCCATCGAATTCCACGAACCCACCTCGTACCTGCTGACAAGCAAAGCCTCCCCCATTCCCAAAACATTCACAACCTTCTCGCCAGCTGCGCTGCTCTCACTGTCATATCTGATGGGCACGTCAAGCGAGGACTTGCTCTCCCTGGTCCTCGAGCCGTCCGGGGCCGGATACGCCGCGCTGTACCAGCAGAGCTGACACTCCTCTCTCCCGGCGCTAGCTCACGGAACACGAGACGAGAGCGTCGGTCACACCTCCTCGCCTCGTAGGACGGGAGGAGGTGTGCCATTTCGCGCTCGCCCGTCAGTTACGATGTCCGCAGAGGCAACGACCCGAAG
>ERZ773050.1112-NODE-1112-length-15003-cov-5.855432_pt1 | contig 15003 bp, 15 predicted proteins | sample MGYA00580632_ERZ773050 | MGnify/ENA primary metagenome ERZ773050 (study PRJEB29015, sample SAMEA2738123) | human oral metagenome | biome: human oral; feature: human-associated habitat; material: saliva | place: China | collected 2166 ... | reverse complement strand
CGATAACAGTTCCTTTCTCACGATCAACTACACCAGGTGATCCCATTCCAATTCCTTGGAATTCAGAAGCATCAAGCCCAAGCAGTTGCAAACGATGAGCGATGGATTCGATCATATCATCTACAATATGACTTCCCTCATCCAAAATGTTTGTTTTAATAGACCATTTTTCTTGGACTTCTCCATCCAAGGTAAGAATGGCAAATTTGATGGAAGTTCCTCCAAGGTCAATACCAATAATTTTTTTAGACATCTATTACTCCTTTCAACCTGTAAACACTTACAGATCTATTATATCAGACTTTTTATCAAACGCAAAGGTTTGCACGTAACTTTTCTTAATTTTTTAGCAAGAGGCTGAAGGATTGAAATCCTAGAAGCAGGAAAATTAAACCAATAATATTCAGAAGAATGACACTGATTGATAATGGACTGACAATTAAGAACAAGCCGATGAAGAGCTGCACCAAGGCAAAGAAAATATAGCGTTTGGAAAGTTCTTCAACCTTCTTAGAATAGAAGTTAGCTTTTTGAAAATTTAAAACAGAGCGATAGATCAGCCAAATCCCTAAGGTGACTGGAAAGACAATCGGCAAGGTCTTGTAGCCATATAGAAGCAAGTAAACCGCAAACACTAAGGCAACCATACTGTGAAAGAGCTGTTGCTGCTTGATAATACCTGACTGACGCAATCGGTAATAACGTGAAAAACGTGAAAAAGAGATTAAAAAGAAGCCACAGGAGATCAACCAGCTAAAAGAGCCGATGTGCTCAATCGGATTGATAAACAAGACGATACCAATAATGGTAAACATAGTAGCTGAAATTCCAAGAGATATGCGATTCAATTGATTCATAGGGCCTCCTTATTCATCTAATTCACTTAGGTAATCATAACGATCATACTTTTCAAGTAGACGCTCGTTTTCCTGATCTAGTTCTTTTTGAAGGGCTGACAACTTGCCAAAGTCAGAGCCGTTTTCATTCATCTCCACTTCAATCTCTGCAATTCGATTTTCAATTGCTTCGATATCTGCCTCAATACTTGCCCACTCTTGCTTCTCCATGTAGCTCATGCGCTTCTTCTCTTCTTTTGGCTTGACAGGCTTCTCTTTTTCAATCTTTTGACTAGCCGTTACCTGGGCCGCTTCAAAGGCTTTTTCATCCAAGTAATCCGTATAGTTGCCAAAGAACTCACGAATGCCCCCATTTTCAAAAGCCAAGATCTTGCTTGCGACCTTGTCTAGGAAATAGCGGTCGTGACTAACGGTAATGACGGGCCCACCAAAGTTTTGAAGGAAGTTTTCCAAAACCGTCAAGGTTGCAATATCCAAGTCATTGGTCGGCTCATCAAGGAGCAGCACATTCGGTTTTTCAATCAAGAGTTTTAAGAGAAAGAGACGCTTCTTCTCACCACCAGAAAGTTTTTCGATCATGGTTCCATGCATAGAGCGTGGGAAGAGAAATTGCTCCAAAAGATCTGCTATCGAAGTTGTTCCAACAGTCGTCTTGACTTCCTCTGCAACTTCTTGTAAGAAATTAATCACGCGCTTGCTCTCATCCAATCCCTCGATTTGTTGAGAGAAATAAGCCACCCGTACGGTTTCGCCAATGATCACTTGTCCTGACTGAGGCTGGAGCCGCTCGGCGATCAGATTAAGCAAGGTGGATTTACCGACTCCATTATCCCCGACGATCCCGATACGGTCCTTGTTTTGCACCAAGAGGTTAAAGTTCTGTAAAATCGGCTTATTTTCAAAAGCAAAACTCACATCTTTAAACTCGATGACTTTCTTACCGATCCGGCTGGTCTCAAAGTTCATCTCCAAATCCGTCTGGTTGCTTTGACCAGACAAGTCTTGCTTGAGATCATGGAAACGATTGATCCGGGCCTGTTGCTTGGTCGCACGCGCCTGGGGTTGCCGCCGCATCCAGGTCAACTCCTGCTTATAGAGTTGCTGCTTCTTATGAAGAAGGGCTGCATCACGCTCGTCTTGCTCGGCCTTTAAGCGGACATAATCCTGGTAGTTTCCCTGATACTCAATCAAACTAGCCCGATCCAACTCAAAGATCCGCGTTGAGATATTATCCAAGAAATAACGATCGTGGGTAATGAAGAGCACGGTTTTCTTAGAATTCTTCAAGAAATTGGTCAACCACTCGATGGTATCAATATCTAGGTGGTTGGTCGGCTCATCGAGTAAGAGCAGATCGTGGTGAGAGAGCAACACTTGTGCCAGTTGCACCCGACGACGCAAGCCCCCAGATAGATCCCCAACCTTGGCATTTAAGTCTTCAATCCCAAGTTTTGACAGGACTGTCTTGACCTGACTCTCGATTTCCCATGCATTGAGCGAATCCATCTCCGCCATCACCTTTTCAAGGCGTGCTTGGTTCTCTTCTCGGTAGTCCGCCATCAAGAGTTCATAATCACGAATCAGCTGCATTTCACGCAAATCGCTGGATAGTACCGTATCCAAAACCGTCTTTTGATCATCAAAGTCTGGCTCCTGCGTCAAGTAGCCAATGGTATAATCACTCTTTGCAGAAAAAGGACTAACATCTCCATCAAAACCAGAGCGACCTGACAACACATCTAACAAAGTGGTCTTTCCGGTTCCATTGACCCCGATCAATCCGATCCGGTCCAAGTCGTGAATGATAAAGGAAATCTCACGAAAGACAGTCTTATCTCCGACAGATTTGGTTAATTTATCGACAATAAAATCGCTCATTTTTCCTCCTCTTTTACTTGCTGAATATAGGCAATGATGGCTTCTTTTTCATTGGCCAGCTCCCCATCGACAATGGCAAATTCAATTTTTGACAAGATCTCCCCCAAGGCTGGACCCGGTTGGAAGCCATATTCTTTGATCAGCATGCCACCATTGACCACCACTTCATGCTTATCATGAATGGACAAACTATCATAGACATGCTCGATCGCCAAATAATCCACACTTAATCCATAAGCTTCACGGAGTTCTTCAGCAACTAGCAACAAGCGCTTATCATACTTGTAGCATGCACGCTTATCTAGACTTCCTTTTTCTCGAAGCTTTAGGATCTCCACGATCTGCTCCACTGTCTTGGCAAACTCTCTAGAGGTCTTCCACTTTTTAAAGAATTTTGGAATATCTTGAATATCTAGCGCTAAAACCAGAGCAGCCCAAGCCTGCTCAGAAGTTGAAAAGGTAAATTCCAGCTCTATGTCAAACAACCGCTCGATCGCTTCTTTGCGATTCTTCAACTCTGGCAGATAGTGGTAGGCTTGACTTGCAAGCATAGCATCCAGGCCTTGTCTCCAGTATGGAGAAAGCAAAAGCTTATCAAACTCGATGAAAGTGCGCTCAACAGAGATCTTCTCTAGCAAAGGAGCACACTCCTTCATAGCATCAAAGGTTGCGTCTGCTAATTCAAAGCCAAGACTGGCTTGAAAACGAAAGCCTCGCATGATCCGGAGCGCATCTTCGTTAAACCGTTCATGAGGAAGCCCGACGGCCCGAAGAACCTTGTTTTCTAAATCTGCTAACCCATGAAAGAGGTCAACAATCTCTCCTTTTTCATTTAAGGCAAAGGCATTGACAGTGAAATCGCGGCGCTTGAGGTCTTCTTCCAGCGAGCGGACAAAAGACACGGAGCTTGGACGGCGATAATCGACATAGACATCCTCTGTCCGGAAGGTTGTTATTTCATACTCTTGACCATTTTCAAGAACCAAGACGGTCCCGTGTTCGATACCGATATCTACTGTTCGATCAAAAATCGCTTTGGTTTCCTCTGGATAGGAGGAGGAAGCGATATCGACATCGTGAATCGGACGATCCAAGAGAGCATCTCGGACAGATCCTCCCACAAAATAGGCCTCAAAACCAGCTGCTTTAATCTTCTCTAATATTGGTAAAGCCTCCTGAAACTCAGAAGGCATCTTTTTTAATCTCATAGTAAGTGTTCCAAACCATAAACAAGCTCATGACGCTTGACAACTTCTTTAATCCCTAGATTTACTCCTGTCATGAAGGAACCGCGGTCATAGGAATCGTGACGGAGAGTCAAGCCTTCGCCTTGGCTACCAAAAATCACCTCTTGGTGAGCCACTAGTCCAGGCAAGCGGACAGAGTGGATACGCATCCCTTCAAAATCCGCCCCTCTTGCTCCAGGCATCAACTCTTCTTCATCAGCTGCACCTTGCTGGATTTTCTCGCGCTTCTCAGAGATCAACTCAGCTGTCTTAATCGCTGTTCCACTCGGTGCATCTTTCTTCTTATCATGGTGCAATTCGATGATTTCCACATTTGGGAAATACTTGGCCGCTTGCGCTGCAAATTGCATCAAGAGCACAGCTCCGATAGCAAAGTTCGGCGCAATCAAGCCGCCCAAGCCCTTTTCACGTGAAAGGTCTGTCAATTCCTGAATCTGATCAGGTGTAAAGCCAGTTGTCCCGACGACAGGAGCAAAGCCATTTTCAATTGCAAAGCGAGTATTTTCATAAGCGACTTTTGGCATGGTAAAATCCACCCAAACATCTGCTTCAAGACCTACAACATCTTCTTTGAGGTTAAAGACGGGGACCCCTGCGACGTCAGTCTCATCCGTGAATGGATCGATCAAGCCAGCTAGTTCTAGCTCAGGATCTTCTGAAACCATCTGGTAGGTTGCTTGCCCCATCCTTCCTTTAAAACCTGCGATAATGACTTTAATTGACATAGAATTCTCCTTAAACGATAGGGATATACCCAACTGCTAAGCTATGGTCACCTAAGTGCGTCCCAATCACCCCTCCAAAGGTAGCAAAAGGAATTTCTCCTTCCACTCCTTCAGCCACCAACATCTGACGAAGCGCTTCGGCTTTTTCAGGTACATTAGCATGGATGATAAAGACTTGGTAATGCCCTCCGGTGAGTCCTTCATCAACGATTTCCACCAAGCGTTTCATGGCTTTCTTTTCCGTACGGACTTTTTCAAAAACTTCGATGACACCTTGGTCATTAAAGTGAAGGATCGGCTTGATACTCAAGAGATTGCCAATGATGGCAGCGCCATTTGACAGACGTCCCCCCTTGACCAAGTGATTCAAATCATCGACCATAATATAGGCAGTGGTCCCATCAATCTGGTGTTGGACATTGGCCACAATCTCATCAAACAAACGACCTTCACCAGCCCATTTCAAGCAATCTTCTACCATCATTCCTAATGGAGCGCTAGTGATTTTTGAGTCAGGAAATTCGACGGTCAAGCCTTCAAATTCGTCCTTCAAATATTGGATATTTTGGTAGAATCCAGAGATGCCTGATGACAAGAAGAGACCAAGAGCATGCGTATACCCCTTAGCTGTCAAACCAGATAAGATTTCTTCTAACGCTGCCACACTAGGCTGGCTCGTCTTTGGTAATTCCTTAGACGCAGCCATCTTTTGATAAAACTCGTCGTGTGTCAGATTCTTCCCTTCCACATAGGATTCTCCATCTATATAGATCGGAATATCTAAAATAAATAAGTCGTCGTGATGGAGAAAGTGCTGCGGTAAATAGGCAGACGAATCCGTAATCACTGCTAATTTCATTGATTAAAACTCCAAATTAATACCCGGTAAATCAAGGGCAATTTCTGTGACTTCATAAGTCAAACGATTGAGCATATCCAAGCAAGGACGAGCCAATTCTTCCACTTCATCTTTGCTGAATTCGCTTGGTTCATTGACATAACGACCAAACAAGTGGTTAATTTGAGTGATGGTCCCACTGATCACAAAGCCGTCAAATACAATCATGTAGCTCAAAATCACAATCAAAGAAGTTGTGTTTTGTTGTTGATCACGATTGATTAATTGAAAGTTTACATCTACTTTTGTTTCGGGAATGCCATTTTCTTTTTCCCACTCAAAATTACGAGCGTCATAGTGGTATTGGCTGACAAATTCTTTTTCACGTTGAATATCCATTTTTATTCTCCTAAAAATATGCGATAGGCTTATTATATCATAATTCAGCTCAAGATACCAACGCCGAATGAGGTGATTTTTATACAAGGATAAGAAGAAAAGGCCGGGAAGCACTGCCTTTCTCTATGAAATGAATAACTAATTCCGCTCCAATAAAACTCAGTTTTTAGTTGCAATTAGTCAAAGTAATACCAACCACCATCCCCATAAATTCTTATAGGTTGCATCTCATAAATTCCAAATTCCTTTGGTGTGCTGTTACTATTCTCTAAAGAAAAACCAACCCTGAATTTCGTTTGATCATTATGATTCACCTTTCCTCTTAGTGTTAACATATAACCACCGCCTTGAGGAGTCCCATTCCCTATTTGACCAACTTCCATACTATTCCAATCAAATTGGGCACTTTCAACTTTAGGACTTAAAGACTTTACAAAATCAGTCATATCCTTCTCGTTTTCCTTTAAATAAGCCAGTTGCTTTTCTTTCGCGCTCAGTTGCTTCCTCTGTTGCGCGCCATTTGTAGATATATTTTTCTTTTGACTAGTAATGATCACACCTCCTGCTATTACAGAAGTGATAACTAAAAGAATGGCCAATTTCCCTTTTTTCATGATCCGTCCTCCTTGAAAAGGAAAAGTTGTTCCAATTATAACGAAATCTGATTTGATTGACAATCTTCTTTACTAGTTGGTGTTTTTGACTATAGAAAAAGGTTGGGAATCCCCAACCTTTTAGATAGAATTAATTTTTAGGTTTGCGAAGCAAGCCGAACAAGATACCACTTACGACCGCACCAATCAATACAAACAAGATGTAAAGAAGTGGATTTGAAGTAAGGGCGATAACGAAGATTCCTCCGTGAGGAGCCATGAGTTTCAAGCCTGCAAGACCAACAAGGGCACCTGTCAATGCTGAACCTGCGATGAAGCTTGGGATGGCACGACCTGGGTCAGCTGCACCGAAAGGAATGGCACCTTCTGTGATGAAGGAAAGACCCATCACAATGTTTGTCAAACCAGAATCGCGTTCTTCTTGTGTGAATTTATCTTTGAACAAGACGGTTGCCACAAATACTGCCAATGGAGGAACCATACCAGCTGCCATAACAGCTGCCATAACAATAGAACCACCTGAAGCAACAGATTCAGCAAGTGTACCTGTAGCGAAGACATAAGCGGCTTTGTTAACTGGTCCACCCATATCGACAGCCATCATACCGCCGACGAGAAGTCCAAGAAGGACAGCTGAGCTACCTGACAAGCTTGAAAGGAAGTTGTTAAGACCAGTATTGATAGCAGCCATTGGAATATTGATGAGGAACATCAAGAATCCTGTCAAACCAACGCCAAGTAATGGCAAGAGAAGGATTGAACGGATCCCATCGAGTGAGCGTGGAAGTCCTGCAAGGGCTTTGCGAAGCACTAGAATCACGCCACCTGCAAGGAAACCACCTACCAAAGCTCCAAGGAAACCAGATGATACGGCTGCTGGTAATTCACCTTTAGCAGCACCGAAAGCGATGTTACCAAAGGCTGACCCTGAGCTAGCAATAGATCCTGCGATAAACCCTGCTACAAAACCAGGTTTTTCAGCGATGGAGAATCCGATGTAACCTGCAAGTACAGGTAGCATAAAGCCGAAAGCTGCTCCACCGATTGTTTTAAATTGAGCTGCTAATTCATGGTATGAACCAAGTTGAGACAATTGATCTTGAGGAACTCCAAGAATTTGGTCAATCAAGAAGGCAAGGGCGATCAAAATCCCACCACCGATAACGAATGGAAGCATTTGAGAAACTCCACTCATCAAGTGTTTGTAGAAGGCTCCACCCAAGCTCAATTTTTCTTGGCTAGCGCTAGCTTCTGCTGCATTTTCAGCGTGGAAGACATCTGCTTTGCCATCTAAGATGGTTTGGATCAATTCTTCTGTCTGACGAATACCGGCTGCGACTGGTTTAGAGATCAATTTTTTGCCATTGAAACGAGCTGTTTCAACTGCCTTATCAGCAGCAATGATTACCCCTTCAGCTTTGGCGATTTCTTCTGCTGTCAAGCGGTTACCGACACCAGATGCCCCGTTGGTTTCAACCCGGACTGTAACACCCATTTCTTCACCTTTTTTGATGAGGGCTTCTTCTGCCATGTAAGTGTGGGCGATACCAGTTGTACATGCTGTAACGGCAACGATTAATGGTTTGTCAGATGAAGCTGCTTCTTTGACTGCTTCTGCTTTTTTCGCTTCTTCAGCGGCAGCTTCTTGCTCTTCTGCATCAAAAGCTGCGATCACTTGATCAGGAGTGCTTGCTTGGCGAAGTTTATCTGCAAATCCTGGTTTCATCAAGTACTTAGACAATTCCGCAAGAGCTGCCAAGTGAGTATCGTTTGCCCCTTCTGGAGCTGCAATCATGAAGAACAAGTCAGTTGGTTGTCCATCAAGCGATGCGTAATCTATGCCCTTGTTTGATTTTGCAAACAAGACCGTTGCTTCTTTGACAGCTTCGTTTTTGCTGTGAGGCATAGCAATCCCTTCGCCCAAACCAGTGGAAGTTTGCGCTTCACGGTTCATGATCCCAGCTTTGAAAGTTTCAAAATCTGTCACCACACCATTGTCGACGAGCGATTGAATCATTTCATTGATCACGCCCTCTTTGTCTGTTGCTTGAAGATCAAATAACATCACGTTTTTATTTAAAACGTCTTGAATTTTCATAGTTTTTCTACCTCTACTTTTTCATAAATTTCTTTGATATAGTCCGCTGTCGCCAAATCATCGGAGAAAGTGGTCGCTGTTCCACAAGCCACGCCCCATTTAAAGGCTTCAATGACGTCACCTGTCGTTGCGAGCTTCCCAGTGAAGCCTGCCACCATGGAATCACCAGCTCCGACAGAGTTCTTCACCTGTCCTTTGATGGGTTTTGCGAAATAAGTACCACTTAGACTGACTAGAAGAGCTCCATCGCCCGCCATGGAAATAATGACGTTTTGTGCTCCTTTGGCCAAGATTTCTTTGGCATAGCGTTCAATTTCTGGCAATTCCGTCAAGGTCACGCCAAAAATAGCTCCCAACTCATGGTTATTTGGTTTGACCAATTGGGGATTGAACTCCAAGGAATCAATCAAGGTTTGCCCTTCAAAGTCACAAACGACTTGCGCACCTGTCGCACGGGTTGCTGCGATCAATTCTTTGTAAACAGCATTTCCAAGTGAAGATGGGGCAGATCCTGCAAAGACTACCACATCATCTGCTGATAAGTTGGATAGAATGCTGAGCAGTTCTTGCAACTGAGTTTCCGTCACTTCTGGACCATTGCCATTGATCTCTGTTTCCTCATCGGCTTTGATCTTGACATTAATCCGTGTATCTTGGTCCACGGTCACAAAGTTGGTTGAAATAGCTTCACTCGTAAGGACATCTTCGATAAATCGCCCTGTGAAACCACCGATAAACCCAGTCGCTGTATTCTCGATATCGAGCCGCTTCAAAACACGACTGACATTGATTCCCTTACCACCGGCGAATTTATCTTCCGAAGCCATCCGATTGACCGCCCCTGTCTCTACATGATCGAGACGGACAATATAGTCAATGGCAGGATTCAGTGTTACTGTATAAATCAAACCTCAATAACCTCCGTTTTTTCTTTTAAAACCTTTAATCGTTGCGGTTCACATTGATTGGTGATGATCATGGCTCGCTTGATAGGAGCCACTTTGACAAAGGATGTCACTCCAATTTTTGAATCATCCGCCAAGATATAGGTTTTTTTTGCATTTTCGATAATCGCACGCTTGACAGATCCTTCTTCCAGGTCTGGAGTGCTGTAAAATTCATCATCGATTCCATTCATTCCAAGAAAGGCCTTGTCAAAATTCAACTGACCAATTTGATTGAGCGCGATCCCTCCGATACTAGCATCTGTAGAAGATTTTACCTTTCCACCGATGATGACCGTTGGAACATTTCGCTCGACCAACTTGGTCGCATGGTGAATCGAATTGGTCACCACAGTTACCGTTGGATTGACAATTTCTTGTACCAAAAGTTCATTGGTCGTCCCGGCATCGATAAAGATCACATCATGATCTTTGATCAACACCGCCGCTTTTACCGCAATTCTTGACTTAACTTGAATGTTTTTGATAGATTTTTCTTTATTGCTTTCTTCCTCTTGAAGAAAATGCAAGCTTTCCGCGCCACCGTGAACCCGGCGAAGTTTGCTTTCAGCTTCTAGCTCATCCAAGTCTCGCCGAACGGTTGATTCAGACGTCCCCAGCTCTTGCACAAGGGTTTCTAAGGAAACAAATTTTTCCTTTAATACCTTTTCCAGGATAAATTGTTTTCGTTCAGACTTGAGCATTTCTCCTCCTTTTGCAATCGATTACAAAAACCATTATACTCTTTTTTCAAAAAATGTCAACAATTTTTATCATTTTCTATCATTTTCTTTCAAAAATTCCAAAAGTGTAAAAAAAGAGCAGGAAAGAACTCATTTTGTTAAAAGAGTTCTTGTCCCACCCTCAAAAATTTTCTTTAAAGATTGTAAGCAATAAAGTGTCTAAGCATCCACTCTATCTTCTGTATTCCTTAATCATTATTTGAAGATTGTTTCTTTTTCTTGAAACCAAACAATCCAGCAAGTAGCCCAACGACTACACCTGTTGTTGCTGCTGCATATTTGGAAGAATCTGCACTTGCCACAGCTTGGCTGTTTTCTTTTTTGGGTTTGATTTCTTCTACTTTGGCTTCTTGTTTTGGAGCTGGAGTAGCTTTTGGTGCTTGCACTTGCGGACTATTGGTACTTGTTGGAAGAATTGTTGGTCTATCCGAAAAAGTGGTTGGATTGCTTGAGCGGATATCCATTGGCATATCTGCTGCTTCTAAAATAGCTGGATCCATTCGTGACGCTAGATCTTCATATTGAGAATTCAACAGTTCCACGACACTTTGATAAGATTGAAGAGTAGTGAATTCGGCTTCTAATTTTTCTTTTTTATTTTCTAAATTAGCCACCGCAGCTGATAAAACTGATTGGGCTTTGACCAATAATTCTGGAGCATTTTTAAAGTCAGAAAGACGTTTTTCAGCAGCAACCAAGCGTTCTTGCGCCGCCTTCAAGCCCTCATGCGCTTCTTGAACAACTTGGGCTTTTTCTGCTTCTTCTGCTTTTAAAAGATCTAATTTCTCACGCGCAGCTGCTAACAAATCTTTCGCTTTTTGAAGCGCTGCTTCTTTTGGTTGGATAGCTGCTTCAATCCGACCTCGAGATACACCAAGAGTCGCTTTTGCTTTTTCAACTGCATGATCCTTGCTGACAAGAAGAATTTTGTAGTTTTGGATGCTTTTTTGGACATTGGCCATCTCTACTTCCACATTTGAATTAGTGTGGCGGGCATCTTCTAATTTGCCTTGCAAGATAATGATTTGGGACTCTTGATTGGCCTTGTCCAGCTTGAGGTTAGCGACTTCATCAGATTTTGCTTTCACATCTGATCTTGTCGTTGTAGCACCAGCTCCCTGACGCAATTGGTAAGCAAGTGCATTGGTTGACACTGCTGAGGTAACTGGACTGTGTAAGAAAGCTGCTTCTGACATGGCATTACTTGGGTCATAAGCCACTGATAAAGCCGTTGCTTTGTTGTCCACCATTTGGAGATAATGACCAACCTTAGCAAAGGCCTCAGCTCCTATCTTCATATAGATGTCATTGGCATCGATTTGTGTTTCGTCTGTCGGTAGACCGTATTGAGCTGCTACTTCTTGGTAAGCCGCTTTTTCATTGTACCAAAAGTCTACTGCACCAGCAGGTGAGAAACCATAAGCAATATTTTCGTTTGGCAAATACTTAAACATATGCCAGTTAGCCTTTTTGAAGTATTCTAACTGAACTTGACTGGCAGGAAGGGAATAAGGATCCAGCTCCAATTCAGGCAAACCTGCATTGCGACGATAGCTATTAATGGCATCTGCGATTTCAAGGGCTCGAAGATTGGCTTGCAAGGATCCAGACTCTCCAACCGTCAAGCCGTCTTCTTCACGACCACGCTTGTAAAGGGCTAAAGCACTTGCTGCAGCTTCATTGCCATTGTCAGCCAAGTGTTGCAAATAGCCTTCGTAGGTTGCTTGGCTCAGTTGAACTGGGCTATTCGCCGCTGCTTGTTCTAAGGCTGCCAACTCCGCTTCTTTTGTCGCAATGACCGCCTTCAAGTCTGTGAGTCGCGTTTGGGCGAGTTGAATATCACTCTCAATTTGAGCGACTGTGTCAGAGCCATTTTGCTGACTCGCTTGCAAGGTCGCAAGGTAATTCTGAGATTCTCGAATACTTTGCTCAACTTGGCTTTGCTCCAACAAGGCTTGGTTTAGGACATTCTCATCATTTGAAATCGGTGCTTTTGCTTGGTTCAATTCATTTTGTGCTACATCGACCAAAGATTCCTGAGCAGTAACCTGATTTTCCTGTTGACGAACAGCCTCTACAACTTGGTCATGTGCAGCTTCCGCCTCTCGAACCTTATTTTCTTCGATGGTCACATAGGCTTGGGCTACCTTGACGTCATTTTCTGCATTCTGAACTTGTGCATTTGAAGTCGTTGCGATCAGGTTTTCCGCCTCCGTCACTTCAGCTTTCTTTTCTTCCAGTTCTTGTCCTGCAGCCTTGACTTCCGTTTGAGCATCGATCACTTTTTGCTCTTGGTAGTGGACATCTTTCACCACTTGCCCTTTTTGAGCTGTGATTTGCTTCAACTCATCAACTGTAATTGGTTTTTCGACTACTTCCGTGCTGTTGGTTTCTGGATTTTCATTTTGCTTGACCTCTTCGGCACTAGCTTTATGATGAAACATTCCAGACAGTACCGTTGTCGCCGCAACTCCTGTCGTAAAAACCGATTTTCCTAATTTCATTCCCATTAAACTCACCCCCAAAACTGAATCATTTTCTTGAAGTTTCTCTACCCCTTAGCATACCACATTTTGTTACCAATAACTAGTAGGTTTAAAAAGTTTTTTTCACAAAATTTTAGGGCAAAAGAAAAACAGCTGACGCTGTTAGTCTTCTTGTTTAATTTGTTCCAACATTTTTTCTTCTTCTGCTGTCAATTCGTAGTTTTCTAGCAGGTCAGGCCGACGTTCTAAGGTCTTTTTCAAACTCTGATAGAGGCGCCACTGACGGATATTTTCATGGTGGCCACTCATAAGGACATCAGGAACCGTCATTCCTCGATACTCATAGGGCCGAGTGTATTGAGGATATTCTAGAAGCCCGGACGAGAAGCTATCATCCTGGTGACTAGACTCTTTGCCGATCACTTCTGGAATCAAGCGTACCGTCGCATCGATCATGGTCATGGCAGCTAGTTCACCACCCGTCAGGACATAATCGCCAAGAGAAATCTCATCTGTCACCAAGGTCTTGATCCGCTCGTCGTAGCCCTCATAGTGACCACAGATAAAGATCAATTCATCTTCTTGAGCCAACTCTTCTGCATAACTTTGGTCAAAAGTCCGACCAGCAGGATCCAGTAAAATCACGCGCGGGTTCTTTTTCTCAATCGCATCAAAGGCATCGAAAATCGGCTGAGCTCGTAAGAGCATCCCTTGGCCGCCACCATAAGGTTCATCGTCCACATGACGGGCTTTCTCTGCGTTTTCACGGAAATTATGGTAGTTGATCTCGAGAAGTCCCTTTTCACGCGCCTTTCCGACGATGGAATGCTCCAAAGGCGAAAACATTTCTGGAAAGAGGGTCAAAATATCAATCTTCATCGTCTAACCCTTCTAAGATGTCTACATCCACTCGATTTCCTGGAATATCAATATTGAGCACCACTGGTGGGATATAGGGCAAGAGCAGATCACGTTTGCCTTTGCGCTTCACCACCCAGACATCATTGGCACCTGGTTGCAGGATTTCCTTGATCTGACCAATCAATTGGTCATTTTCATAAACATCAAGACCGATGATCTCATGGTAATAAAACTCGCCATCCTCCAAATCCGTCAAGTCTTCTTCCGCAACCTTGAGGCTAAAACCCTTGAACTTTTCGATCGCATTGATATGGTACATATCCTTAAACTTGATGATGTCGAAGTTCTTGTGCTTGCGATGACTAGCAATGGTCACCGTTTGGACAAAACGATCCTTCTTATCAAAGAGAGCCAACTCTGCTCCTTTTTTAAAGCGCTCTTCTGCAAAGTCTGTCACAGACAAGACCCGCATCTCTCCTTGTAAGCCTTGGGTATTGACAATTTTCCCAACGTTAAAGTAATTCATGATTTCTCCAGTGTAGTTTTTTCACTCTATTTTATCACGTTCAAAGGATTTTCTCAAATGATCTTTTCTGCTAGAAACTGCTCTAAATCCTTCTCGTGCTGGTATTTGACAGCTGCTGTTTTATCCTTTTCAAAGATGGTTTTAGTAAGGTCAATGTCATTGATAGTTGCGATGGCGACTGTATAGTGAATGATATCAGCTAGTTCTTTGGCCAATTCCTCATTTGAGTCCTGAACCCCTTCTTTTCGTCCAGAACGACAATTTAAGATCTCGGCAACTTCTCCAACCTCTTCGACGAGCTTGATAAACAGACCTTCTTCCGTACGACTGTCTTTGTATTGTTCTTTTAAATAGGCTTGTAATTGCCGAATGGTAACTTCTTTCATAGCTTCTCCTTGCAACAAAAAAACGGGACAGAGTCCCGCCTTTTATTTTTCGTCAATAACGATTCTTACTTTTTTATCTTCAGTTGGGACAGAGTAGACAATCGTTCTTATCGCAGAAATGGTGCGACCTTTTCGACCGATTACACGACCAACATCGCTAGGATCAAGGTCAAGGTGGTACTCCAAAAATTCAGGAGTATCTTCGATCTTGATGGTTAAGGCATCCGGTTGTGAAATCAAGGGTTTCACAATTGCAATAATGAGATTTTCAATCGTATCCATACATCAACCTACTTAAAAAATTATTTTGAGAATTTAGAATCGTGGAATTTCTTCATCACACCAGCTTTTGAAAGGATGTTGCGAACTGTATCTGAAGGTTGAGCTCCATCAGCCAACCA
>ERZ773050.1111-NODE-1111-length-15012-cov-12.235408_pt1 | contig 15012 bp, 9 predicted proteins | sample MGYA00580632_ERZ773050 | MGnify/ENA primary metagenome ERZ773050 (study PRJEB29015, sample SAMEA2738123) | human oral metagenome | biome: human oral; feature: human-associated habitat; material: saliva | place: China | collected 2166 ... | reverse complement strand
CGCGCCGACGACATCGCCGCCACCGTGGTCCACACGATCATGTCCAAGATCAAGGCCCAGCCCTTCTACCGGGACGCCATCCCGACCCAGTCGGTGCTGACGATCACCTCCAACGTGGTCTACGGCAAGGCGACCGGCTCCTTCCCCTCGGGGCACCAGAAGGGCACCCCCTTCTCGCCCGGGGCCAACCCGGAGAACGGGATGGACACCCACGGCATGGTCGCCTCGATGCTCAGTGTCGGCAAGCTCGACTACAACGACGCCCTCGACGGCATCTCGCTGACCAACACGATCACCCCGCAGGGACTGGGCCGCACTCTTGACGAGCGCGTCGCCAACCTCGTGGGCATTCTCGACGCCGGCTTCGTCCCCGACGACTGCGCCGAGATCTGATCGAGCCACTCAACCCGGCCGATCACACCGCAGCAATTTCTCACACATCGATAACATCACCTCAGAAAGGGGCCACCATGGCCACGTACGAAGAGCGCCTCGCCTCCATGAAGGCACAGCGTCAGGACAACGGCGGCGTCAAGGGCCTGTACCACGCCAACATCAACGTCCTGGACCGCAACACCCTCGAGGACGCGATGGAGCACCCGGAGAACTACCCGAACCTCACGGTTCGCGTCTCCGGCTACGCCGTCAACTTCGTCAAGCTGACTCGCGAGCAGCAGCTTGACGTCCTCCACCGCACCTTCCACTCCCAGGCCTGAGCCCTGGAGCACGGCGAGCGGTCATGACGCAGACCACGACGACCGTGCGCGACGGCGGTCGGGACCAGGACTTCCTGGCCCCGGCCGCTCGCTTGCGCGGTGCGGGCATCGGCGGGCTCGAGGAGCTGACGGATCTTCAACGCTCGGAGCGCCTGGCTCGGATGCGCGATGGCGAGCTGGGCTCGATCCACTCCTGGGAGCTCGTGACCGCGGTGGACGGTCCCGGCACCCGGATGACGGTCTTCCTCAACGGATGCCCCCTGCGGTGCCAGTACTGCCACAATCCCGACACCTTCCTCATGAAGGACGGGGAACCGGTGGAGGCCTCGGAGCTTCTCCGCCGCATGCGCCGCTACCGGGGGGTGTTCCGCGCGTCCAAGGGCGGGATCACGCTGTCGGGCGGTGAGGTCCTCATGCAGCCGGCCTTCGCGGGCAAGCTCCTGGCCGGGGCCAAGAAGATGGGCATCCACACCTGCATCGACACCTCAGGGTTCCTGGGTGCCAATGCCAGCGATGAGATGCTAGACAACATCGACCTGGTCCTGCTCGACGTCAAGAGCGGTGATGAGGAGACCTACAAGAAGGTGACGGGGCGCTCCCTGGCCCCGACCATCACCTTCGGTGATCGTCTGGCGGCCAAAGGGATCGAGATCTGGGCCCGGTTCGTGCTGGTCCCGGACCTGACGGATGACCCTGAGAACGTCCACAACGTGGCCCGGATCATTGAGCGCTGGGGCTCGGTCAGCCGCGTCGAGGTGCTGCCCTTCCACCAGATGGGTACCGACAAGTGGGACGCCCTGGGACTGACGTACCAGCTTCGTGACACCAGGCCCCCGGAGCCGGAACTGGTGGAGTCCACTCGCGCCATCTTCCGTTCCTACGGCTTCGAGGTCCACTGAGGCCAGCGAAGGTCACTGGTTTCTCGAGCCGAGCTCCTCTGACGAGAATCACGTCGTGCGCCGTCCACGTCACCGTGGGCGGCGCACTGTGGTACGCGCGTGATGGCGCGTCAGCCCAGTGCTGCGGCGAGAGCGGGGGCGGCCTGCTCGATCTGCCACGGCCTGGCCCCCATGGCGGCCAGACGCTCACTGATCTCCTGAGCAGTGACTCTGCCGGTACGACCGGCCTCGATCTCCGCGCCGAGGTCCCAGGCCAGATGACGTTGGCACTCCGGGGTCAGGAGGAGCTCCTGGGGCACGCGGATCTCCTCAGCGTGCTGTCTGATGGCCGCGCGTACCTCGGTGAGCCGCTCGGCGGCCGCGGCGTGGTGGCGCTGCCAGGAGCGCGGATGGGGGAGCTCACCGGGCGCCAGTGGTGCGCGGGTGGGGGGAAGCTCGTCGTCGGGCAGCTCCAGGGCGCGTTCGATGGCTCTCCACCAGCGCTCCTGGTTCTGGCGGGCCTGACGGGAGGAGAACTCCTTGAGGGCGCTCATCTTGCGTCGTGACCGGGGGCGGGCGACGGCGGCGGCGACGAGTGCCTGGTGGGGCAGGACCTTGGAGGGGGTGCGGTCGAGCTCTGCGGCCAGCTGCTCGCGCGAGTTCCACAGCTCGCGCAGGATGGCCAGTGAGCGGGGGGAGCGCACGGAGCTGCCTGCTCGTGGGGTCTTGCGCCACGGGTCGACCTTGGCCGGCCTGGCCGGCTTGGTGCGCACGTGCTCGAACTCCTGGGCGGCCCACTGGTCCTTGCCGGCTGCTTCGAGCTCGGCGGCCAGGGCATCGCGCAGGTCGATGAGCAGCTCGACGTCGAGGGCGGCGTAGGTGAGCCAGGAGGTGGGCAGGGGCCGGGTGGACCAGTCCGCGGCCGCGTGGTCCTTGGCCAGACGCAGGCCCAGGGTCTCCTCGATGACGGCGCCGAGCCCGACGTGCTGTCGGCCCAGGAGGCGGGCTGCCAGCTCGGTGTCGAACAGGGAGACGGCCTTCAGCCCGCGTGCGGTCAGGCAGGGGATGTCCTGGTCGGCGGCGTGGAGGATCCACTCGGGTCCGTCAAGGGCTGCGGCCAGCTCGGTCAGAGGCCCGGTGGTGACCGGATCGATGAGCAGGGTGCCGACGCCGTCCCGGCGCAACTGGATGAGGTAGGCGTCCTGTCCGTAGCGGAAGCCGGAGGCCCGTTCGGCGTCGACGGCGACGGGGCCCCGACCTGCCGCCAGGAGCTGCGCGGCTCGGTTCAGCTGGGTGGGGGTGGCGGTGATCTCGGGGAGCCCGTCCTTGGGACGGGGGTAGTCGACGATGTCATGCGGATTGATGGGGTGATCTGTTGTGCCAGGGGGGACGGCTGGGCGGGGCACGGCCGAGGAAGCAGTTGGGCGGGGCGCGGCCGAGGTCGCAGCTGGGCGGGGCACGGCCGAGGAAGCAGTTGGGCGGGGCGTCACCTTCCGGCTCCGGCGAGAGTGAGGGGGTGGACTGCGGCCGGTTCATGGCCGGAGGCGACCAGCAGCAGCTCGTGCCAGGCGGTGAGGTGGGGGCCGAGCTGGGGGGTCGTGGGGGACCAGGACGCCCGGATCTCGGCGTGGGCGCAGGAGTCGGTGAGGGTCAGCCCACCGAAGGTCTCGGACAGGACCCTGGTGACGGTTCCGACCAGTGCGTGGTAGCCGGCGCGGGAGTCCTCCAGGCCGTCGGTGAGCCAGCTCCAGGCGGCGGACTCGAAGACGGGGTCCATGCCGATCTCGTCGTCGATGCGGGCGCGCGCCTGCACCACGATGCGGAAGTCCCCGTCCCAGGCCTCCTGGCCGTCGGGGTCGTGGAGGACGACGAAGCGTCCGGTGGCCACGGGGGTGGCGCCGACTGTCTCCACGGTTTCGGCGCTCAGGGCGGCGGAGTAGGGGGCCAGCTTCTTGGGGGCGGGCACCTCCTCCATGAGGAGCCCTCGGGGGCGGGGCGCGTCGCGAAGGGACAGGAGCGCTTCCTCGAATCGTTCGGGGATGCCACCTGCCTCATTCTGACGCGGCCTACCGTTGACAGTCACGGATGCCACGCTAGTGCGCTACCGCAGTGGGCACATGAAGCCACGCCGCTGGGAGGGTTGCATTGTGTCAACGAGGTGCCTGCCTTTCTGAACGGATGTGCATCGGCCGCTTCCGGTTCGCCGGCATCTGGTCGGCCGGGGAAGCCTCCTGGTGGGACTGGTCAGCGTCGGGCGATGAGCGTCTGTCCGGGCGGCAGGCAGGACGGGGCGGAGCCGACGGGGTCCCAGGACAGGAGCACCTCGCTCAGCTCGGCAGCGGGCCGTGGCCTCCCGGAGAGGTTGGTGACGACGACGATGTCCTCGTAGGTCACGGTGACAACATCGTCGGCCTCATCGATCTGCGGCCACGCGGTGCGCTGGGACCAGGCCAGCTCGCGGCGCAGGGCGGTCAGTGCCCGGTACCAGGCCAGCATGCGGGTGTGCTCGGTCTGCTCAAGCTCGGACCAGTCCAGGCGCGAGGTCTCGACGGTCGCGGTGTCCTGGGGGTCGGGGATCTCGTCGGCGTCCCAGCCGAAGCCGGCGAACTCCCGGGCGCGCCCCTGGCTGACGCTGCGGGCCAGGTCCTCCTCCTCATGGTCGGTGAAGAACTGGAAGGGGGTGCGGGTTCCCCACTCCTCGCCCATGAAGAGCATGGGCGTGTAGGGCGACAGGAGCACCAGGGCGGCAGTGGCGGCCAGGGCGGCGTCGTCGAGCCCGGCCGAGGGACGGTCCCCGACGGCTCGGTTGCCGATCTGGTCGTGGTTGGAGCCGAAGACGACGAAGCGCCTGGGGTCGGTGTCCTCGGGGACGGGGGCGCCCCAGACCCGGTCCCGGAAGGTGGACCAGGTGCCGTTGTGGAGGAAGGCGCTGCTGTAGGCCTTGGTCCACGCCCCGGGCTCGGCGAAGTCGGCGTAGTAGGCCTGCGCCTCGCCGGTGATCCGTGCGTGCAGGGCATGGTGGACGTCGTCGGCCCACTGGGCGGTCATGCCCAGGCTGGGTGTCGCGGCGGGGGGCTCCTGGTCGGTGGGGGTGATGACTCCGACATCGTTGAGGTCGGCCTCGGCCACCAGGCTCAGGGGCCGGTCCAGCTCGTCGGACAGCGCGGCCACGGCATTGGAGAGCTCGGCCAGGACGTGCACCTGCGGCGGGTCGGCGGCTGCGGCGTCGTCCTTGATCTCGTGGATGGCGTCCAGGCGCAGGGCGTCGATGTGGAAGTCCCGCAGCCAGCGCAGGGCCGAGTCGATGACGAAGGCACGCACCTGGTGGCTGCCGTCGTGGTCGTAGTTGACGGCCTCACCCCAGGGTGTGTGATGGGCGGGGGTGAAGTAGGGGCCGAAGACGCTGAGGTAGTTGCCCGACGGGCCCAGGTGGTTGTAGACGACGTCGAGGCACACGCCGATGCCGGCTCGGTGGGCGGCGTCGACGAAGCGCATAAGGGCCTCGGGGCCCCCGTAGGCCTCGTGGACGGCCCACAGGCCCACCCCGTCGTAGCCCCATCCGGCTCGGCCGGGGAAGGCGGCCAGGGGCATGAGCTCGACGATGTCGACGCCCAGCTCGGCCAGGTGATCGAGCCGGGAGATGGCGCTGTCCAGGGTGCCCTCGGGGGTGAACGTGCCCACGTGGAGCTCGTAGATGACTGAGCCGAGCAGGTCCTTGCCCGTCCAGTCCTGGTCGGTCCACTGCCAGGCGCTCGGGTCCACGGTTCGTGAGGGGCCGTGGACGCCGTGGGGCTGGAGGGCACTGCGGGGGTCGGGGCGGTCGGGGGAACCGTCGACCCGGAAGGCGTAGTCGGTGCCCGGCTCCAGGTCGAAGGGGGCGGTCCACCAGCCGTCGGGGGCCGGGACCATGTCAACCAGCCGGTCATCCAGTCCCTCATCGCCGGGCAGGTGCAGCTCGACCCGCCTCGCCGTGGGGGCCCACACGGGAACGCGGGGGCCCATGGGCAGGGCCGGGGATTGCCAGGTCCGGGGTGCTGGGCTCATCGGGCGGCCTCCTGCTCCTGGGCGGCGTGGTCTGAGTCGGTCTGGGAGTCGGGGGATCCGACCCTGGCCAGGACGACGACGGCATCGTCCCCGACCACCTCGGCCAGAGGCCGGCTGCCTCCCTCCACGGTGCCGGTGCGCAGGACGTGCTCCCAGGTCCCCTCCGGCAGGACGATGCTCTCCTCACGCCATCCCCCCAGCTGCTCGAGCCGCCGGGACAGGCGCCTGACGATGACGACGACGTCGGGGATCTCGTCGAGCAGGCGGGCGTAGGCGAAGGCGAAGGAGGTGGTCACCGGGATCGTGCGGTAGCCCGAGCGGGGACCGACGAAGGTGTGGGGGCGAGCGGCGCGCAGACGCGCCAGGCGTGAGGTGAGGAAGAGCTTGTCCTCATCCAGGCTGCGTGGTGCGGCTCCGGAGTCGAGGCGCTCCAGGGCGCTGATGAGGCCCGAGGGCCCGGCGTAGTCGACCGTGCGGCGGTTGTCGGGGTCCACCAGTGAGGTGCGGGTGATCTCGCTGCCCTGATAGATGTCGCTCACGCCCATCCAGGTCAGGGCCAGCGCCTTGCCGGCGAGGATCGCGGTGCGCACGGACCTGGCCGTCAGGGCCGCGAAGGCCTCGAGCTCGTCGCGGACCTCCTCGCTGGTGAGCAGATGGGTGGCGTAGTCGGTCAGGGCCTGCTCCCGAGCCAGGTCCGGGGCGGTCCAGGTGGTCCAGATCTTCTGCTCCCGGGAGGCTTTGATGAGGTAGGCGCTCAGGCGCTCGGGGGTCATGGGGTCGTCGCTGTCTGGCGCCCAGGTCCCCCACAGGGTCTGCCACAGCAGGTTCTCGCTGCGTCCGTCGAGGTCCAGGGGGCGGACCTGCGCGGTCATGGCGCGCAGACGGTGGATGAGGTCGCTCCACTCCTCGGCGTAGGAGGCCAGCACGTCCAGGCGGGCGCGCACGTCCTCACCGCGCTTGGTGTCGTGGGTGGTGGAGGTGACCATCGTGTCGGGCCAGGTGTTCTGGACCCGGTCGGCCCAGGCGTGGGCCTCGTCGGCACTCAGCGCGAAGCCGGCCGGGTTGCCGCCGACCTCGGTGAGGCTGGTCAGGTGGGTCCATCGGTAGAAGGCCGTGTCCTCCACTCCCTTGGCGGTGACGGCCCCGCACACCTGCTGGAAGCGGATGATGGCCTCGGTGCGCTCGGGGGACTCCGACAGGCCCTCGGAGCCGACCGGCTCACCCAGGAGGATGGCGACCACGAGGTCGAGGGTCTCTCCCTGGTCCGGCTCGAGGCGCTGGCGGGCCCGCTCGGCGTCGGCCTGGAGGACGGCGGCCGTCTCCGGGCCCGGGGGCGTCCCGGGAACGACATAGACCCGGTACTGGTCGGCGGCCACGAGCAGCTCGACGACGCAGGCCCGCAGGTCGCGCAGGGTGTGGTCACGCAGGCGTACGTCCTGCGAGGTCAGGGAGTCCAGGATGCGGGCCAGGCGGTCGACCTCCGCGGCCAGTGAGCCGGCGATGACCTCACGCTTGGCCTCCTCGACGATGCGGTCATAGTCCACCGGTGCGTCCCCGGTGATCTCCTGCATGAGTGCGCCCAGGCGGGCCGCGCCGGCGGGGTCCACCTGGAGCTGGTCGATCCGCCAGGCGGCGTCGTAGCCGGTGGTTCCAGCCACTGGCCAGGAGGTGGGCAGGGACTCGTCGGGCGCCAGGATCTTCTCCGCGGCGATCCACGCACCGTCGGTGGCCTCGGCCAGCTGGGTGAGGTAGCCGCCGGGGTCGGCCAGGCCGTCGGGGTGGTCGACCCGCAGGGCGCTGATGACTCCGTCTCTCATGAGCTCGAGGATGAGGCCGTGGCTTCCGGCGAAGACGTCGGGCTCCTCGACGCGGATCGCGGCCAGGGTGCCGACGTCGAAGAACCGTCGGTAGTTGATCTCCTCGTCGCCGACCTTCCAGTAGGCCAGGCGGTAGTGCTGACGCTCGACGAGGACGTGCATCGGCAGCGCCTCGGTGCCCTGGGCGACGGGAAAGGCGTGGTCGTAGTAGCGCAGCACCCACTGCTCGCCCTGATCCTCCTGCCCCGGAACCACCATCTGCTCCAGGGTGAGCTCATCATCGGCCAGGACGGCGCCGATGCGCTTGCCCAGGATCGGCATGAGGATGGGCTCGTCCAGGGAGAGGTCGAACCAGGCGGCGTAGGGGGAGTCCGGTCCCTCACGCAGCACCGACCACAGGGGCAGGTTGTGCCAGCCGGGGGTGGGCACGGCCATGTGGTTGGGAACGATGTCCACCACGACGCCCATCCCATGGGCGTCGGCCTCAGCGGCCAGGGCCTCGAGCTGCTCCCTTCCACCCATGACGGCCGAGACCCGGCGGTGATCGACGACGTCGTAGCCGTGGGTGGAGCCCGGTGCGGCGGTGAGGATCGGGGAGAGGTAGAGGTCGGTGACTCCCAGATCGGCCAGGTAGGGGACCAGGGCCTTGGCGTCTGCGAAGGTCAGGTCCTCACCGAGCTGGAGGCGGTAGGTGGTCACCGGCGTGCGGCGCTCCGGAGCCGGCACGTGTCCCGACCACGGCGCGTAGGCGGGTGTCTCCGCAGAACCCGCCGAACCTGCCTGATCCACTGCTGCGTCCACTGCGTCGGTCATGTCACTTCCTGAAGCTCGTCTGGTCTGCGTCGGGTGGTGCTGCTTGATGGGTGATGTGTGTTCGGCGGGCGCCGGAGGGCCGAGGAGAGTCCCTACCTCGGGTGGCGCTCCGTGGTGGCGTCGGACTCGGGGGCGTCGATGAGGAAGAGCATGGAGCGGGCCTCGACCACGACGGTGTCGTCAGCGGCGAGAACCGGGTCGGAGTCCCCGTCCACTGCGGGAGCCGTGTCCAGCGCGACCTTCCAGGTGGGGGCGTAGCCCTCGCCGGGCAGGGTGAAGGTGATGTCCTCGTCGGAGGCGTTGATGAGCACGAGGAAGGAGTCGTCCACGATCCTCTGGCCCCGCTCATCGGGCTCGGCGATCGCCTCCCCGTTGAGGAAGACCATCATGGCCCGGGCGTACCAGGTGGTCCAGTCCTGGTCGGTCATGGACTCACCGGCTGGAGTGAGCCACTCGATCTCGCCGAGCTCGCTCTCCCCGCCGTGGCGGGCATCCCCGGTGAAGAAGCGCCGACGCCGCAGCACCGGGTGGTCGCGACGCAGCCACATCATGGTGCGGGTGAACTCCAGCAGGTCGTTGTCCTGCTCACTGAGGTCCCAGTTGACCCAGGAGATCTCGTTGTCCTGGCAGTAGACGTTGTTGTTGCCCCCCTGGGTGCGTCCCATCTCGTCGCCGTGGCAGATCATGGGCACGCCCTGACTGAACAGGACGGTGGCCAGGAAGTTGCGGGTCTGGCGCTGACGCAGCTCGTTGATCGCCGGATCGTCGGTGGGCCCCTCGGCGCCGCAGTTCCAGGACCGGTTGTTGTTGTCACCGTCGGCGTTGCCCTCGAGATTGGCCTCGTTGTGCTTCTCGTTGTAAGAGACCAGGTCACGCATCGTGAAGCCGTCGTGGGCGGTGACGAAGTTGATGCTGGCGACCGGGGTGCGTCCGGCGTGCTGGTAGAGGTCGGAGGAGCCGGTGATACGGGAGGCGAACTCGCCCAGGGTGGAGGGCTCCCCGCGCCAGAAGTCGCGCACGGTGTCGCGGTACTTGCCGTTCCACTCGCTCCACAGGGCCGGGAAGCCGCCCACGTTGTAGCCGCCGTCGCCCACGTCCCAGGGCTCGGCGATGAGCTTGACCTGGGAGAGCACCGGGTCCTGGTGGATGATGTCGAAGAAGGCGCTGAGCTTGTCCACCTCATGGAACTGACGAGCCAGGGTGGAGGCCAGGTCGAAGCGGAACCCGTCGACGTGCATCTCGGTGACCCAGTAGCGCAGCGAGTCCATGATGAGCTGGAGGACCGCAGGCGAGCGCATGAGCAGCGAGTTGCCGGTGCCGGTGGTGTCGAAGTAGTGGCTGGCTGAGCCGTCGACGAGGCGGTAGTACGAGCTGTTGTCGATGCCGCGGAAGGACAGCGTGGGGCCCAGGTGGTTGCCCTCGGCCGTGTGGTTGTAGACCACGTCCAGGATGACCTCGATGCCGGCCTCGTGGAAGGCCTTGACCATGGACTTGAACTCCTGGACCTGCTCGCCCTCGGTGCCGTAGGCGGCGTAGGTGTTGTGCGGCGCGAAGAATCCGATCGTGTTGTAGCCCCAGTAGTTCGACAGGCCCTTCTCCTGCAGGTGGGTGTCGTTGACGAACTGGTGGACCGGCATGAGCTCGATGGCCGTGACACCCAGGTTCTTGAGGTGGTCGATGACGGCGGGCTGTGCCAGACCGGCGTAGGTGCCCCGCAGGTCCTCGGGAACCATCGGGTGCAGCTTGGTCATGCCCTTGACGTGGGCCTCGTAGATGATCGTCTCGTGGTACTCGTGGTTCGGGGGACGGTCGTGGCCCCAGTCGAAGTAGGGGTTGATGACCACTGAGCGCATGGTGTGTCCCGCCGAGTCCTCCTCGTTGCGCACCTCCGGGTTGTCGAAGGAGTAGGAGTACAGCGTCTGGGACGGGGTCACCTCGCCGGAGATCGCCTTGGCGTAGGGGTCCAGCAGCAGCTTGGAGGGGTCGCAGCGGTGACCGGAGGCAGGGTCGTAGGGACCCGCCACCCGGTAGCCGTACTTCTGGCCCGGAAAGATCCCGGGCAAGTAGGCGTGCCAGACGTCGCCGTCGACCTCCTTGAGCGCCACCCGCTCCTCGTGGCCCGCGTCGTCGAACAGACACAGGTCGACCCCGGTGGCGGCCGAGGAGTAGAGGGCGAAGTTCGTTCCCGAGCCGTCATAGGTCGCCCCGAGCGGGTAGGGGTGGCCCGGCCAGATCTGGCGCTGGGGGCCCTCCTGAGGTTCCGGTGCGGCCTGAGGCGTCGGTGTTGTCGGCGTGGTCATAGGGACTACCTTGCCACGACTGAGGTGCGAAGGCAGGAGAGTGGGAGAAAGACATGTCACGTCGGAGCGTCTCCTGGCACGTGGCACGTCCCCGGGTGCTGCCCGGTGATCGAGGCGGGGCGGCGGGGCGTGAGACACCTCATGAGGACACGGGCTCGGCTGCGTTTTGCCTCCGAGGGATACCTCTGCTAACTTTCTTCCCGCACCCCACAAGGGTGTCACGCGGATGTGGCTCAGTTGGTAGAGCATCACCTTGCCAAGGTGAGGGTCGCGGGTTCGAGTCCCGTCATCCGCTCGGGCGATTGGCGCAGCGGGAGCGCGCTTCCCTGACACGGAAGAGGTCACTGGTTCGATCCCAGTATCGCCCACCAGAACCGATGGTCGAAGTGAGCCCGGAGCCCAGCGCTCCGGGCTCTTGTCGTTCTCCGGGAAGGCGCCCTCGTGCGGGGTGGCATGTGTCACCGTCAGGCCGCGATGTCGTCGTCAAGGTGCGGACTATCGCGCGGAATCACGCTGGATTGTGGGGGTGGGGCAGAGGCGGTCGGGGACAGTCCCGTGTCTGGATCGTGATGTTCCTGGAGCGGCCGGGAACGGGGCGTCCCGGCGTGCTCTACCATCTGGGGAGGAGTTGGCCCCTGCGGCAAGAAACGGATGGTTATGACGCAACGCTTCAGGCACCTGCTGCCCGTGGTCCTCGGCGGTGATATCGGCGCCTACGCCCTGGCGCGGCAGCTTCATGAGGTCACCGGCACGTCGGTGACGGTCGTGGCCTCGGATCCGATCGTCGCGATCTCCGAGTCGGTCTACATCACCGTGGTTCACCAGGAGGCCGGGGCCCCGCCGGAGCGGACCATCGCGCTGCTGCGAAAGCTGGCCCAGGGCCGAGGGCCCCGCAGCGCCGTGCTCATGGCCAACACCGACGCCGCGGCCGCCATGATCTCGGCCCACCGCAGCGAGCTCGAGCCCACCTATGTCCTGCCCTTCCCGGACATCGACGTGCTCGACGCCGTCAGCGACAAGGCCTCCTTCTCCCGTCTGTGCGCCGAGGTGGGGGTGCTCACGCCCCGGGAGGTCGTCGTCGACCTGGCCGACCCCGACTGCGAGCCGCCGACCAGCGCCGACGAGCTCGGCATGGAGTTCCCGCTCGTGGCCAAGGCGGCCATCGGTGCTGACTACGACCGCATCTCCTTCCCCGGCAAGCGCAAGATCTGGTTCATCGACGACGCCGCCGAGCTGGCAGGCATGTGGAGGAGCCTGAAGGAGGCCGGCTACCGCTCCACCTTCCTGGTTCAGGAGTGCATCCCCGGTGACGACACCGCCATGCGCTCGGTGACCGCCTACATGGACTCCACCGGCGAGCTGCGCCTCATCGGCTCGGCGCGTGTTCTGCTGCAGGACCACGCGCCCACCATGATCGGCAACCCGGTGGCCATGATTACCGAGGCCTTCCCCGACCTGTGGGAGGCCACCGGCCGCCTGCTGCGTCATGCCGGCTACCGCGGCTTCGCCAACCTCGACATCAAGGTCGACCCCCGTGACGGACGGGAGCTCTTCTTCGAGGTCAACCCCCGTATCGGCCGCAACTCCTTCTACCTGACCGCCGCAGGCGCCAACCCCATGGCCGTCATGCTCAAGGACCTGGTCCTGGACCAGCGCGACGAGCCCATCGAGGTCACCCGGCAGGTCCTCTACTCCCTGGTTCCCGACGGCGTCATCGCACGCTACGTGTCCGATGAGGCGCTGCGCCGCAAGGCCAAGGGCCTGGGGCGGGGCGTCGACCCGCTGCGCGACCCGGCCGAGCGCTCGCTGCGCCGTCGCGTGACGATCGAGCTCCAGCGCCTCAACCACTACCGCAAGTTCGCCCGCAACTATCCGCAACGAGTCGACAGGTCCCGCTGAATGCCCGAGAACGAGAACATGCCCGACAGCACCACCCCCGACGCCACGACTGATTCCGCGACTGACTCCATGACTGACTCCACCGCTGACGCCAAGGTCGAGGCCGGTGCGCCGGCCCCCCAGAAGGCTCAGGCGACTCATCCCAAGAACAAGGGGCGCAAGGGCGGCGAGTCCGAGCAGCCCGAGCAGCCCGAGCAGAAGGTTGACCCGACCGACGAACCCGCTCAGCCCGCCAAGGCCGCCAAGGCTGACAAGGCTGACAAGCCCAAGGCGCCTCGGCTCACGCACCCCGAGCCGGTGCACTCCACCCCGGACCGCTCCGAGACCCTGCGTCGGGTCGACGGGCGCGAGATGCGCCTGGCCGTGGGCAACAGCCACTTCCCGGTTGAGCAGACCGAGGCCTGGGAGCGCTTCGAGGAGGCCATGGGCCGCCCCCTGTGGGGCCGCTACCTCTATGAGGACGAGGGCAAGCCCGTGGCCGCCATCGCCCTGTACCGCTACGAGATGGGCGGCCAGACCTTCCTGTGGGCCAAGCACGGGCCGGTCTGGCTCAAGGAGCAGTCGCCCGAGCGCGAGGCCCACCTGCGTCGTCTGCTGCGCTCCGTGGTCAAGGAGCGCGACCGCTCCGTGCGCTTCATCCGCATGCACGCCCGCTACCGCGACACCGACCTGCGAGAGCTGCTGTCCACCATCACCTATGACCGCACCTACGTCATTGACCTGGTGCCCAAGACACCGGAGAAGATGGCCGCGGTCATGCCCAAGGACGGGCGCCGCGCGGTCAAGCGCGCCGAGCGCGTCGCCCGGGAGGCCGGGTGCACCATCAGCGACGAGACCGGCCTGAGCCGTGAGGAGTTCGACCAGGTCTATGAAGTCCTGCGCGAGACCGCCGAGCGCGACGGCTTCAAGCCTCACGACGCCGAGGTCTACTGGACCATGCTCACCTCCCTGGGGGAGAAGAACGCTCGCCTGTTCGTTCTGCGCAAGGACGGCGTCCCTCACGCCTGGGACCTCATCCTCACCTCGGGCAAGGACTCCGTGGCCTACTACGGCGCCTCCTCCAACGAGTCGCGCACCTTCCGCGGGGCCGAGGCCCTGGACTGGTGGGCCGCCTGCACCCTGGCGCAGGAGGGCTACCGCGGCCTGGATCTCATGGGCGCCGGCTCCACCCGCGTCCCCTCGCTCTACACGGTGGGCCAGTACAAGAAGCGCTACGCCCAGCACGTCACCGAGGTGGACGGGGCCTGGGACGTCCCGGTCTCCCGAGTCATCTACTCCGGGATGTCCGCCGCCAAGCGCCTGCGTGACGCACTGCGCGCGCGGCGTGGCTCACGGGAGGACTGAGCCCGCGCGACCACGACGTAGACTCGCGGTCGAACCGGGGTGCACCAGTACAGCGCCCCGCACCGATGCAGCAGAGGAGACGAGCCCGTGTCAGACCAGCCCACGATTGAGATCACCCTCGACGGCGCGCCCCGCACCATTGAGGCGGGCATCACGGGGGCGCTCCTCCTGCAGGACGCCGTCAAGAAGGACGGCGTCGTCGCGATGCGCGTCAACGGCGAGCCCTGGGACCTGGAGCGCCAGGTCCCGGCCGGCGCCGTCGTCGAGCCCATCACCCTGGCCAGCGAGGACGGCCTCAACATCCTGCGCCACAGCGCCACCCACGTCATGGCGCAGGCCGTCCAGGAGATGTTCCCGGACGTCAACCTCGGCATCGGCCCCTTCATCACCGACGGCTTCTACTACGACTTCGGCGCCATCGACGCCGTCACCCCCGAGATGCTGCGCGAGATCGAGAAGCGCATGAAGCGGATCGTCAAGGAGGGGCAGCGCTTCGTGCGCCGCGACATCACCGAGGACCAGGGGCGTGAGGAGCTGGCCGACCAGCCCTACAAGCTCGAGCTCATCACCACCAAGGGAGCGGGCGCCGAGGGCGCCTCGGTCGAGGTCGGCGCCGGCGGGCTGACCATGTACGACAACGTCCGACGCGACGGCACCGTCGCCTGGACCGACCTGTGCCGCGGCCCCCACCTGCCCTCGACCCGCCTCATCGGGCAGGGCTTCGCGCTGACCAAGTCCTCGTCGGCCTACTGGAAGGGCGACCAGTCCGGCGACTCCCTCCAGCGGATCTACGGCACCGCCTGGGCCACCAAGGACGATCTCAAGGCCTACCAGACCCGCCTGGCCGAGGCCGCCAAGCGCGACCACCGCAAGCTCGGCGCCGAGCTCGACCTCTATTCCTTCCCCGAGGAGATCGGCCCCGGCCTGGTGGTCTTCCACCCCAAGGGCGCCATGCTGCGCCACCAGATCGAGCAGTACGTCGTCGACCGCCACCAGGACTACGGCTTCGACTTCGTCCACACCCCCGAGATCTCCAAGGGCGGGCTCTTCCACACCTCGGGCCACCTGCCCTACTACGCCGACACCATGTTCCCGCCCATGCTCGCCGACGAGGAGCGCGACGCCGAGGGCAACATCACCAAGGCCGGCCAGGAGTACTACCTCAAGGCCATGAACTGCCCGATGCACAACCTCATCTTCC
>ERZ773050.1110-NODE-1110-length-15035-cov-5.161682_pt1 | contig 15035 bp, 18 predicted proteins | sample MGYA00580632_ERZ773050 | MGnify/ENA primary metagenome ERZ773050 (study PRJEB29015, sample SAMEA2738123) | human oral metagenome | biome: human oral; feature: human-associated habitat; material: saliva | place: China | collected 2166 ... | reverse complement strand
TGCCGGCAGGACGTTGGAAATCAACAACGTCGGCTTCGTGTGGTTCGTCATGGTTACTATCTTTGCAGTCTCGCAGCCACCGTGCCGGGCGCGTTCACGGGGTGGCCAATTGTGACAGCTCGTGTCCACCCCGCGTGCAACGTGAGAATAGCGCTCCCCCGCGCACGACGAGGCCGGGGCTGATCCGCGCGTTCACGGTCCCTGAGCCCCGGCCTCGTTCGTCGGTGGTCAGTTCTCGGACACGAAGCGGTCCACGCGGGCGAGCAGCTCGTCCTTCTCGTCATCTGAGATCCACGCGATCTCGATGGAGTTGCGGGCGATGCGCTCCAGGTCCGCGCGGCCGAGGTCGAAACGCTCAGCAAGCGCCAGGTAGTTGTCGCCGACGTATCCGCCGAAGTAGGCGGGGTCGTCGGAGTTGACGCTCACCTTGACGCCCGCGGCGGTCAGCTCGACGATCTCCTTGCCCTTCATTTCCTCGGTGACGAAGGAGTTGGACAGGGGGCACGAGGTCAGGCCGATGCCGTGGTCGCGCGCGTAGGCGACCAGCTCCGGATCCTCGACGATGTTCGTGCCGTGGTCGAGGCGCTCGGCGCCCAGCTCGGTCAGAGCCGCGCGGATGTTGTCGATCGAGCCAACCTGGTCGATGTCGCAGTGCATCGTCACGTGCAGGCCGGCCTCGCGGGCCAGGGCAAAGACCTCGGCAAACTTCGTGGGCGGGTTGTCGCGCTCGTCGGAGTCAAGCCCGACGCCGATGAACATGTCCTTGTAGGGCAGGGCCGCCTGGAGGGTCTCGAGCGCGGACTGCGCGCTCATGTCACGCAGGAAGCACAGGATGAGGTCGGCGGACAGGCCGGCCTCGCGGGCCTCGACAACGGCACGGTAATAGCCGCGGATGACCGTCTCGATGGCGATGCCGCGCGTGGTGTGGGCCTGCGGGTCGAAGAAGCACTCGGCTCGCACGACACCGTTGGCGCGGGCGCGCTCGAAGTAGGCGGCGGCCAGGTCGTGGAAGTCGTCCTCATCCTGGAGGACGTCCATCGCCGGGTAGTAGACGGCCAGGAAGGACGTCAGGTCGTTGAACTGGTAGGTCGCCTGGACTTCCTCGACCGTGGACTGGCCGATGTCGACGCCATTCTTGCGGGCGAGGGCCAGCTTCAGGTCCGGCTCGAGGGTGCCTTCCAGGTGCAGGTGCAGCTCGGCCTTGGGCAGTCCGAAGGCGAAGTCGCGGGTCACGTCGGTGCTCATGTGTCCTCCACAGGTAACGGGGCGGGTGTCGCGGAACCATTGTCCCACGTCACCCGCCCCGCTGTGATGCCATTCTCACGGCGATCGAGGCTGCAGAGGTGCTGCGCCGATCAGCGCAGGAACACGTGGCTCAGGCCAGCGCACCCATCGGATCCCACGCCGGCAGGTGCAGCGGCTCTTCCGTGATGACGGCGCGCAGGTTCTCGGGCAGATCGTCCACGTGCACGGCCACCTCAAACACGTTGGCGTCGAACCATGCGGCGTCCATCGTGAAGAAGCCCTTTTCTCCGGGTTCCTCGCCCCAGGAGTTTTCCACGCGGAAGCGGCGGGCGTTACCCTCGTCGTCGATGTCGACGCCGGTGAAGAGCATCGCGTGGTTCATCGCGGACTCGCCGGTGTTGACGCGCTGCTCCTTCGTCATCGCCAGGTCCACGCCGAACAGGGAGGAGAAGTCGAAGAGGCCCTCGACGAAGAGGCCGGACTTCCTGTCCGACTGCTGGGAGCAGTCGGCGCCAAACCACACGGGCTTGCCGGCGCGCAGCGAATCGGCGGCGAGGCGCTTGATCGTGCCCATCTCGGCGTTGATGTAGCGGATGGGCCGCCCGCCCACGACGTTGCCCAGGTGGTCGACGGTGAGGGCCCTGCCCTTGGGGTGCTCGCGGCGGGGGTCGTCCACCAGGCACACGTACTGCGTGAGGTCCGCCTCCACGTAGCGCGCGAAGAACTCGCGGGGCGTCAGGGCGCCGTCGCGGTGGAAGTCGCCCTTGTCGTCGCGCCACTCCCATTCGAAGGACGCGGGCGGCTCCCCGAGGCTGATGACGAGGATGCGCCACACCTGGGCGAGGGCCTTTTCTTTGGCGGCGGCGACCGCCTCGTCGGCAGCGCCCTGGGCGACCAGTTCCCGCAGCTCCAGGGCGGTGCGCCGCAGCAGCACTTGGAGCAGGGTGTTCATGCGGCGGCTGTTGGAGGACGACTCGGTTTCGGGCATGGCTTGCTTGGGAACGAGGCCGTGCTTGACGTAGAGGGAGACCGCCATGTCCCACTGGCCGCCGTCGGAGAGCACGTCGGCGAGCAGGAACTGGAGGAGGCGCCCGTCGAGGTCCTCGGTGGCGGCGGTGGCGATGACGTCCGTGAGGAACCAGTTCGCGCGTTCGAACTTGTCCCAGAAGAACACGTAGTTCTGCGAGAACTCGAAGTCCTTGAGGCCCAGGCGCTCCCTGGCGGCGGAGCGGATGAGGTTGAGGGACGAGAACAGCCAGCAGCGGCCCGACTTCTTCTGGGAGGTCACCTTCCAGTCGTCGATGCGGTCGGAGACGACGGTGGGCGTCGCGATGACGCGGTCGCGGTCCGTCGAGGCGGCTTCGATGCCGGCCACGGTGACGGCGTTGCGGGCGACGGTGCGCGCGGGGTCGCCGCTGGCGCGCAGGCGCTCGATGAGTTCTTCGCTGATCTGGTGCGGCATTGGGGGTGCCTATCCTTCCTTCGCGTGGCGGGGCGTTCACGTCTGCCTGCCAGGGTACCGCCCTGGGGGTGACGCCCGCTACCATTCGCGCTTTAGAATGGGGGCACGACAACTCGGGTCCGCTTCGCGGGCCGGACAGGCAAGGAGGCCCTTGTGACCACGCACACGCTATCTGGTACGGAACTGACCCTCTCCTCGGGCGATTACACGGCGCGGGTGGTGACCGTGGGCGCGGGCCTGGCGGGCCTGGACTGGCGGGGGCACCGGATCGTCCTCCCCCACGGCGCCGACCAGGTCCCGCCCGCTTACATGGGCAAGGTCCTGGTGCCGTGGCCCAACCGCATCGCGGGCGGGGCGTACACGTGGCAGGGGCGGCGCTACAGCGTGCCCGTCAACGAGCCGGAGCTGGGGACCGCGTTGCACGGGCTGGCCGCCTGGACCGACTGGCGGGTCGTCCACGCGGACTCCGACTCGGCGACGCTGGGCCTCTTCGTCGCCCCCACCTACGGGTACCCGTGGCCGTTGCAGGCGTGGGTGACCTACGCGGTCGATGCGGCGCGCGGCCTGAGCGTGACGGTCTCGACGAAGAACACCGGCCAGGCCGCGGCCCCCTACGGGGCGGGCGTCCACCCTTACTTGACGGTGGACGGGCACCCCGCGGACTCCTACGAGCTCACCGTGCCGGCCTCGTCGGCGCTCACCACGGACGAGAGCCTGATCCCGACCGGGCGGGTCGCGGTCGACGAGGCGGGAGTGGACTTCCGGGAGCCTGCCCTGATCGGGGAGCGCTCGATCGACCACGCTTTCACAGACATCGGGGCCGGGGGCGCGTGGAGCGCGTCGATCGTCCACCGTGGAACCGGGATCGGGGCGGCCATCACCGCGGACACGCCGTGGGTGCAGGTGTACTCGGGTGAGCAGGTGTCCCGCAGGGGCGTGGCCGTCGAGCCGATGACGTGCCCGCCCGACGCCTTCAACTCCCACACGGACCTGGTCGCCCTGGAGCCGGGGCAGACGCACTCGATGACCGTGGGGATCCACGGCTTCGCCCTGTAGCAGGCGGGTGCCCGGGTGGGCCCTGCGGCCCCCTCCCGGTCTCCGGGGCCTGCCGACGAGGAGGGGCCGGTGGGGTTGTGTTGACGGGGCCGCTGCCCTTCCAACACACCGGGCCGGTGTTCCGCTGGGGCTGATGCTCCCGCCCCCTCCCTTCCACAGCGCGCGCCAGGCCGCTATTATTCGAATAGTTAGTGAGCGGACTCGTGGGACGGAGGGAAGAACGTGCCGCATCCGGGAATCGTCATGGCAGTGGCCCTGCTATTCGGATCGATTGTATTGTTCTTATGGCACCAGGAGATGTTCAGCGACGGGCACGTCGGGCGGTTCAGCCGTCAGTCCAACGCCGAGCGACCGAAGAACATCACAGCCCTGGTCGCACCAGCGATCGGGTGCATGTCCCTATCCGTAGGGTTCTGCGCGCTCTCGGCATTCGTGACATCCTACAGCGATCCCCCGGTCGAGGAGCCGAGCGGGTTCTGGCTGTATTGGGACACGTTCTGGGGCGCGCTCATACTCATCTCACTGATCGTTGCCGCCATCGGCTTCATCCCGCTCCCCTTACCGAAGTGGATGTACCCGCCTTACCACGAGGCGAAGCGGGAGGAGCGGCGCCGGCGGGAAGCCGACGAGCGCACAGGAGGGCGTTGACAGAGCAGACGGATGGCGGCTGCCAAGGAGACCGGTGCTGAACGAGAACATCGGAAAAATACTATGAGGAATCCACTACTCCTCGTCGTCGGAGTCGCGATGGGGGTCTCGATGCTGTACTTCTGGTACTGCGAGATGTTCAGCGACGGCTATATCGGGTGGTTCGAAAGGTTCTTCAACAGAATTCGGTGGCGGGGGAAGAACTTCACCGCCCTGTCCGAACCCGCGTGCGGATTATCTTTTGTTCTCGGCGCCATAGCATCAGTCGGCCCCATGATCGATCCCAACATCTTCAACTCACGACATGGCCATAGTCCGTTCTGGAGCTATTGGACAGCCGTATGGGCACTCCCGTCCGCACTGTTCATGTTCATAGCGTTAATAGGTCTCATCCCGTTCACTCTGCCTGAGTGAATGTACCCGGAGTACCACGCGGCGAAGCGGGAGGAGCAGCGCAGACGGGAGGCTGCCGAGCGCGGGGAGGCTTTGGACCGCAACCCGTTCCTGGACGACAACGGCGTGTACGCCTCACAACTGGGCAACGTCCCCGTCAACACGCCTCCGGCAGTGGGCCTGCCCGCCACAGGCGATCCCCCGCCCCTCCAAGGCCCGCCCGAAGCAGAGGACCCTGCCCTCTACGACACCAGCGCCACTGCCGCTTTCGACATCACCGCCATTACCGCCGCACTGCCCCGCACCGGGGCGCCCACCAGCCACGGGATCCGCCCCGTCCGAGCCGCGCGCGCCCGCCGGGGCCGACAGGAGGGTGGCGACGCACCGACGGCGGGCAACGCCACGGACGAACCTGACAGCACCGACGAAACGGAGCATCCGTCGGCGTCTTCGGAGGCCCTGCCAATGCCACCTCCGGAATCGCCACCGGCAGAGCCATAGGAGGCATGTTTGGATTATTCTTCGGCGGGCATGGAGGGAACCGGATCAGTCAGTGGGTAAGCGGTTTCGCCCATGGGACATCAACCCGGTAGCGTAGCGGTAATCCACCGCGTATGGACGTTATGGAAGAACGAAGCACTACTGAAAGGGCACAACTTGCTATATATCATTGCAGCACTCCTTGCGCTCATGTTCGCCTCAACAACCTTCTTCTTCTGGTACCACGAAATGTTCAGGGACGGCTTCATCGGCGAGTTCAGCCGCACTTTCGACAGCGGAAGGGGGAAGAACTTCGTCGCCCTCACACAGCCAGCATTCGGAGCACTGAGCATATGCTCGTCCATTATATTCATTTCGGAAGCAATTATATCAGACCCCTCGCACCAGATTGCCCGCACGAATAGTCCTTGGTACCTGTGGAAGCTATTACTGGCGACAATATGCCTGCTCTTGCTACTCGTTCTTGTCCTCAGTATCATCCCGTTCACTCTGCCTGAGTGGATGTACCCGGAGTACCATGCGGCGAAACGTGAGGAGCAGCGAAAGCAGGAAGCAGCCGAGAACGGGGAGGCCGAGGACCGCAACCCGTTCCTGGGCGATGACGGCGTGTACGCCTCACAACTGGGCAATGTCCCCATCGACATCCCGGAGGCAGTCGGCCTGCCCGCCACAGGCGATCCCCCGCCCCTCCAGGGCCCGCCCGAAACGGAAGAGCCAGCACTCTACGACTCCGACACCGCCGATGCCTTCGACATCACCGCCACTACCACTGCGTTGCCCCGCACCGGGGCGCCCACCAGCCACGGCGCCCGGCCCGCCCGCGCTCACCGAGGCTCGCAGGAGGACAGCACCTCCGCAGTGAAACAAAACACAGTGAAACAGACTGACAGGATCAAAGAGTGAGACGCATCGGTGGAGGGGCTTGACTGACTTGTCATCCGATCAATAACGTAATGGGGGCGAACAACTGATTGGACAGTGGTTGAGATGGCCGACGGGATACGGATCCGGACCCTGTTGAGCCCGGGTGTTCCGCGCGGACTGCGCGCTGAGATGTTCAAGCACCAGCAGGACCTCGACGCCGTTGCCCAGGATCTGCAGGCTGCGCGGGACATGGTCGAGGCCGGGGACCTGCAGGGGGGCCACCGCCGACCGCCTCTTCGACGCGATGACCGACAACACTGATAACGCCAAGAGGCTGATGGACGCCGTCAAAGCCCTAGTCGAGGCCCTGGGCGCCCTGGCGGACGCCCTGACCAGCACCGGCCTGTGGTTCGACAACCTCGCGGACGCTGCCGTCGCCGAGCACCTGGAGGTCACCGAGGACGAGATCGTGGCCCCCGCCGACCCCACGAACCCCGCTTACGACGCCCAAGTGGAGGCCTACTCCCAGTTCTGCGGCGAGTCCTACGAGATCTACGAGAAGGAGCGCAAGGCCTACGAGGACTTCGAATCAGCCTGCCAGGGCATCACAGGACCACTCGCATGGATGGCGGGCCCGGTCCTGCCCAATGGGTCGTGGGGGGATATCTCGAAGTGGCACGGTCTGATCGATAACACCACTTCTGTGATCATGTGGGGCGCGGTCCACAAGGCAAGAGGGCGTTTCGCGCCCCGATGGCCGGCGGGAGCGACGAATGCGATGGGGCAGAGCCTTAAAGGAAAGTTCAGGAACGTCCAGCAGATGGGGTGGTTCAGGCGCCACTGGGAGATGACCAAACATGAGAACTGGGTGTCCGGCTATAAGCAAGGCAACAAGCCCGCAGCAACCATCGGAAGAGCCGCACGGCGATTCGGCAACCTCATGGGCCGCATCGGCATCGTGGCCACACTGGCCGACGGCGTACTCTCCGCGAAAGACCAATGGGAACGCGATGCCATTAACCCGCAGATCGGTACCGGTGAGCGCGTCGCGCGCGCAACCACCATGGGAGCCGCAACAGCAGGAGTTGGATGGACAGGCGCATGGGTCGGCGCTAAGGCGGGCGCCTTCATCGGCACCTTCGGAGGCCCTATCGGCATCGCCACAGGCACAGTCATCGGCGGAATCATCGGAGGAATCGTTGGATCAGCGGCAGGAGGTTGGTTGGGGCAGTTCTTTAACAACAATGTGGTCAGCAAAGCGCTACACGACGGTTAGTTAGAACGATTTCCTTTCGTCCATTAAATCCAGCCAACCAAAGGATATAGCATGTCTTCCAATATGTTCTACGCTACGATATGCTTCCTTATGGGAGTAATCACTATTTTCTTTTGGTGGCATGAAATGTTCTCCGACGGCCCCGTCGGCGAGTTTAGCAGAGCATTCGACAGCGACCGAGGAAAGAACTTCCTTGCGCTAACCATACCGGCGATTGGAACGTTTCTTATCAGTGGTAGCGTACTGGCCTTCTCCTCGGAAGTCGCATCACCTTTCGTATCCCAGTCGAGACACCCAGGCATCTTATATGCTGTTTTATCGTCCTTACTGGGCGCGGTCGGCATACTGTCGCTTCTTGTATTCGTTGCCAGTTTCATCCCGTTCACTCTGCCTGAGTGGATGTATCCGGAGTACCACGCGGCGAAGCGGGAGGAGCAGCGCAGGCGGGAGGCCGCCGAGCGGGGGGAGATCGAGGACCGCAACCCGCTCCTGGACGACAACGGCGTGTACGCCTCGCAACTGGGCAATGTCCCCACCGACATCCCGGAGGCGTCCGGCCTGCCCTCCACTGCGGATCTCTACTCTCTCCAAGCCGTGCCCTCAGCAGAGGGTCCCCCTCCCCCGCACGGCGCGCCCGAAGCAGGCGTGTCAGCACTCCACGGCCCCGACGTCGCCACCTCCGACGCGGGCACCGCCAACGCCCTCGACATCACAGCCGCTATCGCCTCGCTGCCCCGCACCGGGACGCCCACCAGCCACGGCGCGCGGCCCGCCCGCGCCCACCGCGCCCACCGGGGCAACGGCGGTCCTGCGACCACGCCCACCGGAACCCGGGAGGACCCCAATGGGGACGCTTGACGACTACAGCCAACAGGCGCGCGACGACGTGCGCCACGCGCAGAGCCAGGCGCAGGAACTCCCAGCGCCTCAAACGGATACGGCAGACCGCCACCGACCCCACGCGCTCGGTCGCGGTCACCGTCGACGCCTCGGGCGCGCTCCTGGGCATCGAGACGCCGCTGGCGCCCCCGGCAGTCCTGGCCGCCATCGTCCAGACATACCAGGCGGCCCGCAAACGCGCCAACTTCCTGCTCATCGACGAGGCGCGCAAGTCCTTCGGCGACGACTCGCGGATCGTGCGTCGCCTGGAGGACGACCTCGAGACAGTGGACCCCTCACGGGACCGCCGGCCCTTCCAAGCCGACCGATACCGCGCCGAAAGAGAACGCCGCCGCGCAGAAAGGGAATCCTATGGATATTGAGATCGACACCGCACTGATGCGCCGCATCGGCGGGGAGAGCCAGCGGTGCTCCGACTCGCTCACCGCCGTGTCAGTGGCGGACGGCAGCGACGGGCAGCTCGGCGGGGGCTACTCCTCCCTCATCGACCCCCTCCAGGCCGCAGTGGGCGAAGTGGCGAAGGCCACGGCGCAGGCGGCCGAGAGCGCCTCCCAAGCCGCCGATCTCCACGACGCCACGGAGGCGCAGATCTCCGCCTCCCTCTCCGCCGACAACGCCCAGATCAGCTGACCCCACGAGGCCCACATGGACAACACCCGCCCCACTGTCGAGCACACCGGTCGGACCACCGCGGTCACCGCCTCCGACCGCTGGATCCGGCTCCCCCGCCCCGACGACCCCGACTTGACGCCCCCGATGCGCCTACTCGCCGACCAACTGCCGCCCGGTGTGCTCAACGACCCCCGCCTGGACCTCGTCCTCGTCAGGGCCGAGGGCACCGAGGAGTGGCACGACACCTTCACCACCGCGGTCGAGCCCTTCGGCCCCGGCGTCGGCGCCCAGCAGTGGCAGCACCAGGTCACCAGCCTGTCGCTGCGGACCATCCCCGGGTACCAGATCGTCGACATGACGCCGTGGGCCACCGACGAGCAGGCCGGGCTGGTCACCACGGGCACGTACATCCTCGACACCATCTCCCTCACACTCACGCAGTGGACGTGGGTCGTCGAGGACGCCGACGGCGGCGGGAAGGGCATCACGGTGACCGCGATCTGCCCCACGCACCAGCTCGCCGCCTCCTCCGCCGACACCATCCCCATGTTCGAGAGCACAAGGGTCCTGTGATGCTGAGACTGCACACCGAAACACCCAACCCGTACTTGTCCATGAGCGGCGAGAAGGAACTCCTCGCCATCACCGCCTACGCGGCGGGCGGGGCCGCCCACGACGAAGCGGTGACCGCGCCCCTGCGCAAGTGCGGCGTCCTCACCGCCGCCGGGCTGGCGCCGCCCGCCGACTCGATCACCGCGGGACTGGCGGGGGCGCGGCGGCGCGTCTACATGATGACCATGAACGCCACCGACGGCAGGCAGTGCGACGCCTACATCGCCCCCGGCGCCGTGACCATGGTGGACTACGGCACCGACGAGTACACCATGTGCGGACTCGACCACTGCGAGCTGCCCATCGCCCTCCTCGCGTACACGGCGCTCAAAGCCCGGCCGGTGGAGCGCGAGGACCTGGGCCCCCTGCGCGCCCCCATCGAGTTCCTCGACTACCTCGACGCGGGCGAGCCGCACATGATCGCCCGCGTCCTGCGGCGCACCGGCATGGAGTACGCGCGCGAGCGCGGCGGGGGGATCCTGGGGGCCCGCCACTCCACCCTGAGCCGCGCGATGGTCGAGGGCACGTGGGCGATCACCGTCGGCTTCCTCTACGAAATGGTGGACGGGCAGTGGCAGCAGGCCGACAGCGTCCTCACCCTGGCCTCGCCGCACACCCTCTACGAGATCGTGCGCGACCAGGAAGGGCGCCGGCCCTTCGTCCGCTTCGACCCCATCACGGGAAGACTGGTCTGGATGCGCCTGGGCCAGTGGCTCGCCCCCGTCGGATGACGCGCGGCAGGGCCGTCGGCGCTACCGGTACTGCCCCGCCGCCGCCAGGACCAGGGCGAGTGCCACCGACCCCGCCGTCGACGAGCGCAGCACAGTGGGCCCCACTCCCACCAGCACCGCCCCGGCGCCGACCAGTGCCTCCGACTCCCCGGGGCCGATCCCGCCCTCGGGGCCGACGAGCACCGCCACACGCCCGGGCAGCCGCCCGCCGGGCGAGTCCGCGCGCAGGCCGTCCAGCACCGATCCGATCCCGGCACTGGCCTCCTCGTGGCAGACCAGCGCCGCCCCGCCCGCCTCGACGAGGCGGCCCACCCATCCGAGCAGGCCGCGCGTGTCCAGGGGCTCGCCGACCTCGGGGACGAAAGCGCGGCGCGCCTGCTTGGCGGCCGCCCTGGCCACCCCCTGCCATTTCGCGCGCCCCTTGAGGGCCCTGGGGCCGCTCCACCGCACGACCGCCCGCTCCGACGCCCACGGCACCACCTCGCCGACGCCGATCTGCGTGCACGCGTCGACGGCCTGCTCGTCGTGGCCGCCCTTGGCGAGCGCCTGGACGAGGACGGGCCGCACGGCGGGGCCCGCCTCGTCGGCCGCGCTCGCGACCACCAGGTCGAGCCCCGTCTTCGAGGCGCCCACGACCTCGCAAACCAACCGCCTGCCGCGCCCGTCGACCACGTCGACCCACTCCCCCGCCCCGATGCGGCGCACCTGGGCGGCGTGGCGGCCCTCGTCGCCGCCCAGGCGGGCCCGCGCCCCCGCCTCCAGTCCAGCGGGGTCGGCGGACAGGCCGTCGGAGAGGAAAACCGGCCGGGTCACGAGGCGCCGAAGGTGTCGCGCAGCTTGTCGAAGAAAGACGTGTGCTGGCGGTGGGGCTCGACCCGCACCTCGCCGCGCGCGTCGGCCAGCTCCTCCAGCAGGCGCCGCGACTTGGCGTCGAGGCGCTTGGGGATCTCGACGTCGACGTGGACGTGCAGGGCGCCGCGGCCCGCGCGCTGCAGGCGCCCGACCCCCAGGTCCTGCAGGACGATGTCGTCGCCCGGCTGCGTGCCCGCCTTGATGGTGACCCCCTTCACCCCGTCGAGTGTGTCCAGTTCGAACTCGGTGCCCAGGGCGGCGGTCGTCATCGGAATGGTGATCCACGTGTGCAGGTCGTCGCCGCGCCGTTCGAACACCGGGTGCTTCTTCTCGTGGATCGCCAGGTACAGGTCGCCCCGCGGGCCGCCGCCGACCCCGACCTCGGACTCGCCCGAGACGCGCACCTGCATGCCCTCGCTGGCGCCCGCCGGGATGTTCACGGTGATCGTCCTCTGCGTGGGCACGCGCCCCTGTCCCGCGCAGTTGTGGCACGGCGAGGAGATGACATCGCCGTAGCCCTGGCAGGTGGGGCACGGGCTCTGCATCTGCATGCGCCCCAGGATGGAGTTCTGGACGCGGGTGACGAACCCGGATCCGTGGCAGGAGCCGCACTGGGCGGGCGACGTGCCCGGCTCGCACATGGAGCCCCCGCACACGTCGCAGACCGCGTAGGTGGAGTACTCGACCTCCTTCTTCGCCCCGAAGGCCGCCTCCTCCAGCGTGATATCGACGTGGACCTGGCGGTCGCGGCCCGCGCGCACCCGCGACTGCGGGGTCGAGGCGCCGCCGAAGGCGCTGGAGAACCCGCCGCCGAACATCGACGAGAACGCCTCGGCGAAGGCGGATCCGAAATCGGCGCCCCCGCCCCCGCCCCCGCGCAGGGCGTCGGGCCCGCCGATGTCGTACATCTTGCGCTTGTCGGGGTCGGAAAGCGTCTCGTAGGCGACGGAGAGTTCCTTGAACGCCTCCTCGGAGTCGGGCCCGGCGTAGTCGGGGTGCAGCTGGCGCGCCAGCTTCCTGTACGCCTTCTTGATCTCCTCGGGGCTCGCGTCGCGCTGAACGCCCAGGACCTCGTAGTAGTCTCTCACCGGCTCACTCATTTCCTATCGATGTGGTGGTCTTCAGTCCCCGCGCGCCTCATGTGGCCAGGAAGCGCGAGAGGTAGGCTGCGACGGCGCGCACCGACGACATGGTCCGCGCGTAGTCCATGCGGGTGGGCCCCACGACCCCGAGGTGGGCGACGCCCTCCCCGGCGGTCTCCCCGGCGCGGTAGGTGCCCGTCACCACCGAGGCCTCGCTCAGCGCCTCGTGCGGGTTCTCAGCGCCGATGGTGACGTGGACGCCGCCGTCGGACTCGGCCTGGGCGAAGAGGCGCATGAGGACCATCTGCTCCTCCAGGGCGTCCAGGACGGGCGTGATGTCGTGGAAGTCGACGGCGCCGCGCGCCAGGTTCGACACGCCGGATATGACGATCCTCGCCGACTCCTCGGGGGCCAGGAGCTCGGCGACCACGTCGGCCAGCACCCCGACCAGGGCGCCGAGCTCCGGGGGCGCCGCGGCCACCGCCTCGTCGCGCCCCGCATCGACGTCCCGCGAGGTCGCGGCGCCCATGTGGGCGCGCAGCAGCAGCCTCGCCGAGGCCACGTCGTCCCCGCTGACGGGGGCCGCCAGGGACAGGGAGCGCTCCACGACCTCGCCCTGGTCGGTGATGACGACCACGAGCAAGCGGGAGGGCGCCAGGTCGACGACCTCGAGGTGGCGCAGGGTGCGCACCGAGGTCGCCGGGTACTGGACGAGGGCGACCTGGCGGGTGAACTGGGCGAGCAGGCGCACCGTGCGCTCGACCACGTCGTCGATGTCGGCGCTGTCGGACAGGAAGCCCTCCACGGCCCGCCTCTCGGGGGCGGTCATCGGCTTGAGGGTGGCCAAGCGGTCCACGAACACCCGGTAGCCCCTGTCCGTGGGGACCCGACCGGCGCTCGTGTGCGGCTGGTAGATGAGGCCCGCGTCCTCCAGGACCGCCATGTCGTTGCGGATCGTGGCGGAGGAGACGCCCAGGTCGTGGGACTGGGCGATGGCCTTGGAGCCGACGGGCTCGCGGGTGGCCACGTACTGCGTGACGATGGCGCGCAGCACGTCGAGGCGCCGGTCGTCCGCTGAGCTCCGGCTCATGGCGCTCCTTCCCCGCACTGTATTGGCACTCCGTGTCCCTGAGTGCCAATGCTACTCCCCCGCCCCACTCCTGGGCGCGCCCAGAGGGGCCGCTGCGCCGACAGCGAAGCCGGGCGACCACCGCGGTGTCCCGGTGGCCGCTCGCCGGGCCTCCCCGCCTCGTCGCGCCCCACGGGTCGGCGCCCAGTGGTCCCGGCGAGGACGCTCTGCTCCCCCGAGCCCGAGGGCCGCCGTGCCCGGCGGGGCGTCAGCGGACCCAGGCAGGCTGCTCCCGCCTCGTCGCCCGAGCGGGGTCTCAGTGCGCCCAGGGGACCGTCACGAAGTCGATGAGCTCCTCGACGCGGCCGAGCAGCGCGGGCTCGAGGTCGCGGTAGTTGCGCACAGTGGACAGGATCCTGCGCCACCCCGCAGCGATGTCGGCCCGCGTGGCGTGCGGCCACCCCAAGTACTCGAGCGTCCCGTGCTTGATGTCGGTGCCCCTGGGGATCTGGGGCCACGCCTCCAGGCCGACGCGCCCGGGCTTGACGGCCTGCCAGATGTCGACGAAGGGATGGCCGAGGACCAGCACCGACTCCCCCCACCGCTCCTGGACGGCGCGCGCGATACGGGTCTCCTTCGACCCGGCCACCATGTGGTCGAGCAGGACCCCCGCGCGGGCGGTGCCGGTGGGGCCGAACTCCTCCAGGACCTCCTCCAGGTTGTCGGCGCCGTCGAGCAGCTGCACGGCGATCCCCGCCTCCGCCAGGTCGTCGCCCCACACGTGCTGCACCAGTTCGGCGTCGTGCTTGCCCTCCACCCAGATGCGCGAGGCCTTGGCGACCCTGGGCGCGGACCTGGGGGCGGCGATGGACCCCGAGTTCGTCACCCTGCGCCCCCCGGGGGTGGTCAGCCCCGCCCGGAACCCCGCCTCCGCAGCGGCCCCGCCCGCCCGCGAGGGGCCGGGGGACGTCCGGGGCAGGGGCGCGAGCGCGATGATCGGCTGGCCCTCCAGCCAGAACCCGCCCCCGAGCGGGAAGGAACGGCGCTTGCCCCTGCGGTCCTCCAGTTCCACCAGGTGGACGCCGCCGGACTTCTCCACGCGGGTCACCGCCCCCACCCATCCACTGCCCACGTCCTCCAGGACCATGCCGATCTCGACGTGGACCTGCCGGGACCTGGGGTTGGGCGCGCCGGGGGCATCGCGGTGCGGGTCGCGCGCGAGCACGTCGGCGCCGTAGGGGTCGATGGGGGTGAAAGCCACGCCCCCACCTTACATTCCGGAACCGGGCTCCGCGGGGACGGCCCAGGCGCCCTGCGCGATGCTGGTGATGAAAACGGCCGCCGCGGCGGCCAGGCCCCACGAGACGAGGGAGCCGATGAGGAACTCCTCCGCTTTCTCGCCGGTGTCGTCCTTGGAGACCTCCGGGAATCGGATGACGCCCTTGGCGGCGATGATGGCGGCGATGGCCGCCTGGGGCCCCGAGGCCGCCATGAGCACGATGAGCAGGCGCTCCAGCGGCCCGATCCACCGCCCGCCCGACAGGCCGCGGCGGGGCGCGGGCGCACCGGCTCCCCCGGCCGCTTCCAGGGCGGCGGCCCCTGTTCCCGGCACTCCTGCGGGCCCCGTTCCCGGCACGCCGGAGGGCGCCGCGCCGCACGCCCCACCGGATATTGTCACCAATGCTTCTGCTCTCTTCCTGCGCAAAGGATGCAAGCAGAGTCAAGAGCAGCT
>ERZ773050.1109-NODE-1109-length-15040-cov-3.168368_pt1 | contig 15040 bp, 9 predicted proteins | sample MGYA00580632_ERZ773050 | MGnify/ENA primary metagenome ERZ773050 (study PRJEB29015, sample SAMEA2738123) | human oral metagenome | biome: human oral; feature: human-associated habitat; material: saliva | place: China | collected 2166 ... | reverse complement strand
CATTTTGCTATTTCAAATAATGTTTTTTCGGTTTAAACTTCTGTGCTATCGTCTGTGGATGCTTCGCTTTCAGGAAGGTTTTCTTGTTCTGCCAGAGCTCTTTCGTATGCATCCAGTACAGCATCTTTGATTTTGTTTCGAGTTTCAGAAATTAGGGGATGTGCTATGTCTCTGAAATCACCGTCTCCCATTCTTCTGCTTGGCATTGCAATGAATAAACCGTTTTGTCCTTCTATAACCTTGATGTCGTGAACCACGAATTCATCATCAAAAGTTATTGAAACAATTGCCTTCATCTTCCCGTCGCCATTAAGCCTGCGAACCCTTACGTCAGTAATTTGCATCTGTGACCGCCTTTCGTGAGTCTTTCATTGTGCTCGTATGAGCTAACTAGTGTGCGTTAGTGATGGAGCTACTGACTGGACTCGAACCAGCGACCTGCACGTTACGAATGTGCTGCTCTACCAGCTGAGCTACAGTAGCATGCACTTTGCACGAAGTTAGTGTAACATTTTCACTATAGAAAATCAATGAAATGCCTAAAAACGCTCTTTGAAAATTCAAAATTATTATTTTTTGAGTTTTTATGATAAAATTAATACGTTGCAGTTTACCGAAAAGCAGGTAAAGTAAGTTATTTAATTTGTTTTCTATGCAGAACACAGGAGGAATATCATGAGAAAAGAAAAGCGTTTAAAAACGAAGATTGTTTCGGCGTTACTGGTTTTAACAGTAGCTTTTACGATGGCGGGATGTAATAATAACAATAGTAGCAAGAAGTCTGAAGAAACGAAACCGAAAACTGAATCCACTCAGATAAAGGCGACCATAGCAAAGGTAAAGTTTAAGCCTTCAGCATCAATTGCTCTATTGCCTAAAACAATTTATGAAAATAAGAAGGTGATCGTCGGATATACTCAGCACGGAATATTCTTCTACGATAAGAAGTCTAAGAAGATAAAGAGAGGCATAAAAGTAAAGGCGCAAAAAAAGATAAAGTTAAATGCTAAAGGTTTAGGAACATATGTTGCATTTGCAAATAAAGCGAAGACCAAGATCTTCATAGTCAACAAGGAAGCCGGAAAATCTACAAACAAAGAATATTACGTATATGAGGTGAAGAGCAAGAAGCTTAAAACGATCAATAAAGCATACCCTGAGACAAAGATTAAAAAGTTTGCAAAGATGCTTAAAAAGCAGCAAAAAGGCTGGAAGAAGATCAATAAATCGAAGAAGCTTAAGGATGTTGTGTATGTATCGAAAGTGGATGGGAAGACATACAAGATATTCGTAAAAAAAGCTAAGAAAAAACAATAGAGTCCTCTCAGGCATAAGAATATTTTATGCCCCGGTAGTATGAATGATTTTATTTTGCAGCCCCCTACGGGGGCTGTTGTAGTTGCTGTCGGATTATTATTGTTATTTAAACATGTGAGCTCGCATACAAAGTAATACTTGGAAGATAATAGAGGGAATTAGATGGTAAAAAACATTGATAATTTGGTAAAATCAGATTATACTTTGAATTGGGAGGTGCTTTTGTGGCAAAAGAAAATGAAGAGATTGTGGTAATAGATGAAACTACAATGAAAAGTAAGATTTACTATATAAGAAATCAAAAGGTTATGCTTGATTTTGAACTTGCTGAAATTTATGGGTATACAACGACAAGATTTAACGAACAAGTAAAAAATAATTCGGAGAAATTTGATGATGATTTTATGTTTCGGTTGACGAAATCAGAGTTTGAAAACTTGATGTCGAAAAAATCGACATCAAGTTGGGGCGGTCGTAGAAAACTACCTTATGCTTTTACAGAACAGGGAATATATATGCTTATGACTGTATTAAGAGGTGAACTTGCTATTAAGCAAAGCAAAGCCTTAATTAGAACATTTAAGCAGATGAAAGACTTTATTATTGAAAATCAAGATTTTATTGGATCAAAAGAATTAGTCCAAATAGCTATACAAACTAATCGAAATACAAATGATATAGTAAAGATAAATGATAAAATCAGAGCCTTAGCAACAAAAGAGGATTTGAAAAAAGTGATGGATAATTTTATAGATCCGGATACCTATAAACACTTCCTTTTGATGAATGGAGACAAGATAGAAGCAGATGTTGCCTATACTAAGCTATATAAGTCTGCAAAGAAAAGCATTTATGTAATAGACAACTATATAGGATTGAAAACATTAGAATTGTTAAGAGCTGCAAAAGATAGTGTTGAAGTCATTATATTTAGCAACAATGTAAGAAATAAAGACATGCTTACAAAAAATCTTCTAAACGATTTCATAAGAGATTATCCTGATATTAACTTAAAAATGAAGGTTGCAGGTAGAAAGTATCACGATAGGTATATCGCAATAGACTATGGAACAGAAAATGAAGTTTTTTATCTTTGTGGAGCATCATCAAAGGATGCGGGAAATAAAATATCAAGTATTACCAAGATAGAAGAATCATTAAATAACATGTATCACATAATGTTTGGTGAAATGTTAAACAATAAGAATTTGCAAATTTAGCATGTAAATAACAAATTAGGCAGTTAGACATGCTTTGGTTTTCTCGAAAACAAGGAATCTTTGGCTTGGTCGGAGGAGGGTGTAGATATGAACAAGGTTAAGAAAGAAATATACAAGGTTCTTTTGGTACCCCTTATAATGATATTTTTGTATGGGTTTGTCAGGTTTAGAGTTATTGATCTTTATGCTGAATTCAATTCTAAAATGCTGTATTTTGCAGTTGTTTTGGCATATATCATAGTTACAACGGTAGTTGCAGATAAGTTGTGGGTTAATAAATTCGGAAAGGCAGTTACAAGATATTCGCTTATTATAGTGGGGATCAGCTTAATTGTGGATTATATACTTCTTGTTGCAGGAACGATTTTGAATATAGATTTTGAACTGCCATGGTACAATGGTGTCGCTTATTCTATCTTGCTTGTGTTTGATGTAAACCTAGGATATAAAGTGGGTAAGGAAATTAAATCTTTGGATAAATAGGATATAAGGTTAATTAGTGGCGAGCTTTGGGTACATAAGAGGCATATGCTATAATATATGAATCTTATAGGACGAAAAGAGGTGTATTATGAAGAGGGAAATAATTGCTTTTATAGGTGGTTTGGTTGCCGTGAAACTTGCAAAGGCGGCAAAAAATTGCCCTAAGGTAAGAGAATATGCAGTTAAAGGTGTGGCTGAAGGAATAAAGCTTCAAAAGGGAGCCAAGGCGTCTTTGCAGGATATAAAAGAAGAAGCGGAAGATATTTACAAGGACGCACAGGCGATAGAAAGCAAATAGTTGTCGCTCGACTTTAAAGAATATAGAGGCGACAGCTTTATTTTTGCGTGTAAAAAATTGGTGACAGAATGAAGTATGAATTGAAATATGACCGCAACGACAGGGTTAGAGTAAGATGTGGAATGGGAGCGTTTGATTTCGGTAAGGCCAGAGGGCTCGAAGTGTTGCTTTCAAATGATGAAAACGTCTTGAGCGTGGTTGTTGCGGATGCAAACGGAAGCATAACGATAGAATATGTAAGCGGTGCTCGAAACAGCATAATAGAGAAGCTGGACAGCTTAGACCTTAGTGAAATCAAGCCAAGCACGGAACTTTCCATGAAGGTGCTTGACAATAAAGTTTTCTTTGACATAATTAAGCAAACGATTTTCAGAGGTGTAAGTAAGTACCTTTTGCCCACGCCGATTTCTACCATATATACCTTGTACAAGGCATGGCAATTTATAAAGGAAGGGCTTAAAGAGCTGAGGCAGTTTAGGCTTAACGTTGCAGTTTTGGATGCGGCGGCGGTTTCATCGGCTATCTTGATGAGGCAATTTTCTACTGCGGGCTCCATCATGTACATGCTTTCGATTTCAGAAATTTTTGAAAACTACACCAAAAGAAAAGCTAAGATTACATTGGCAAAAAGCATAGCTATCAATGTCGATAAAGTTTGGTTGGTCAGCGAGGGCAGCGAAAAAGAGGTGCCGCTCAGCAGCGTAAAAAAAGGAGACATGATCAGGGTGCGTACAGGCTGCATGGTTCCGGTAGATGGAGAAATTTGCAGCGGAATGGCTGATGTAAACCAGTCCACCCTCACGGGAGAAGCATTAGCCATCCCTAGAGAGGAAGGCGATACGGTATTTGCGGGAACCACGGTAGAAAACGGGGACATAATAATCAGGACTGACAAATTACCGTCCGATGCAAGAGTAAGCAAGATTGTAGACCTAATAGAAAATTCCAATGACTTGAAAGCAAACATTCAAACTAAGGCGGAGCATGTTGCGAATAAAATCGTACCGTTTAATTTTCTCGGGGCGGGACTTGTATTGTTGTTCACACGAAACATCACCAAGGCGGCGGCTGTGCTCATGGTCGATTATTCATGCGGGCTCAAAATCACCACGTCTATTTCGGTTATAAGTGCTATGAAACAGGCAACCACGGAAGGAATGATGGTAAAGGGCGGTAAGCACCTTGAAACATTGTCCGAGGTGGACACCGTAGTATTTGATAAAACCGGTACCCTTACAAAGGCAACGCCGGTACTTGAGCGCATCATATCTTTGACAGATAAATATACTGAAGATGAATTGCTCAAGGTGGCAGCCTGCATTGAAGAGCATTTCCCGCATAGCGTAGCCAGAGCGATAGTAAAGGCCGCTATGGATAGAGGAATAGAGCATAGAGAAGAGCACACCGAAGTGAACTACATAGTTGCGCACGGCATCAGCACTACGCTTTATGGCGAAAAGGTGGTAATAGGAAGCAAGCATTTCATTTTAGAAGATGAACAATCAGACGTCAGCGACGAGGCAAAGGAAATCATTGCAGGCATAAGCACTACAAATTCTGCGGTTTACCTTGCTATCGGTGGCAAACTCGTAGGGATATTCTTGGTAGAGGATCCGCCTAGAGAAGAGGCGAGAGAGGTTATAGAGAGCCTTCGAAAAAGCGGCATAAAAAAGGTCATTATGCTCACAGGAGACAGTGAGAATGCAGCGAAGGCCGTTGCAGAAAAAATCGGAGTTGATGAATACAGGTCTCAGGTGCTCCCTGATGATAAAAACAGAATCATAAAAGAATTGCAGGATGCGGGCAGCACGGTCATGATGGTGGGAGACGGAATTAATGATTCGCCTGCATTGGCTGCGGCGGACGTTTCCGTTGCTATGAGGGACGGCTCTGATATAGCGAGGGAAGTGGCGGATATAACCCTGCCCGGTGATCTATATCAGCTTGTAACCGTAAAAAATATAGGCAATGCATTGATAAAGAAGATCAATAAGAATCATATGGCGATCATAGGTTGTAACAGCCTGTTTATGTTGGGCGGAATAACAAACGTGATAGGGCTTAATACTGCGGCGTTCTTACATAACGCATCGACCATGGCGATAAGTGTAGACAGTATGAAACAATTGGATATAAAAGAGAAGTCATAACAAAGAAGGAGCTGAGCATGAAGATAAAATTTTGCGGAGCTGCAACAGGGGTAACAGGATCATGTCATTTAATAGAAGGTGAAGGACATAGGATCCTTTTGGATTGCGGACAGTTTCAAGGAGGGCGAGCTCAAGAAAAGCTCAATGCGGAGCCCTTCCCCTTTGACATAGATCAGATAGAAGACGTCGTATTGTCGCATGCACATATAGATCATTGCGGCAGGTTACCGCTATTGGTAAAACGAGGATTCACGGGCAGGATATTCTGCACAGATGCGACAGCCGATTTACTGGGAGTGATGCTTCGTGACAGCGCACATATACACCAAATGGAAGCGGAGTGGCAAAACCGCAAAAATGAAAGGGCGGGAAGACCTCTTGTAGAACCCCTTTATACTATGGAAGACGCCGAGCTTGCGCTAAAGCAAGTAGTGCCGATATTGTATGATCAGCTTGTAGATATCAATGACAAGATGCAGATAGTATTTAATGATGCCGGACATATTTTGGGCTCTGCAATTACGGAAATCTGGGTAAAAGAACGGGACAAAACCAGCAAGATAGTTTTCACCGGAGACTTGGGGGTAAAAGACCGTCCTATATTGAGAGATCCGACAATCATCAAAAAGGCGGATTACGTGATTATGGAATCGACTTATGGAAACAGAACCCACCCGCTTAGAGACGCAAGAATAGATAAACTCGTAGACATAATTATAGATACTGCTAAAAAAGGCGGCTCCGTAGTGATACCGGCGTTTGCCGTAGGAAGAACACAGGAATTGATATATGAGCTTAAGCGATACATTAAGGAAGGCGGAAAATGGGGAAAGAGGCTTTTGGAAATACCGTTTTATGTAGACAGCCCGATGGCGACATCCGCAACGGAAATCTTTAAAAGAAACGCTCAAGCCTTTGACAAAGAAGCGAGGGACTATATTTTAAACGGCGATAATCCGCTCACTATAGAAAATCTAAGGTTTACGCTCAGTAGCAAAGAATCTCAGGCGATAAACTTTAACAAGGATCCTAAGGTAATCATTTCCGCAAGCGGTATGTGCGAAGCGGGAAGAATAAGGCATCATCTAAAGCACAATGCATGGGACCCCAAAGCATCCATCGTTTTTGTAGGATATCAAGCCCAAGGAACGCTCGGCAGGAACCTTTTAGACGGTGTTAAGGACATAAAATTGTTTGGTGAGAAGATTCACGTCAATGCGAAGATATACAATTTGGAAGGATTTTCAGGGCATGCTGACATGTTGGGACTCTTAGATTGGGTTGGCGGTTTCCAAAGAAAGCCTAAAAAAATATTCCTTGTTCACGGAGAAAATGAATCAAAGGATTATTTGAAGGGTGAAATAGAAAAAAGGTATGTATATGATGTCGAGGCGATTCACGAAGTGAGTGAATATGAGCTAGTGGGAGACAGCATAGAAGGAACACCGAGTGCGGTACACGAAAAGACGGATGAAGAAGGAATAGAAGTGATGCGGGAAAGGTTAAATAAAATACATAACAGCATTGAGGATATACTGTATAATACCGATCTCATGATAGCCAAAAATGCCGAACCCGAACACGTTGCCGAGATAAACAATGTAGTATTGGAGCTTGAAAAGAAAGCTTTAAAACTGGGTTCGATAGTGACGGATAAAAAGGTTGCTCAGCAGATGCCGGACCAACAAGAACAGAATAATGTGGTATAATGAGGGATATTTTAAATACATATCTTGTGGAGGAATGAATGGTGAATAGATTTAAGAAAATTTTGATAGCGAACAGAGGAGAGATTTCTATAAGGATAGCGAGAGCCTGCAAAGAATTAGGAATCAGAAGCATTGCTATATATTCAGAAGAGGATAAAAATTCGCTGTTTAGAACCAAGGCGGATGAATCATACTTGATAGGAGAAGGTAAAACGCCTATAGGAGCCTACCTTGCTATAGATGAAATCATAGAAATGGCAAAGGCTAAAGGAGCGGACGCCATACACCCGGGATATGGATTCCTGTCTGAAAACGTTGAATTTGCAAAGGCCTGCGAGGATGCAGGGATTGTATTCATAGGGCCCGACTATAAAATGATGGGACAACTGGGAGATAAAATACAATCGAAGCTTGTTGCGCAGGAAGTGGGAGTGCCTACAATCCCCGGTGTTGAGGAAGCCATACCGTCTGAAAAGGCTGCAAAGGAATTCGCAGAAAAATGTGGATATCCCGTTATGCTCAAAGCTGCGGCAGGTGGAGGCGGTAGAGGAATGAGAATAGTGCATTCCGAAGAGGAATTGATTCCAAGCTTTAGAAGTGCACTTAGCGAAGCGAAAAAGGCGTTTGGAATAGATGATATATTTATAGAAAAATATTTGGAAAGCCCTAAGCACATTGAAGTGCAGATACTGGGTGACAACTACGGTAATTTAGTTCACTTGTACGAAAGAGATTGTTCTATACAGAGAAGGCATCAGAAGGTAGTAGAATTTACACCGGCACTTTGTCTGGATGATGCAAAGCGAAAGGCAATATGTGAAGATGCACTTAAGATAGCAAAGTTTGTGAATTACAGAAGTGCAGGAACCGTGGAATTTTTGCTTGATAAACATGGGAATCATTATTTTATCGAGATGAACCCGAGAATACAGGTGGAGCACACGGTTACTGAAATGACTACCGGAATAGATATAGTGCATGCCCAAATAATGATAGCTTCAGGGTGCAAACTCGGGGATGATGAAATCGGAATAAAAAGTCAGGAAGACGTAAAGCCTATAGGTGCGGCCATCCAATGCAGAATTACAACAGAAGACCCTGCCAACGATTTTGCTCCTGATACGGGCACGATCAATTTGTATAGGAGCGCTTCAGGGTTCGGTATAAGACTCGATGGAGGCAACGGATTTACAGGCGCCGTTATTTCTCCATACTACGACAGCTTGCTTGTTAAAATTACATCTTACGCAAGGACATTTGAAGAGGCAAGGAAAAAATCCTTGAGAGCGCTTAGTGAGACTAAGATCAAGGGCGTAAAAACAAACATGGCCTTTCTTGCCAACGTTTTGAATCATGAGAAATTCAAGGAAGGTAACTGTGATACAGGATTCATAGCCGAGAATCCTGAGCTGTTAAATATAAGACCAAGCAAGGATAGGGAACGCAAGTTACTCACATTTATTGCAGAGAAGGTGGTAAATGATACAAAGGGAGTAAAACCTGATTTTGACGTTCCCGTAATTCCTAATGTGGATGAATCCAAGGTGGCTGAGCTAAAGGGAACAAAACAGCTTTTTGATGACATGGGTGCTGAAAAGTTTAGCAAGTGGATAACGGGTCAGGAAAAGCTGCTAATTACGGACACCACAATGCGTGATGCACAGCAATCACTAATGGCTACGAGAGTAAGAAGCCTTGACATGGAAAAGATTGCAACGGCAACTGCGATTTATGGAAGAGATTTATTTTCATATGAAATGTGGGGCGGCGCAACCTTTGATGTTGCTTACAGATTCCTCAAGGAAGATCCGTGGGAAAGGCTTGATATGTTAAGACAAAAGATGCCGAATACCCTTACACAGATGCTGATAAGAGGTGCGAATGCGGTAGGATATAAGAATTATCCGGATAACGTAATAAGAAGATTTATACAGGAAGCCGCAAAGAGCATTGACATATTTAGGATATTCGACTCTTTAAACTGGATAGAGGGCATGACGGTATCCTTGGATGAAGTGCTAAAGCAAGGCAAGATTGCAGAGCCGTGCTTGTGCTATACGGGAGATGTGCTTGACGGTAAAAGGACGAAATACAACCTGGACTATTATGTGAGAATGGCAAAGGAGCTCGAAAAAAGAGGAGCACATATACTAGGCATAAAAGATATGGCGGGGCTTGTGAAACCGCATGCGGCGAAGGTGCTCATAGATGCGCTTAAAAACGCCATAGACATTCCTATACATTTCCATACTCATGATACCAGCGGCAATGCCGTAGCGGCAGTGCTTATGGCAGCCGAAGCGGGAGTGGATATAGCGGATGCCGCATACAGCAGCATGGCGGGGCTTACCAGTCAGCCGTCACTCAATTCAATAGTGGCAGCCGTGCAAAACACCCCTAGGGACACAGGTATAGATCTTGATGAGTCACAGAGGATATCCGATTACTGGAGTGCGGTGAGACCTATTTATTCACAATTTGAATCAGACCTCCTATCACCGACTGCGGAAATCTATAAGTACGAAATACCGGGAGGCCAATACTCCAACTTAAAGCCGCAGGTTGAAAGTTTCGGGCTGGGGCATAAGTTCTATGAAGTTAAGGAAATGTATAAAAAAGTAAACGAGATGCTCGGTGATATAATCAAGGTAACACCGTCTTCAAAGGTGGTGGGCGATCTTGCCATATTTATGATTCAAAATGAACTGACACCTGAAAACGTAGTGGAGAAAGGAAAGAGCATAGACTTCCCGGATTCAGCAGTTTCATATTTTGAAGGAATGATAGGACAGCCTGAAGGAGGGTTCCCTAAAGACTTGCAGGAAGTAGTTCTAAAGGGAAAGAAGCCGATCACATGCAGGCCGGGAGAATTGCTTGAGGATGAAAATTTCGATGAAATCAAGAAAAAATTACAGGATGAATACGATTTAGAAGGCAGCGAAAGAGAAGCGTTGAGCTATGCGCTCTATCCTAAGGTGTTTGAAGATTATATTAAGTCCATGAATACGGAAGGCAGTTTCAGATACGTTGGAAGCGATGTGTTCTTCCATGGAATGAAGGAAGGCGAAGTATCGGATATAAAGATTGCGGAAGGAAAGGAACTTACTGTAAAACTCATAGAGATAAAGGCGCCTGACGTAGAAGGATTTAGAGAAGTGCTTTTCGAGGTAAACGGCAACAGGTCGAACATCAAGGTGTTGGACAAGGATGCAGGCGTTGCGGTAGCCGGACAGTCGGTGGTGTTTGCGGCGGAAGACGACCCATACGAGGTGGGCGCAAATATACCGGGAAAAATAGTGAAGGTATTGGTTGCCGACAAGGATGAAGTGAAGGAAGGCGATCCTATAGCGATTATTGAAGCTATGAAGATGGAAAGCAATATACTCGCAACGGCTAACGGAATCATCGACAAGATCTATGTTGAGGAAGGAAAGGAAGTCAAGGCGAATGAGCTTATAGTGAAGATAAGTTAGGAATAGGATGTGTAATATATGAGTTTTACGCACTTACATGTGCATAGTGAATACAGTTTGTTGGATGGAGCAGCCAGGATACGGGATTTAGTAGCCGAGGCTGCTCGTTTTGGTATGAAAAGCTTGGCGCTCACAGATCACGGCACGATGTTCGGGGTTGTTGAGTTTTATAAGGAATGTAAAAAGCAGGGAATTAAGCCTATCATAGGCTGTGAAGTTTATGTTGCAAGAGGTTCTATAGAGGTGCAGGAAAAGTCACCGAATCATCTTATACTTCTTGTAAAAAATGAAGAAGGCTATAAAAACCTCATAAAACTCGTATCTATAGCGAATAAAGAAGGATTTTATTATAAGCCGAGGATAGATGAAAATTTAATGGAGCGCTTTTCAAAGGGTTTAATTGCGCTTTCCGCCTGTCCTGCAGGAAGGATTCCGGAACTCATATTAGAAGGGAATTATGAAGAAGCAAAAAAGACGGCCATAAAGTATCGAGATATTTACGGCGAGGGGAATCTTTATCTGGAAATTCAAAATCACGGGCTTGATAAAGAACAGATTATAAACAGGGAACTGACGAAAATGTCTGAGGAAACTGGCATAAAGCTGGTAGCTACAAATGATTCGCACTATGTGAAAAAAGAAGATGCAAAGATGCACGATGTGCTTTTATGCATTAAGACGGGCGCAAGACTTTCGGATGAAGTGAGGATGAAGTTCCCGAGCGATGATTTTTATTTAAAAAGTGAAGATGAGATGAGAATGCTCTTTCCGGGGCAAACAAAAGCAATAGAGAATACCCTGGAAGTAGCAGAAAAATGCAATTTTGACTTTGATTTTAATTCGCAGCATTTGCCGGATTTTGAGGTTCCCGAAGGGGAGACGAAGGAAGGATATCTAAGAAAATTATGCTGCGAGGGGCTTGAAAAAAGATATAAAAACGTTACGAATGAGCTCAGAGAAAGGTTGGAATTTGAACTCGATACTATTCATAATATGGGGTATGACGAGTATTTTCTGATTGTTCATGATTTTATTCATTATGCTAAAACAAGAGGCATCCCCGTAGGCCCCGGCAGGGGCTCCGCTGCGGGCAGTCTGGTTTCCTACTGTCTTGATATAACCTGCGTAGATCCTATCAAATACAACCTGCTTTTTGAGCGGTTTTTAAACCCCGAAAGGGTCAGCATGCCGGATATAGATATAGATTTTTGTAAGGATAGAAGGCAAGAGGTAATAGATTATGTAATCGATAAATATGGAGACGATAGAGTAGCTCAAATCGTTACCTTCGGAACGCTAAAGGCAAAGGCCGCAATAAGGGATGTAGGTCGAATTATGAATGCCGGTTATGGTGAAGTGGATAGGCTTGCAAAGGCCGTGCCTCCGGGACTTGGGGTTACCCTCAGCGATGCACTTAAGGACAGCAACTTCAAGGAATTGTATGAGGAAGGCGAGGACAGCAAGGAAGTAGTGGACATGGCGTTGCAGCTTGAGGGTATGGTTAGGAATGCAGGTACACACGCTGCAGGAGTGGTGATATCAAAGGAGAGCATAGACAGTTACGTTCCGATCTATAAGTCCGACAAAGGCTTCTGCACGCAGATGACCATGACTACAATTGAAGAATTGGGACTTTTAAAGATGGATTTCTTGGGGCTTAAAAATCTTACGGTCATAGAAAATTGCAAAAACATGGTATACAGGAATCATGGAATAAAGATAGATTTCGATGATTCAAACTATGACGATAGTAAGGTGTACGAACTTATTTCCTCAGGTAATACGGAAGGGATATTTCAGCTCGAAAGCGAAGGCATGACTGAATTTATGAAGGATCTAAAGCCCGATTCAATAGAGGATATCATAGCGGGTATATCGCTATATAGGCCGGGCCCCATGGATTCTAAGGATAATTATATCTTCAACAAAAGGCATCCTGACCGGATAAAGTATAAGCATCCCGCCTTAAAACCCATTCTGTCACTTACATATGGATGTCTTGTATATCAGGAGCAGGTAATGCAGATCGTTAGAGAGCTTGCAGGGTATTCTTACGGAAGAGCGGATCTCGTAAGGAGAGCTATGAGTAAAAAAAAGGCGGATGAGATGGCAAAGGAACGGGAGATATTCCTGTTCGGTACGGAGAATGAATATTGGGCGGAAGAAAACGAAAAGAGCTGCAAGATAAGTGATGCACCGGTTACAGATGATGAGGAAACGGTAGAAGGGTGTGTGAAGAGGGGAATACCTAAGGAAGTCGGTAACGAAATTTTTGATGAGATGGAGAGTTTTGCTTCATACGCTTTCAACAAATCACATGCAGCAGCCTATGCGGTCATCTCATATCAAACGGCATATCTAAAGGTGCATTATCCCGTGGAGTTCATGGCATCGCTCTTAGCGAGCGCAAGTGGAAATGACGGTAAGATGGCAAGGTATATCAAGAATGCTCGAGATATGAACATAGAAATATTACCACCGGATGTGAATAAGAGCGGCGTTACGTTTGAAGCCAGGGGAAATGAAATTTTATTCGGGCTTGCAGACGTAAAAAATGTGGGAGACAATGCAGCGGATCATATTGTAAAGGTTAGAGAAAGCAAGGGAAAAGCATATGATAATATGTATACGTTCGTACAGGATATGGATATCTCAAAGGTGAATAAAAGCGTACTTGAGAATTTGATTCGTGCAGGTGCGTTTAGAGATTTTGAGGGGACCATGGCGGCAAACCTATCTATTTACAATGACGCCTTGGAACAGAAGAAAAAAAGCAATAAAGGCATTACGGCCGATCAGATGAGTTTGTTCGAAGAGGGTGAGATAGAGGGAGAGCAGTTTTCTCAGAAAATCCCAAATATTCCGGAATTTAAAGATGCTCAAAAAATGAAATTCGAAAAAGAGGCTCTGGGCATGTATTTAACTACGCATCCTATGAAGGAGTATGAACAATATCTTAAGGGAAGGATTACCGATGTCTTGGGAAATATCAATCTGGAGGTCGGCACCGATGATGAGGAAGATGTGGCGAGCAAATCATCAGCTTATAGAGAAGGACAGAGAGTGAAGCTTGCGGGGTTGATTACAACCATTAAGACCATCGTTACAAAAAAAGGTGAGATGATGGCATTCGCAAATCTTGAAGATATGACGGGAAGGATGGAGATGGTTATTTTTCCGTCGATATATGAAAAATATAGGAGAATCTTGGATGAAGACATGGTCATTATAGCAGAAGGCAAGCTGTCCTCGAGAGATGGCGTGGAGTACAATCTTTTGGTTAGCGATATAATTCTTCCAAGTGAAGAAAAAGCGCCGGAGAACACGGTGGTAAAGCTAAGGCTCCTTGAAAAATTGAATTCTGAAGAAGCGAATAAAAAAATTGAGTTTTTAAAATCACTCGAATCTAGCGAGCCGGGAGCGATGGAGTTTTTACTGTATATAGAGAATAAGGTTTACAAGATGAAGATGCAAGGAGTGCGTCTGACACCGGAACTTAAGAGCGATCTGGAAGTTATCTTCGGTAAGGAAAATGTCAAGATGATAAAGGCGGGAGAAGATGCTTAGCGATAGAGTTATATTACACTGTGATATGAATTCTTATTTTGTTTCCGTGGAGCTTTTAAAACATCCGGAGTTTAAAGACTTTCCGGTGGCTGTGGCGGGCAACCCCAAGAATAGGCATGGCATCATTCTTGCTAAGAATGAAATCGCAAAAAAATACGGTATAAAAACGGGCGAGACCATATGGGCGGCAAAAAATAAGTGCAAGGATTTGGAGCTTTTGAGTCCGCACTATGATGAATATATCAAGTATCACAAGCTTTTCAACGATATTTTTTACAGGTATTCGGACAGAATAGAAAAGTTCAGTGTAGATGAATCATGGATAGATGTCACGGAGAGCAGAAAGTTGTTCGGCACGGGTAAAGAAATCGCAGATAAGATAAGAGGCGAAGTGAGAGAGGAGCTAGGAATCACTCTTTCCGCAGGAGTGAGCTTTAACAAGGTGTTTGCAAAAATGGGTAGCGAATATAAAAAGCCAGATGCCACCACGGTAATAAGCAGGGACAATTATAAAAAGGTGTTGTGGCCGCTTCCCGTCTCTGAGTTTTTTATGGTCGGAAAGAAAACGGCAAAGCTACTGAATACCTATGGCATATATACAATAGAAGATTTAGCCAAGGCAGAGCCCCAGGTGTTTAAGACCGATCTTGGCATAAAAATTTATGAGCTTATAGACAGTGCAAACGGTAAATCAAGCGATGAGGTAAAATACTATAAAGACAACGAAGATCCTATGAGCATCGGGCACGGCAAAACATTCAAAGAGGATTTGGTCACGAGTACTCAGGTAAAGAAGGAAGTTTGGGGCTTAAGTGAAATGGTT
>ERZ773050.1103-NODE-1103-length-15088-cov-6.213331_pt1 | contig 15088 bp, 12 predicted proteins | sample MGYA00580632_ERZ773050 | MGnify/ENA primary metagenome ERZ773050 (study PRJEB29015, sample SAMEA2738123) | human oral metagenome | biome: human oral; feature: human-associated habitat; material: saliva | place: China | collected 2166 ... | reverse complement strand
CCTCGACGTGCTCCTGCTTCTTGCCACGGAACTCGATGCCGTCGTAGAAGCGGCCCAGCACCCGGGCGGTGTCCGCCACGGACTCCTTGTGGCCCATCTGGGAACCGGAGGGGTCGAGGTAGGTGACCTGTGCGCCCTGGTCGTAGGCGGCCACCTCGAAGGAGCAGCGGGTGCGCGTCGAGGTCTTCTCAAAGATGAGAGCGATGTTCTTCCCGGCCAGGCGCTTCACCTCGCGGCCGGCCTTCTTGTCCGCCTTGAGCTGGGCGGCCAGCTCAAGCAGGGAGCTCCACTCCTCAGCCGTGAAGTCGAGCTCTTTGAGGAAACTGCGGTTGTGCAGGGGGTGGGACATGAGGATTCCTTCGTCCAGTGTGGTGATGTACTGACAGTTCTTCTTATGCGTCGGCCAGGGCCGACTCAGGCAAGCGGGTCCCGCAGGGTCGGGCAGCTCATGCAGTGTGGACCACCGCGACCGCGACCGACCTCCGAACCGGGAATGGTCAGGACCTCGATGCCATGGGAAGTAAGGTACTCGTTCGTGTTGACGTTACGTTCATAGGTAACGATGACACCGGGGGCGATGGCCAGGGAGTTGGAGCCGTCGTCCCACTGCTCACGGGCGGCGGCCATCGAGTCCTGGGGCGTGATGAGGACGTTGAGCTCGTCGACACCCAGGGCCTGGGCGATGACGCGGTACATGTCCTCGGGGGCGTTGCGCGTGACGCTGATCTGCTTGTCTCCGTCTGGGCGCAGCGTGAGCGTCGGCAGCTTCCCCAGGCCGCCGTAGATGGTGAACGTGCCGACGTCGACCATGGTCATCACCGTGTCCAGGTGCATCTGGGCGCGCGTCCGGTTCATCTCGACGGCGACGATCTGGTTCACCTTGCCTCCGGCGAACAGTCGGCTGGCGAGCCTCTCGATACCCTGCGAGGTGGTGCGCTCGGAGACTCCGACCAGAACGGCGCCGTTGCCGATGATCTGGACGTCTCCACCCTCCACGGTGGCGGGGCCTGCCTGTGTGCCCTCGGACCACACGGGGAAGTCGGAGCCGGCGAAGAGAGGGTGCCAGCGGTAGATCGCCTCGTAGTTGATGGTCTCGCGCTGCCGGGCCGGCATCATCATCGAGTTGATGGAGACGCCGTTGTAGATCCAGCAGGATGTGTCGCGGGTGAAGAGGTGGTTGGGCAACGGCGGCAGAAGCAGGTCGTCGTCGTCCATGGAGGCCAGCACGAGCGAGTCCGGGCAGGAGGTGCGCTCGAGCAGCTCGGCCTTCGTGACCCCGGCGATGAGCACCTCGGCCAGCTCGGCCCCGGACAGCCCCTGAGCCAGGACGCGCAGCGACTCGGCGGCGCTGGGGCCGTTGGTGTTCTCGTTGACGACTCGGTCCAGGACGTACTGCCTGGCTTCGGGCACCTCGAGGGTCTGGGCCAGCAGGTCGCTGAGGTAGAGCACCTCGATGTCGCGGTCGGTCAGAACTCGTGCGAACTGGTCGTGCTCCTCCTGGGCCCGCTCGAGCCACAGCACGTCATCGAACAGGAGGTGGTCCTTGTTCTGCGGAGTGAGTCGGAGCATCTCGTTGCCGGGTCGGTGCAGGATGACCTGGCGAAGCTTCCCGATTTCGGAATCTACGGAAAATTCCATGACTCCCTCTCTGACACAGCACTGTGTCGCCGATGTGGATCATGACGCGCATCACGCGCTCTGACTGTCGAAGTGGTACGCCCGTACCGGATTGGTACGAGCGTACCAGAGTCCATAGCGGTTGGAAACCCCCTGGTAGGAAGAAGTTCAGGGCACGTCGATCGAGTGGCTTTTGCCGATGCGTGATATTGCTCCCACCAGGCGCTTCATTGCTCTTGGAGGTGCTGTCGAGCATCTCTGACCAGCAATCTGAGTGGCCCCGCATCAGTAGATGACTCACAAATGTCAGAGGCGCTCCGTCCCAGGTGGACTCGCGCGGAGACCCGACGGCGCAGGCGTGGGAGGATGCCAGGTGTGAACGTGCTGATCCCGGGCCTCAGGACCCCCACCCCCGCCGTCTCCGTGAGCGCCGTCGTTCTCGACTACGGCAACGTCCTGTACGCCTGGGAGCCCATGGCGTCAGTCGCCGGATACGTCTCGGCCGATGCCTGGGAGGAGTTCGTGGTCGATGGCGGGTTCCTGTCGTGGAACGAGAGACTGGACCGAGGGGAGCCCTTTGAACAGGTACTCGCCGACTGCACTCGGGCTCACCCCGGCCGCCCCGACTGGGCAGAGATCCTCTCCTTGTACCGTGAGCGCTTCGCCGCTTCGCTGACCGGCCCCGTTCCCGGGATGGCGGCCCTGCTCGACGAACTCCTCGAGGAAGGCGTGGCCCTGTACGGACTGACCAACTTCGACGCCGCCCCCTTCGAGGCAGCCAGGCTCCTGGTTCCCCAGCTCGAGCGCTTCGTCGGCATCGTGGTCTCCGGGCACGAGCACCTGGCCAAGCCCGACCCGGGCATCTTCGACCTTCTGCTGAACCGCTATGACCTCGTGGCCTCCAGCACCCTGTTCATCGACGACTCGGGGGTCAACATCGAGGCGGCTGGTCGGCTGGGGCTACGCACCCATCACTTCACCGGCTCAGGACGACTGCGCGCCGAGCTCATCGCCTTGGGCCTGCTCCCCACGCCGGGCCGGCGCTGAACCCCGCGCCGGGTGACGTCGCCCCTTAGACTCAGCCGCATGCGTGTGCTTTTCGCCGGAACCCCCGAGGCGGCCCTGCCCACCCTGGAGGCCCTCATCGCCAGTGAGCACGACGTCGTCGGGGTCCTCACCCGTGCCGACGCTCGCAAGGGACGCGGCCGGACGCTGCATCCCTCTCCGGTGGCGGCCGTGGCTCGTGACGCGGGGCTCGATGTACGCACTCCAGCCACCCTCAAGGGCGAGCAGGCCGGAGATGTGCGGGACTGGGTGCGTGCTCTAAAGGTTGACGTCGCCGTCGTGGTCGCCTACGGGCGCCTGGTGCCGGCCGATCTGCTGGAGGTACCAGAGCACGGTTGGCTGAATCTCCACTTCTCGCTGCTGCCAGCATGGCGTGGAGCCGCACCGGTCCAGCGGGCGGTCATCGCAGGCGACGAGGTCACTGGGGCATGCGTGTTCCGCCTCGAGGAGGGGCTCGACACCGGTCCCGTCTATGGCCGACTCACGGAGGCCATCAGCGGTCGGGACACCAGTGGGGACCTGCTCGAGCGGCTGGCGCAGGCCGGGGCGCCCCTGGTCCTCGATGTGCTGCGCCGCATCGAGAACGACAGCGTGCGTCCGGAGCCGCAGGATGATGCGCTGGCCACGCTGGCCCCGATGCTCTCCTCGGCCGACGGCCGGATCCGCTGGGAGGATCCGGCGCTGGCCATTGATCGTCGGATCCGGGGCGTCAGTCCGGCACCGGGTGCCCACACCACCTATCAGGGGGGCAGGTTCCGTCTGGGCCCGGTCACTCTGGTCCCGGAGGTCACCGATCTGCTGCCTGGCCAGCTGCGCGCCACCAAGCACGAGGTTCTCGCGGGAACCGGGGGCTGTGCCGTCCGTCTGGGGCAGGTCGCACCCGCCGGGCGCAGCTGGATGCCCGCTGACGCCTGGGCCAGGGGAGCGCGCCCGGAGGCGGGCGCCATCTTGGGGGACTCTTCTTCCAGGAACGACGACGCTGAGGGAACGATCTGATGGGGGAGCGATCGGCACGCCGGAGCGCGTCGGGCGGCCACAAGGAAAGTCGACGAGGTGCAGGCCGCGGACAGGGCAACGAGCACGGCAGATACCGGGAGCAAGGCGGCAGGCGAAGCGGGCGTGGCGGTCACCACGAGGGTGGACGCGGCCAGGGCCGGGGCCGGCGCTCCTTCAAGCAGGACGGCCCGCAGGCGGGTGCATCGACGCGCTCGGCGCGGGGCCGATCTGACTCGGCGCGTGAAGTGGCTCTGGAGGTGCTGACCCGCGTTCGCCGCGATGACGCCTTCGCCAACCTCCTTCTGCCCGAGCTGCTCGAGACCGCTGACCTGGATCGGCGTGACGCCGGCTTCGCCACTGCCCTGACCTACGGGACCCTGCGGCTCCAGGGGCGCTACGACGCGATGATCGCCGCCTGCACGGACCGTCCCCTGGAGCGCATCGATCCAGCCGTGCTCGACGTCCTGCGCTTGGGAGCCCACCAGCTCATGGGCATGCGGGTTGCCCAGCACGCCGCCGTGAGCACCACCGTGGACCTGGCCACCACCTCCTGCGGGCGCGGCGCGGCCACTTTCGTCAACGCCGTCATGCGTCGCCTCAGCGGACGGGACCTGGACTCCTGGATGGACGAGCTGCGCCGGGACGCACCCGATGAGACGAGCGCTCTGGCCCGCACCCAGTCGCACCCGGAGTGGATCGTCAAGGCGCTGCGCCAGGCCCTGGTCACCCACGGCCGCAGCGGCGAGGAGCTCGAGGCGCTCCTGGCCGCGGACAACGCCGACCCCGAAGTGGCCCTGTGCGCCAGACCCGGCCTCATCGCGCCGGAGGCGCTGGCCAAGGCCGCCCGCAAGGCCGACCGGGCCCACGACGTCGAGCCGCACCCCGGCAGGATCAGTCCCCTCGCCGTCGTCATGGTCGGGGGAGACCCGGGCCGGATCGAGGCGATCCGCGACTGCCGGGCCGGGGTCGAGGACGAGGGCAGTCAGCTGGTGGCACTCGTTGCGGCGCATGCCCCTGTGGAGGGCCGCGACGCGCGCTGGCTCGACCTGTGCGCCGGGCCCGGTGGCAAGGCCGCGCTTCTCGCCGCGAGGGCCGCGCAGACGGGCGCCCAGCTGCTGGCCAATGAGGTCAGCCCCCATCGGGCCGACCTGGTGCGCTCGGCCCTGCGAGCCATCGCGCCGGACGTCGCCCGGGTGCGTTGCGGTGATGGACGTGACCTCGGGCGCGATGAGCCTGGCGCCTACGACCGGGTCCTGGTTGACGCTCCCTGCACGGGGCTGGGGTCGCTGCGCCGCCGCCCCGAGGCCCGCTGGCGGCGGCAGCCGCAGGACGTCACCGTTCTGGCCGAGCTTCAGCGCGAGCTGCTGGCCAGCGCCCTGCGTGCCGTGCGGCGCGGGGGAGTGGTGACCTATGTGACCTGCTCCCCGCACGCCCTGGAGACGACCCTCGTGGTGCGCGACGTGACACGCATGCTGGAGCGCGAGGGCCTGCGCACCGAGCCCCTGCACGCCGGGGACGTCGCCACCCGTCTGGCCCCTCATCCGCCGGCCGGATCCGACCGGGAGGCGCTCCAGCTCTGGCCCCACCTCGACGGCACCGACGCCATGTTCTGCGCCCTGCTGCGCCGCACCAGCTGACTGACCAACCACACCAGCGCATCATGAGGAGCATCCCGATGACGGCCATCCACCCCTCGATCCTCAACTGCGACATCGCCCACCTGGCCGACGAGCTCGACCGGGTCACGGGCGACGTCGGCGCCCCGGGCGCCGACGGGATTCACGTCGATGTCATGGACAACCACTTCGTGCCCAACCTGTCATGGGGGCTGCCGGTGGTCGAGGCGGTGCTCGCCCATTCCTCGCTGCCCGTGGACGCCCACCTCATGATCCGCGACGCCGACCGCTGGGCGCCGGCCTACGCCGAGGCCGGCTGCCAGATCGTCACCCCCCACGCCGAGGCCACGACGGCGCCGGTGCGTCTGGCGCGCGAGCTCCACCGGCTCGGCGCCGGCGCGGGCATCGCCCTGAGGCCCGCCACCCCCCTGGAAGCCGTCGCCGATGTCCTGGGGGAGTTCGACCTCCTTCTGCTCATGACCGTGGAGCCGGGCTTCGGGGGCCAGTCCTTCATCGAGTCGATGCTGCCCAAGATCCGCCGGGCGCGCGAGCTGGTCGGTGTCAGAGGGCTCGACCTGCGAGTGCAGGTCGATGGCGGAATCACCGCCCAGACGATTGAGCGCGCGGCCGAGGCCGGGGCGGACGTCTTCGTCGCCGGTTCGGCCGTCTACCGGGCCGACGACGCCCTGGCCGCCATCTGCGAGCTGCGCGAGGCTGCCTCCTCGCACCGCCATGACGCTCGCGGCTGACACTGACGACGCCGCGGGGCGCTGCCCGCGACCGGCATCGACGCCCTGTTGGAGGAGGTGTTCGTGATGCAGATGTGGCAGCCGGTGCGTGAAGCCGCCCCGCCCACGTTGGGCTTGTGGGAAACCTCAAAGGCATTCGAGGGGTGGGAAGCACCTTTACGAGGCCCCCGTTATGCCGCCCCATTACTGGGGTCTCGATTGTTACACCAACGCAACTCTCAGTCTTTGTGAGGTTTCCACAAATGGAATGTGGTGCCTTGAGCACGTAACGTCATAGTCCAGTGGACCCGCCCCTCGACGATTGTAGGGAAGGCACGGATCCACCCCGCCGGCCCAAGGAGGGCCCGCCGCCAGCCCGGCACCGTCCAGGTAAGGAGACTCTTGGTGACCCTCTCCCGTATCCTCATCGCCAACCGTGGTGAGATCGCACTGCGTATCGTGCGAACCGCCCGCGACCTCGGGGCGACGTCGATCCTTCCGTACACGCCCGAGGACCTCATGAGCCCCGCCGCAGAGCTCGCCGATGAGGCCTACGCACTGCCCGAGGGATCGTCCTACACCGACGCGGCGGCGCTGCTCGAGCTGGCCCGCGCCACCGGCGCGGACGCCATCCACCCCGGATACGGGTTCCTGTCCGAGGACGCAGACTTCGCCCGCTCCATCATCGAGGCGGGAATCACCTGGGTCGGGCCCTCACCCGAGGCCATGGACGCCCTCGGAGACAAGATGAGCGCCCGAGCCACCGCCGAGCGGGCCCAGGTCGCCCCGGTGCCGGGCATCACCGACTCGGTCACCGACGCCGAGACCGTCATCGCCTTCGCCGCCGCCCACGGCTACCCGGTCGCCCTGAAGCGCACCGACGGCGGCGGCGGTCGCGGCATCACCGTCCTGCACAATGACGACGAGGTCCGGGCCACCCCGGCCTTCGAGTCCGCGGCGCAGGGCGGCGGAACCCTCATCCTGGAGCGGTTCGTCACGGCCGCACGTCACGTCGAGACCCAGTGCGCCCGCGACAGCCACGGCGGTTTCGCCGTGGTCTCCACCCGCGACTGCTCCCTGCAGCGACGCAACCAGAAGCTCCTCGAGGAGGCTCCCGCACCCTTCCTGCCCGAAGGCGTCCACGGGCGTCTGGTCGAGGCCTCCCGTCGCCTCCTGGAGACGGTCGACTACGTCGGCGTGGCCACCTGCGAGTTCCTCCTGACCCCCGAGGGCGATATCTGGTTCCTGGAGGTCAACCCCCGTCTGCAGGTTGAGCACTGCGTCACCGAGGAGGTCGCCGGCACCGATCTGGTCGAAATCCAGCTGCGCATCGCCGAGGGCGGTCACCTCGGACAGGTCAACGAGCCCCGCGGTCACAGCCTCGAGCTGCGCATCACCTGTGAGGATCCCGCCCGAGGTCTGGCCCCCTCCACCGGTACCATCACCCGCCTGCGCTGGCCGGCCGGTCCCGGTATCCGCATCGAGTCCGGAGTCACTGAGGGCGACGTCGTCACCCCCTTGTTCGATCCGATGCTCGCCAAGATCATCATCACCGGTGCCAGCCGGGAGCAGGCCATCGCCCGAGCCCGGCGAGCCCTGCGGGAGACGGTGGTCGAGGGCGTCACCGTGTGCACTGCCCTGCACTCCGAGGTCCTGACCCGCCCCGAGTTCACCGCCCCCGACGAGACCGGGCGGCTGGCTGTGACCACGCGGTGGATCGAGAACGAGGTGCTGCCCGATCTCGCCGACGCCGCGGCGACGTCGCAGGCCGACGGCTCGGCGGAGACGGTCGCCAACCCGCGTACCCGCTCCAGCTACATCATCGAGCTCAACGGCCGCCGCATGCAGCTGACTCTGCCCGACGGGATCCTCGCCCCCTCCAACCCGGCGCGAGGCTTCAGCCCCCGCAGCAACCGGGCCCAGCCGCTGCGCGGCCGTTCGGGCGCAACCCGCTCACCTCGAGGCGCAGCCCCTGGTGAGACCGGGACCGCCGGCGGTGAGCCCGGTGTCATCGCCGCCCCCATGCAGGCCATCGTCACCCGGATCTGCGTGGAGCCGGGCCAGCCGGTCTGCCAGGGTGATCTGCTCGTGGTCCTGGAGTCCATGAAGATGGAGAACTACGTCCACGCGCCCAGCGACGGCACCATCGCGGAGATCCCCGTCAGCGCCGGACGCACCGTCTCGGCCGGCGATGTCCTGGTGCGCATGAGCACCCCCGAGAACGACTCCGAGGAGGCCTGAACCGTGACCACCGCCCCCATCACCGGCCGCGGCGCATCTGCCGAGACACCGGCCCAGGGAACGACCATGGCCGACTCGGAGGCCACCACCGCCTTCCGCCAGCGCATCGCCCGCATCGACCGGGAGGCCGAGGAGCACGCCGCCGCCCGCCAGCACGCCAAGGGCAAGCGCACCGCCCGCGAGCGCATCAACGACCTGCTCGACGACTCCACCTTCCTGGAGATCGGCCGCTACTCCGGTTCAGGCGCCGGCGACAAGGCCCGCCCCTCGGGCGTCGTCACCGGCTTCGGCCAGATCGACGGCCGCCAGGTGGCCGTCTACTCCCAGGACTTCTCCGTCTCCGGAGGCGCCCTGGGCACCATTGAGGGGGACAAGATCGTCCGCCTCCTGGACGACGCCCTGCGCCTGCGCATCCCCGTCATCGGACTCATCGACTCCGGCGGCGCCAAGATCCAGGAGGGCGTGGGAGCTCTGCGCCAGTACGGGCGCATCTTCAACCGCACCTGCGCCGCCTCCGGACTGGTCCCGCAGATCAGCGTCATCCTGGGACCCTGCGCCGGCGGCGCCGTCTACAGCCCGGCCCTGACCGACTTCGTCATCGCCACCCGCCAGGCCTCCCACATGTTCGTCACCGGCCCCGACGTCGTACGCGCCACAACCGGTGAGCAGATCAGCGCCGAGGACCTCGGCGGTGCGCAGATCCACGGTTCCGTCTCCGGCGTCGTCCACTACGTGGCCGACGACGAGGAGGACGCACGCGCAGGGTACGTCAACCCCTTGTCGCAGACGTACGGGTCGGATCAGGACCTGGTTTCGGTTCGGCGTGTTGATGATGGATGGGATGAGCGTCAGTGGTGAGTATGTCGCGTTGTGTTTCCTCCCGCGTGTTGGGGTCTGTTCGTGGGCGTGTGGCGCGTGTTCGTTGCTCCGACGCGCGCCCCGAGGCCCAGGCTCCCGTAGAGCTACCCCAGTCGTGGGGGATCGATACGACGGCCGCAGCGTCGGTGGCCGAGCGCGTTGCTCGCGATTACGTGTCGGTGGGTGATGGATCTGCCCGCACGGCCGCGTTGTCGCAGACGTGGGCGAGCGCCGGTAGCGCCGGGTGGGACGGAGCAGGCAAACTCTCGGTTACCGATTCGTACGTCGCTTCCACCACCGTTGAGGGCGAACGCGTCAACGTCTTGGTAGCCGTCGAGGTCTCCACCCCGCCAGAGGCGAAGACAGCAACAACCGGGTGGGTGGGGGTCTTGGTACCGATCGCCAACCCGACCACGACTCCATCGGTGGCCGGGCCCACGGCACTGGTGGGACTCCCGGCGGCTCCGACATCGAGCAACACCGCGATCGCCCACGAAACCGATCAAGAGCTCACGGACACCACCCGCGCCGACATCGAAGCGTTTGTACGTGCGTGGCCGGGCGGGGACGTTGATGCCCTGGTCGCTCCCGGTGGCACGGTGGATGCCCCCGCCCTGACTGGGGCCAGCGCGAAAGTCACTTCCTGGCGCGTCTATGCCGGAACCTCCGAGAGCCGACAGGGAACGATGAGCGTTGCCTGGAAGCTCGGAGACGCACCCCTCACAAGCCAATACACCGTGACGATCGTGCCGGTGAAATCCCACGACGCCACGCGCTGGCAAATCTTCTCAATCACCACAACCAACTAAGGAGACTCTCATGTTCGCTGGACTCAAAGAATGGACCCTCACGGGCGCAGGCAACATCTTCGTCATCATTCTCGCGGTAGGCGGCCTGTACTTTTGGGCATCTGATCGCCACGGCAAACTCGCGGTATACATTCTGTCAGGAGCGGTTGTCGCCGCGATCATCTTCAACTACGACACCGTGTTCACATTCTTGACGAACCTGGCAGGCAGGATCTTCAATGACTGAGGCACGCATTCATACGCGGAGCTTTGAGTTTCCGCGCAAGCTCTACCAGATTGGCCCGATGGGCCTCAAAGACGGCCTTGAGGTCGACTTCCTCAAAATCGGTGGGCTCTTTCTTGTGGCCTGGTTCGCGGCTCTCACTCTCCTGTTTGGTCTGCCCACGCAGGTCACGTTTCCCCTGTACGTGACCATCCCCGTGGTCATCGTGTACTGGGGGTTCACGCCCGACCCCAAACATGCGCGCCGCCGCCGCCTGGTGGCTTGGATGCTCGCTGCTCGCTACGCCCTGGTTGGCCACATCCCGATTGTGGCCGGGAGGCGAGTGGGAGAACGCGGTGGCGTTCTCACTCCCCGTGAGCGCATCGACATGGCCGCCTGGTGGCGTACCCGAATTCTCCACAAGGACGACGAACACCTGTGGGAATCATCGACAAAGGGCTCACGCCGCCCCTTCCCGGCAGGCCAGCCGATCGCACCACAGGTAGTGGTGCGCCTGTACAGCTTCGAACACATGCAGACAGTTAGGAAGCGTCATGTTTGACTCGCTCAAACGGGCCGTCGGCCTGTATCCCCAGATGGGGCGCGAATTCCCGACATATCGGGCGATCGCTGACGGCATCATCGTTACCGCTGATCGTGCGACGGTCTGGATGGAAATCACGCCCGCGTCGACGCAAACGGCGTCAGCAGGTGAGCTCGACGACCAGGTCATGAGCGCGATCGCCCAAGCGCAAGGAGCACTTGCTGATTATGAGTGCCAGCTCAAAATCGTGTGGGGTGCGATCACATCGGACACCTACCGAGAGGACGCCCCGACCTTCACGCGGCCACAGGCCATGGCATGGGCACAGGCGCGCGCTGACTCTATCGACGCTTGGGAACTGCCCGAACGCCACGTGTTCATCGGGGTGGATGTGGAAGACCGCACCACGCCCGCAGCGGTCGCCACGATCAACGCGGCAGCCGACTGGGTCAGTGGAAATCGCAACGCGATTCCCGTCAAGGAGCTGGAATTCCTCGACGGGAAGATGCGCTCAATTATCGGACGCATGACCGGCAAGCCATTCCAAGCCCTGCCCGTCCCAGCGGAAACCCTGGCCTGGCTGGTGGGCCGCGAGACCTTCCGAACGAGTGAAGCCAAGCCTCGCGAGGGCACGATCACCGGCGCGCCCCTGGCCAGGCTCGGGCGCGGCCGCGTCGTGCCTTTCCGGGATCACCTGCGCTTCTACGACGCCCAAGGTACAGAGGTGGCCTACACCGCGTGCCTCATGATCACCGAGTTTCCCGAGACCGTGGATACCCTGAGCAATGGGCAATGGCTCCTTGCGTTGTCAAACATCGCGCGACCCACGATGGACGGCGCACAATCCGTGCTCCCAGAAGCGTCCGTGAGGTTTAGCTTCATGAGCCAGGCTAGTGCCCTGAAACGCGTCGCCAAGACTCAGAAGAAGGCTAAGCATCAGCGCCGGGACGCCGAAGAATCTCACGTCGAGGAAGCCGACGAAGACATCTTGTTGGCCGAGGAAGAGATGCGCTCCCTCGGTCTGGAGATCAAGCGCGGCCGCACCTCCCTGGTGGAGGCATGGCCGATCCTCACGGTCACCGAAACCACGCTCGATGACCTCTACCTGGCCGTTGATGCCGTTGTCGAGGCATACGCGCAGGCCGGAATCACCGTGGACGTATGCGCCGACGAACAAGACGCAGCATGGCTATCTAGCCTGCCTGGTGACACGGTGCGCATCGAGGACATGAACCACGTCATGGACGCCACGGCATTCTTTGGATCATGGTTCTGGGGCGGATCCATCACCGGCGACCGCGAAGGGCCGGTAATCGGCTACACCACGGGCGCCACACGCTCCCTCGTCCATTTCCACCCCACCCAAGCGCCCCTGCGAGGCGACACAACCACCATCGCTCTCATCGGGCGAAGCGGGCGAGGAAAAACCACCGCCGCGCAGCTCATGGCACTAGACGCAGGAGCGGAGGGAGCGTTCACGATCGTTTACGATTTCAAAGGCGACCTTAACAACGAATACGGCGGGCTAGTCGCAGCCGCCACCAGCATGGGTATCAATGCGCGCCGCATCGACATGTCGGCCCGCTATGCCGGTACCTGCGACCTCCTGGCCACAATGGACCCCGAGGACGCGCGCACGCATGCGCACAGCCAGCTCATGCTCCTGATTTCGGACAGCCTGCGGCTGGCGGCCCATCCTGTGCTCATGGAGCACATCGCCGCCCTCCTTGATTCCGGTGACGAACGATCGAGCCACCGGCTCATCGAACGTATGGAGGCAGGAGATGAAATTGCCCAGCGCGTGGCCCGCGAATTGCGGACCTATGAGGGAGATGCGATCGGCCGCATGATCATCGGCCAGCGCACAGAAGAAATGCTGACAGCAGAACCTGGCATTACGTTGATTCAGTTCCCCAAGCTCGACCTGCCACAAGTGGGCACCGCACCCGCCGAATGGACCACCACCCAGCGCGTGGGTGCGGCCGTGGCACGCGGGGCGCTTGCGTGGGTTATGACGGTGGCAAAAACGCAAGCTATGCGCGGCCTGCGCAAGCTCGTGGTCATTCCCGAAGCGCACCTTCTCACGGCAAACCAGGACGGTGCGACATTCCTTAACCAGATTGCGCGACTAGGGCGCGCTCTGGGCGTCTCGCTTGTGATTGATAGCCAAGATCCATCTTCGATTGCCGATCACGACGGAATCATGGAACAGATTGTAACCGCCTTCGTGTTCAGTCAAAGTACAGAGAAGCAGCAGGACGCCGCCGCGCGCCTACTTGGGTTGGAGCCCTCAGCCGACGTGCGAGCCATGATCGACAGCGTTTCTGTTGATCCCGCTAGCGGCGACGTGTGGCATGGACACTGCCTCATGCGTGACGCTCGCCGCCGCGTGGCCACCGTCCAAATCGCTATCCCCAACGATCGAGTGCGCCAAGCCCTCGACACCACGCCGCCTAGGAAGGAGACTCGACATGACCTCGACACCGCAGCGCGGGGCCGACACGGCCGAGACGACACCGCCGCCTAAACGCCGCTTGTTCGCCCTCGTGTGCGCAGCCCTGGCAGGACTGTTCATCGCGGCGGCCATGGGATACGGGATTGGGCGAATGACCGCGCACACGCCAGCCCCCGCGCCCTTGCCAGCAGCGCAGGCGACCACCTCGCACGACGAAGCGGGCGCGCAAACGGCAGCGCGCGCCGCGTGGGACTACAGCCACGCCTCCTACAGGACGGCCGACACGGTACGCGACTACTGCGACACGCTCATCACCCGCCGTTTTGCCAGCACCTACGGGATGCAGCGTACGTGCGCCAATCCCGTCGACGCTCACGGAGACAGCCCGGGCACATTCATCGACATGGACACCGTGAGCTACACCGAAACCACGGCCGTGATCCGGATCCGCTACTTCGATGCCAAGCAGCAACGCCAAGAGGATAGATACACGATGATTTGGGAGGACGAATCATGGCGATTCGATACCGACGAATGGTGAAGACCGCTCGCCTGATTCTGGCGGCCCTGGTGGTTGCGATCGCTGTCATGTGGTCGGGATCGGCCGCATGGGCCGACGACGACACCGCACAGAGCGGGCAGTACGAGGTCGACGGCATCGGGAGCCTGATCACCGTCCCTGACCTCAAAGACAGCGACGCACCGACACTGTTCGAGACCTATCCCGTGTGGGCCTACCAGTGGGACTACGTTGACAAAAGCGGTGTCACCCAAATCCTGGATAACACCGTTGACCGCAACATCAACACGCTAGCCAACTCAACGTTCATGCAAGCGCAGTCCTGGACCCTCGCCGCTATCGCCATGAGCTGGCAGACCATGAGCTTCGACTCATACACGGCGCTTGGATCCCAGCTCACCGGCGCAATCGGCACTGTCTCCAACGCGTTCATCGGGTGGCTTTTGCCCTCTACGCTTGCCATCGGAGCACTGGTGGCATGGGCACGGGGATCCGCATCCCCGTCGCAGCTTGCCACCCAACTGGGATGCTGCCTGGCCGCTGGCGTCGTGGCGATTAGTCTTGCGACCACGCCCGAGCATTATGTCAACGGTATTAACGCATTTCGAGATGCGGGCACTCAGACGGCCGCAGCCGCAGCCATTGGTGCTAGCGACGGATTAACCGAGCCGATCGAGGCCGCTGCCCCGACCTTCACCGGAACTGACCAGAACAATGCCATGCGGCAAATGGGCGACGCTATCTGGCGTACCTTTGTCGTCACCCCCTGGTGTCAAGGCGAGTTCGGGAGCATCGAGGGCTGTAAGAAACACGGGGCCACCGTGCTGAGCAAACCCCTGTTTTCCGCCGATGCGCAGACCAGAAGCGCCTACCTGGACAGCTCGACATTCAAGAGCGCCGTAGGTGAAGACTCCGAAGCATACGCAACGATCACCGGCCACAACGCCCCTATCCGGCTTGCGACAGCTATCACCGCCTTAATCGCCGCCTTCATTTTCGCCGTCATGGTCCTGGTCCTGAACTGCCTTGTGGCCTTCAACCTCATGCTGGCTCTCATGATGCTGGTCATTGGAGGGCTCTTTGCCTGCCTGTGGGCAATCCCTGGCGCACCGCGCCAGTGGGCCAACAACTGGTTGACGCTGCTGTTCAATTTCACGGTCATGAGCTTCCTCGTTCAGTTGGTTCTCACCATCGTTCTCACTGTCGCCATGGCCGCGATGAGGCTCACCTCATCCATGGGATGGTTCACCTCACTGATCCTGACCATCACGGCGATGATCGCTTCGCTCGTTCTCCTCGCCAACCTCAAACGCATCTTCCAAGCCAGCGATACAGGGCTCGCATCCAAGGCGCGAGGAGTCCTCGGGGCCGCGTTCGCCGTCCGATACCTGCTGCGAGGACTGGGGCGCAAACGCCCGCGCCCACGCGCCCCCAAGC
>ERZ773050.1102-NODE-1102-length-15090-cov-5.025474_pt1 | contig 15090 bp, 11 predicted proteins | sample MGYA00580632_ERZ773050 | MGnify/ENA primary metagenome ERZ773050 (study PRJEB29015, sample SAMEA2738123) | human oral metagenome | biome: human oral; feature: human-associated habitat; material: saliva | place: China | collected 2166 ... | reverse complement strand
GATGTTGTATATAACTGCCCCTGATCTCATGCTGCAATGCTGGATTCTCGCGGCGGAGATCGCCGTGCTCACCGGCCTGATTGTTATCCGTCAGATCGCCCAGGGAAAGACGCCCAGCATGTAGGCCCCAAACCACGCGCCCCACAGTAACCAGCTGACGGCAATGGTGATCTGCGCGGGCGTCGATAAGCGGCGAGCAAAGAAGAACACCAGCGGAAGGAGCAGTAGATACGCCGGGATGAGTAGGCGTGGGCGGGAGTGCATAATGCCGTCGGAAAGCAGGATGTTGGCGGCGACGGCGGCGCTGAACACCCAGATTTGCCACGGTAGTTTGCGGAAACTCCCGGCAACAATGAATACAAAGGCGATCATGACGGCCACCGAGAGGAAGTAGCCTAATTCACGGGAGGCAAACATGGTGAAGGTGGCGAATTTCCAGGTGGCTATGCCCCAGTCGAACGCGGAATTCCAGCCCTCACGCTGCATGCCGAAATAGCCGCCAATGTGGGTGAGGTAGCTGGAGGACCACCACAAATACCACAGCAAACCCAGGGGTGAAAGCAGAGTCGCGAGCCAACCTCGCCAGTTTTTCCGGTCGGTGGTGAGCACGGCCAGGAACAGCACCAACATCACGTCCACAGCGGTAATGCGGGTCAGGCCGGTGGCAAAAACAAGGAGCCCGGCGAGCAACCAGCGGCGGTCCATAATGGCCACCAGCGCCCAAATAGATAGCGCCCCGAACAGGGATTCCGAATACGCCATATTGAAAGTGATGCCCATGGGCACACCGGCAATAAGAACAGCCGCGAGGATGCGGGCGCGCTGGGTTTTAGCGCCCCAGTGGTTAATGCTGGGAATGCGGTTGACTAAGGCCATGACACCGGCGATCATCACCACACCGAGAAGGAAATTCACGCCATACGCAATGGTTTCATGGTGAAGCCCCGTGATCGGGTGCAGCACCGCATGCAGTCCGCGCAACAGGTATGGAAACCCCGGGAAAAACGCCAGAGAGCGTTCGTAAACAGGCACCTCCACCACGGGTTCTGTGATGGCAAAGTAACCGTCACGCGCGATGCTCACATAGTATTCCGCGTCCCAACGGTAGAACAGGGAATGCAGTGTGTAGCCGTTGGCGGTGGCCATCATGCCCATGATCACCAGTCGCACTAGTGAGGCAACGCTGAAAATGCCGAAAGCCCACAGCCAGTCCACTCGAGTTAAGCCCGCCGGGCGATCTGCGGTAACCGGGGCTGTGTGATCCAGGGCTGGGTAATCCGGGGGATCTGGGGCTTGTTGCGACACTGCCCCATTATCCCTTAAGCGCTATCCCCGTTGGAAGTGGGGTCGGGCGAAAAATCTCCATGCCTGATCCCATTTCTATGGTAGCTTTCTAGCTTTTTGCCCATATCACGGAAAGATACTGTAGGCTGAACAACATGCTGCGCGCACGTCTCCTCCTTCTGTGCCGCGGCGGGTCAACGGTCTAGAGCACGGCTGGCACCCCGTCGCGGAGTTCAGGCGCGCCAGCCGTGGCCCATAGGAAACTGGGTAACCAACCAATCCCCAAAGGAATTTTTTAAGCCATGGCCCCCTCTGATGCATTTATCTCCGCCCCGCGTGACATTTCCACCCCGGCCGGCCCCCGACCCGACGGCCAGCCCGCGTGGAATAAACAACGCAACTCCTCTATGCCCGTGAAGCGCTACCAGCCGTTCGAGGTTGAGGTGGAGAAAATCGAGCTGCCCGACCGCACCTGGCCGAACAAGGTGATTGATTCCGCACCGCAGTGGTGTGCGGTGGACCTGCGCGACGGCAACCAGGCCCTGATCGATCCGATGAGCCCTGAACGCAAGCGCCGCATGTTTGAACTGCTGGTGCGCATGGGTTACAAGGAGATTGAGGTGGGTTTCCCCTCTGCCTCCCAGACTGATTTTGATTTCGTGCGGGACATTATCGAAAACAACCTCATTCCCGACGACGTGACCATCCAGGTGCTGGTACAGGCCCGTGAGCATCTGATCCGGCGCACCTTTGAAGCCTGCGAGGGCGCAAAAAATGTGATCGTGCACTTGTACAATTCCACATCGATCCTGCAGCGCAACGTGGTGTTCCGCAAAGACAAGGACTCCATTAAGAAGCTGGCTACAAACGCGGCGCAGCTGATCAAGGAGATTGCCACCGAGTACCCAAACACGAATTGGCGCTGGGAGTACTCCCCCGAGTCCTTTACCGGCACGGAGGTTGCCTACGCCAAGGAGGTGTGTGACGCCGTGGTGGAGGTCATGGATCCCACGCCCGAGAATCCGATTATCCTGAACCTGCCCTCCACTGTGGAGATGACCACACCAAACGTGTACGCCGATGCCATCGAGTGGATGCACCGCAACCTGAATCGTCGGGATTCCATCATTTTGTCGCTGCACCCCCACAATGATCGTGGCACGGGTGTTGCCGCCACGGAACTGGGCTACATGGCGGGCGCGGACCGCATTGAGGGCTGCCTGTTTGGCAATGGTGAACGCACCGGCAACGTCTGCCTGGTCACCTTGGGCTTGAACCTGCTGACCCAGGGTGTGGACCCCCAAATCGATTTCTCCGACATTGAGCAGATCCGCCGCACGGTGGAGTACTGCAACCAGCTGCGCGTGCCAGAACGCCACCCCTACGGCGGTGACCTGGTGTTTACCGCCTTCTCCGGTTCCCACCAGGATGCCGTGAACAAGGGTCTGGACGCCATGGCCGCTAAGCTGCGCCCCGGCGCGAGCCACACCGATGTGAGTTGGGAGGAACTGCAGGATATTGAATGGGAGGTTCCCTACCTGCCGATTGACCCGAAGGATGTGGGCCGGACCTACGAGGCCGTGATCCGCGTGAACAGCCAGTCCGGCAAGGGCGGTGTCGCCTACATCATGAAGACGGATCACGGTTTGACCCTGCCGCGTCCCATGCAGGTGGAGTTTTCCTCCGTGGTTCAGAACGTCACTGATGCCGAAGGCGGCGAGGTGGAGTCGAAGCACATGTTCGACATTTTCGCCCAGGAGTACTTGGATCGGACCACTCCGTTGGAGCAGGTGTCCATGCAGGTTGACGCCGCGAAAACGGAGAATGACACCGCCACCATTACCGCCCAGATCCGCTTCAACGGCAAGGACGTGACGGTGACAGGCACGGGTAACGGCCCGGTGTCGGCATATGCAAACGCCCTGGAATCCATTGGGGTGGACGTTGAGGTTCAGGAGTACACGCAGCATGCGCTGAGTGCGGGTGACGACGCCGCGGCTGCCGCCTACATCTACGCCGAGGTCAACGGGCAGAAGGTCTGGGGTGTAGGGATCGCCCGCTCCATCACCTACGCTTCCTTGAAGGCCGTGACGTCCGCGGTTAACCGCGCGCTTAGCTAGCCGCTACTTTTCCAGAAGGTCCGCCAGTTTCTTCTTTGCGCGGTGAATACGCACTTTCACCGCAGACAGGGAAGCATTCTGGTGGACCGCTATTTCTGCGTATGTTAGCCCCGCCACTTCCGCGAGGACGAGTGCTTCGCGGGAATCAGCATTGATCTGTTGCAGTGCGATACTGAGCCGGTCATGGTCAGCAAGTTGTTCTTCAAAGGCGGCTGCTGTGTCCTCCAGCTGGATGAAATAACCGTCTTCATCGTCATCAATGGGTTTTTCTTGCTTGCGTTTGCGCACTAACGCTACGGCCGCGTTGCTGGCGATGCGGTAGAACCAGGTGCCAAATTTCGATTCGCCTCGAAAGCGAGACAGATTTTTCCACGTTGAGGCCAGCGCATGCTGAAGTGCGTCCTCTGCATCATGCTGGTTTTCGGTAATGCGCATGCACACGCTCCAGGCAATGTGTTGATACCTGGTGACAAGTTCCGCGAAGGCACGCTCGTCGCCCTCGCGTGCTTTGCTTAGAAGCTCAGCATCATCATTCATGTACCCAAACAAACCTTCACTCGTATGCGCACACCACAAATAGAGTGGCGTCGCCGCCTATCAACCTCCTATCAACTTTAGCCTAGCTCAACCTATTTTGAAGACAAATGCATACAGCTTTTATGCTATCCATTGATGTCAAAGTCAATGTCTATGTCGTCGGTATCGAATCCATTGTCATCATTGTGATAGGTGACTGCACTGTGGTGGCCATCGGCGTTGTCGTGAAAAGTGTCGTCATGGGACACGTCAAACGTGAGGTCGTGCTGCCCGAAGTCGCTGTTATCGTCCCCGTTGTCCGTATCATCAACGTCGTCATGCGTGACCTCGTCATGAGCCTGATCATTGGCATCCGTGGAATCATCGGTTGCATCGGCGTCGATAAGCATGATGCTGTCGAAGTCGGTGTCGTCCAATGTGATTTCATCCGACTCGTCATAGTCGGGGACGATGGAGGCATCAATGTCCTCGTCGGGCATGGCGAGAGCGTCGGAGAGGATTCGGTCCCACACGGCTGGGTCCAGGGAATCCACTGGTAACGAAAGATCAGGGGCGAAGGGAGTCGCATCATCCTGTGGCATCGTCATCCTCCATCAACTCCAGAGCACGTGCATTTTACCGCAACGTTACTGAATAACATCACTACCTGTCACGTTAACAAAAGCGAGTTGCGGGTTGTCGCTAGCACCACCCAGATCAGGGTCGCCCTCAGTGGTGGCCACCATCTGGAAGCCGCTGTCTGCCCAGGCATCCTCAAACTGACTGATCGGGACCTGAGTGCCATTTCCATCAGGGTTACCTGGATCCTCCAGGGTGACCATGCCTGTATTGGTATCAATCTCAGTGACGACGAGCGCGTGATCTGGCATATTATCTTCGCCAGCCGCATCAGCGGAATCGCCCCACAGCTCGCCGGAATCCACGGCGGCAATCACGCCACAACCAGCGTCAAGGCGGGCGGCGAGGTCATCCATAGAACTTGTAACAGTCTCGCAGGGCACGCCGGAGGCATCCAGCAATGTCTGAATATCCTCCATATACAAGCCTTCGGAAATGTCCTGCGTGAGGCCCATGTTGTACGCCTGGTCCACCATAACCTGCGGGTCGGTGATGCCAGCGTCAGAGAACTCGTTGGCAATAATGGCCACGGAGGTGGGGCCGCAATAACCATCTACCTGCTGGTAGAACCAGTCAGAGTTCCACTCGTAGGAGTTACCGTACACGCCATCATCGTCCAGTGCGGGCTCCTCCCCTGGAGCAGGAACATCGAGGGACGGGTCGGATTCGGGCGCAGGGTCGGGAGTGGGGGCGTCGATAACCGGATCGTGGGTAGTCGGGTCGTGGACTTCCGGTGCGGGGGCAGGGTCGGCATGACCGGGATCAGCATCGTCAATGTCCACGGTATCTGGATCCACCATGTTGGGGTCAGCAACGGCGGGGTCGTGCACTGCGGGGTCGTCGGCAATGGGATCCACGAACGGATCTGCGAAGGGGTGATCATGCCCCATATCGTCGAAGGACTCATTGAAAGAATCGTCTCCGAGGTCGCTCGGGTCGATGAGCGAGTTCAACTCATCGAACATGGAGTGGTCGTCATATCCGTCCATGGAGGTCATTACCGTTATTTCCTTGTGTGTTGCAGTGGGAAGAGAGGAGTGAAGGTCGAGCTGTTAGAAAGTGCCGTCCATACCAGCATCGTGCTGGGCGGCGTCGTGTCCGAGGTTGTCAAAGTTATCCACAGAACCAACCGAACCATTGGCGTACGAGCTAGCATCCACGTTGGTGTCCATGATGCCGTCACCGTCGGAGTCGAAAGCTGCGTAGTCGAAGTTTCCATCACCGTTTACATCGTGATAAAGCACGTTTGCGTGACCATCCATGTCGGAGTCGACAGCAGCAACATCAAAAGTGCCGTCCTTGTTGTCGTCCATCAGCTCCACATCGGTGATGCCGTCGCCGTCCAAGTCGAGCTGAGAATCAACAACAACATTGCCCTCAACTGTGTCTTCCTGGAAAACTTGGCCGGTTGCGCCGTCGGCGTAGCTGATCACGTCCATGTCACCGTCGTCGTCAATGTCGGACGATGCAACCACAACATTGTCTTCTGCAGTGGTGACGGCCGTTTCAAACGTGCCGTTGCCATCTAGATCAACATCGGTGAGAATAACTTCACCCTGGCCGTCGAGATAATCGATCTGCTGCACACCATCAATGGTGGAATGCACTACGTCAATGCTGCCGTCGCCATCAACATCGCGGCTGGACACGTTCTGCGCATTGCTTGGATTCGGGTCGGCGATTAGAACATCATCCTGGGAGTAGTCCGGGCTGAAACCGTTCGAAATATCTGGTTCAGGCTGGCTGGACATGTGATCGACAGGAATTGCGCTTGCTGAACCTGAACCGGCCGAGCCTGCGCCAGCTGAGGAACCAGCAGCGGCAGAAGAGCCGGTTGCAGCGTCGTGGGTCACGGAGGATCCTGCAACGTCGGAGGAGCCTGCCGAGGAATCACCGGCTGCATCGTGGATGGCAGAAGAACCGGCTGCTGCTTCAGCGTCGCCTGAGGAGCCTGCGGATGACCCAGCAACGTCAGAAGAACCGGCAGATGAGCCACCTGAACTGGTGAAGCTACTAAACGCGCTCTGCGCACCATGGATAGCTGCCTCGATGTTTTCCTGCATACCCTGCACTGGATTGTCGCTCATGAATATTCCTTTCTTGTTGGCAGGTCCCGCTTGTTGCGGTCTTGGTTATGACCGCCAGCGCTGGCGAACCTATCTGCTGGACACTACTTAGACACGCCGTAGCTACAGAAAGTTACAACCGATGATCATTTTTATTTTGGGAACCTAGCTATATCAGTCCGGCCGCCTGGAGATATGCCTTTGCAGATTCCTTGTCTTTCAGATCAAAGCTGGTCAGGATGAGGTTTGTCTCAGTACTGGCGTAGGCCAATGAGTATTTGTTGTTGCTACCGGACGTTGCGGTGTCAGAGTAGATAAACGCAGCTGCGGTTTTGTTGCCGTTTTCCACGGTTTCGGTGTCTTTTTTGCGTGTGTCGTACCAGCCTTCAGTGATACGACGACGCTCAATATCCGAGCTGTCAGGGTCAATGTTGAACGTTACTAGGGGAGGCGATATGGCGTCCCCAGCGAAGTAACTATATGCGGAACTTCCTTCCTTGATCTGGCATTGAACTTTCAGTCGACCAGTCTCGGTGGTTCCGCCAAGTTCGCATTTGTCCAGGTTTTCCCTGAACTTGGATGGGGCAGCCGCAAGCACTGCCTCACGGCTCCCCAAGTTGCCTGCGCTTGCACTGCTAGTAGCCGCTGCGGTTGGTTGTGTCGTGGTCGTTTCCTCCGATTTACCGTTGCCCAACAGATACATGGTCGTCGCACCAACCACTGCCACTGCCACAACCGCTGCTGCGGCAATGATCAGGTTTCTGCGGGTTTTCGAGGGTGCGCTTGTCGACGCCGCAGGGGTCGCCGAGGCTGCCTTCCCTGCGGGTGCTGTCGCAGTGGGTGTTGATGCACCGTAATTCGTTGTGCCGTAGTTCGGAGCACCATAGCCAGATGCACCGAAGTCCACTCCACCCTGCGCCGGTTCTTGCGTAGTCGGGGCATCTGCACCCATATTGTGCGGGGCCATGCCGCGAACAATGGGACCTAAGGCGGAAATGGCTCCTTGAGCCACAACGGTTTTCGGGTCATCCAATGTGGCGAGTGGTCCAAAATTCTTGAGGCGGTCTTGCACAAGCGGAATACGTGATGAGCCGCCGGTGAGATATAACGCAACAAGATCCTCAGCGTTGGTGATTCCCGCGTCGGCAAGCGTGGCTTGGGTCAGCGCCGCAGCTTTATCCAATGCCGGGGAAATAATCTCTTCAAATTCTGCGCGAGTGATCTGGAAACGCTCGGTCTCACCACCGCCGCTGACCACTACCGTGGCGTAGGAAGCCTCAGAGAGAAGTTCCTTAGCACGGCGGATGGAATCTTCCAGCGCGTGGCGTTCCTGCAGAGGTGCCTGGGTGCGGAAGTAATCCAGGAGTTCTGGGTTGCGGTCATCAAGCTGCTGGTCAACCCACCTGCGCATCATCGCATCGAAGGTTTTTCCACCCAGTGTGTTATCGCCGCGGGCAGCAATCACATCGAAGGCATCATTGTCATTGGCTTCCAGCACGGCAACGTCCAACGTTCCGCCACCGAAGTCGAACACAGCGATGCGTTGCCCCGGTTGCAGGGTTTTTGCTCGGGAGTAGTAGTGCGCGGCAGCCTGCGGCTCGGAAATGGTGGTAATCTTCGCCGCCGACAAGCCCAGTTGGGCGGCGGCATCCAGCAGAACCTTAATCTCGTTGGACGACCACGCCTCTGGGTGGGTGAGCACCAGTTCGGAAGGCTGCACGTTGCCATGTTCGCGGGACACGCGCTGCACTACGGAGGACAACACCGCAGCAACCGGCATGGAGGCGGACAGATCATAGCCGTTGACCTGGAACATTTGTTGCGGGATCACGCGCTTGGGTGCCGGAATGAAACCCGCAGGGTTGGACTCGGCCTTGTCCATAGCGACGTCGCCAACGTCGATTTGCTCAGGTGATTCGACGTACACGGACGAGGACATAGTAGTGCGGTTGTGGCTAAGGTTCACCGCCTCAACGGTTCCCTTGACGGGGTTTGTGTGCGCCGCCGCCGTGTTGGAGGTTCCAAAGTCAATGCCAATGGTCCAGTTTGTCCCGGACATGTAGCCGCCCTTTCACAATGTTCTTTGTAGATAAACGCAACGCCAGGGAGACCCCAACTACCAGCGGGGTCTCCCGATGCCTCTAGTTTTTGACGTTTTCGATCTTCTGATCAGCTTTCTTCAGAATCTCATATTGTGCTGCGGCCATCTGTGAGACTAGCTGCTTCTTTTCAGCCTTGTCTTGCGGTTTGTTGGTGTAGGCGCGGTCGCTAACATCAGCAACATAACGGCCATTAGTCACGTAACAAGCATATTGAGTACCATTCACCTCTTCGTTCTCGGTACAGCTAGTACCTGGAACGCCCTGCGGTTCATCGTACTGTTTTGCCCCGGCTTGCAGATCCTTGGACATGAAGGAGTTGAGGATCGCTTGGGCACCAAAATCATTATCGGCACGGAACACAAGCGAGACCGCCTTACCATTCTTCACTGATCCAGCTTGCGTAATAGTGTCGTAGATGTTTTTGGTATTGGAGTACAACGATGCCGTACCACGCGGACCATACGTACCTGGGACCTGCGCAGAATCCGTCTCACGTTTTTGCAAAGCATAGATGGCAATGTTGTTGGGATCGTGGGGTGGATACTTTGTAGCTTTACCGTATCCTGCTGGAGTTTTTATGCCCGGGAACTGCTCCAGCAATGGAATCTGCTTGTCGTAGGATTTTTTGACATAGTCTCGACTCCATTGTTCCTGACCAACAGGCGTCGATGTCCATGTATAGACTACATACTCATTGTAGGGAGTAAACGCGCTGTAGTCTGTCTCTCCTGTACTCTCCGATGTATAGTGCGCTGCGTAAGTGTTGGGCATGTTGGGGATAGAGTCTGGTACATAAGACACAGCCAACTCATTTTCGGCGACAGGCGCGGTAATTTCCTCGGCCAGCTTCTGCGCCACCTCTTGCGCGGTTGCAGGGCTGTCATAGCGCAGCACTACCTGAAATGTGGTCGTCGCTGGATCCACAGCCCGAGCTTTGGGGGCTTCCGCGGAATTATAGTAGCCGGATTGCAATCTGTTGTCATACGCTTTCAACATATTGACAGCCCGATTGGATGCAATCATCCCCAAGCTACCCGCACCGAAAACTGCGCGGCCACCCTTACCTTTACTCAACACAGGATCAACTTCATACGGCATGGGCACATACTCTGCCAGCAAAAACGACTCAGTAATGTGACCAGTTTCTGGGGTGGGATCCGGTACCGGTTTGAGTGGCTCCGTCTTGAATCCGCCGGTGTCAAAAGCTTTGGCGGCGTCCGACTCCTTTCCTGCGCCGACAGCGTCGGTAGCGGTGGATGTCTGCCCGGTCGAGCCGTCCTGAGACTTGCTTAACGGGTTAGGCAAGTTTCCGCAAGCAGATAGCAGCGCAACGCTGAGCAAAGCTACGACGCTGGCCTTCAGCTTCTTCATGGCGCCTCCTTTTTGAGATCAAAATACAGATAACATCTTAGGCCGTCAGCCCTCAACATTTGCTTGGATGCGTATAACGTGCGAAAGGTTACAGTCACCTTAATTTTTCGATAGGGTAAATAAGCGAGTCATGCTATCACCGAAAGTGACACATTGTGAAAACAGAGATACGTACAGGTCAAGAGGCTGATCACAGCGACATTGAAGACCGCGCAACCAAGCTCCTGACAACCATTACCGATAAAATCCTGCGTCAATACAAGCTTGATGACATTAGCGATCTTGCCGTCGCCCGCGCATCAAGCACGCAGCAAACACGATCGGTCGTTGTTGTTGGAGAGGTCAAACGGGGCAAAAGTTCTCTGGTAAACGCGATCGTCGGCAAGCGAAATGCCTCACCTGTGGGCGTGAATGTCACAACATCAACGGCGATTGCTCTGACCTCCGAGACGGATGAGTTACGGGAGGGCCAAGCCTGCCTGTTCTACCCCGACGGTGAAAAAATCGTGCGCCTCAATGAGGTAGGTGAATGGATCAATGCTGGTGCCGTGCGTGCCGCGCAGGAGGACGCGGATTCCCTGCCCACCCGCGCCACCATTCCGATCCGCAGGATGCCGCTGGAGGGTGTCACCATTGTGGATACCCCGGGTGTGGGCGGGCTGGACCCGAAGCTGTCGGCGCTGGCGAAAGTGTCGGTGGACCAGGCGTGTGTGCTGGTGATCGTGTGCGATGCGTCGACCACCATCACGAAGCCCGAGATGGATTTTATCCGTGATACCGGTTCCGAAATCGAAGCCATCATCGTGGCCGTCACCAAGACCGACAAGCACCTTGTGCGCTGGCAGGAAATCGTGGAGCAGAACAAGAAACTCCTGCGTGAGCACATCGGCCGCGACATTCCCGTGGTGGGTGTGTCCAGCCTGCTCGCAGTGATTGGTTCGGAAATGTCCATGGCGGCAGGTGGCGGCAAAGTGCTGGAACTATCCGGAATCAACGACCTCAATGCGCTGATCGCCGGCAAATTCCGCATCGCCGAGCATCTTCCGCTGGCCAATGGCCTGCGCATCGCGACCAAAGGACTCCGCGACCTCAGCGAGGACCTGCAACAACGGCTGGAGATTCTGCGGGAAGGCGATGCCGCCGTCCCCGACCTATCCAACCGGCTCGAAGAACTCAAACAGCTCAAAAAAGAAGGCGAAAGCTGGGACTACTACCTCGGCCGCGACCTCACCCTCATCCGGCAGGAGTCCATGGACCAGCTGGAACAAAAACTCGATGCCATCCGCGAATCCTGGACCGAGCGCATCAACAAAAACGGCATGGCTGTGCTGCGCAAAAATCCGCAGTACTTCACCGCAGAAATGGAACGCGAATTCCAGACCGCCATCGGCGAAACACTCACCTACTTTTCCACCGAGCTGGAAAACAGGATCGTCAAACCCAGGTTCGTTGACTCCGACGTCATCTGGGAACAAATCAGAAACGAAGTCAGCTCCGCCTTCACCGGAAAAGAACTACAAACCCACACTGTGCAGGCAAAACGCCAAGGGCTTCTCGACCCCATGATGCTCATGATGGGCATGTCCGGCGGCTCCATGCTCGGCGGGGTGATCGGCACCATGGTGAGCTTTACCGGCCTTGGCGCCATCGTTGGCGTCAGCTGGGTGGCCTTCAACGTGGGCTTCCGCGCCATGCGCTCCGGCAAAACCAACCTGCTCAACTGGATGCGCGAAACCACCGCCACCTCCAAAATGTTCACCTCCAAAATCCTCGAAGCAGCCATCGCTAACGCCCGGCCCGCCATCCAACTCCGCTACCGCGAATACCTCAAAGACATGCTGGACACCACCCAAAAACAAATCCAGGAAGCCGAGCGTGTGGCCAAAGCCGATCAGGCCAGCCGCGAAAAGCGCAAAAAGACGCTGGAAAAGAACATCACCATCATCAACAAAAACATCACCGCGGCAGAAAAAATGATCACCGAACTCACCTCGCAGGTAGCCCGCCGCGGACAGCAAGGATAAGCCGAGATGGACCTCACATCAATCGCACTCAACCAAGCCCTCGACTACCTCGGCACCTTCAGCCCCGCGCTGTACGACGAGGCACAACGCATCCGCCACACTCTCGACGCCCCGCCACGCATTGTGGTGGTCGGGCGCCTCAAATCAGGCAAATCCACGCTAGTCAACGCCCTGATCGGCGCTCCCGTGGCCGAAACCGCCGCGCTCGAAGCCACCAATGTGGTCACCGTCTTCCAATACGGCGCACCCGACCGCGCCGAAGCCGTTCTTCTGAACGGCGAACGCCTGCCCATCACCATCCAGCGCGGCGAAGTGGCAGCACTCCCCGCACCTGTCGAAGAAATCAGCTTCATCCACCGCTGGATGCCCACTGCGTCCATCAAAGACTTCTCGCTGATTGACACCCCCGGTCTTGCCACGTTGACCGTGGAAAACGAACAACGCACCCGGCGCATCCTCATCGACGGCTACGAACAAACCAAAGCCATGTCCGTGGATGCCGACGCCGCCGTCTTCCTGTTCGATGCCACCCCGCGCATGGACGAAGTGAAGTTCATCAAGGATTTGGGCTTCACCTCCCTGAACACCCTCGGTGTGCTCTCCCGTGCCGACTCCTTCGGTGAAGGCGCACTCGGAGAACGCGACCCCCTCGAACACGCACGCCAACACGCTGACACCCTGGCCGCGCAACTTTCAGGCTCCGTGCTCACTGTTATCCCTGTTGCCGGATTGCTCGCCGAAACTTCCCACACCGGCGTAATCACGGAAAACGACGCCCGCGTCATGGCCAGCCTTGCTGAGGCCACCGAATTTGATCTTATTGACATTATTGCTTCTGGAGGTGACGCTGTTGAGGGTGGCACCGGCGGTGATGGTGCCGGTGTGGGTGGCGCCGGTGGGAGTGGTGCCGGTGGGACGCAGCAGCAGGAGATTTGCAGGCGCGTTGTAGGACTCATTGGCGAATATGGGCTCTTCCGCGCCCGCAACGTCGCCCGCCGAGGTGCCAGTGAACTCAACGAATGGGCCACCACCAAATCCGGTGTGCCCGAACTGCGGCAATTACTGGTCACGCGCTTTGGCAAGTTCGCCACCACACACCGCGCAGGGCGCATAGTCAAAGAAATAGAAAGCCTGGCCTTTAGTAGGCAGCACCCCAAAGAACAGATACTCAACCTGGTCTCCACCATGCGCACCGACCCGCGCCTGATCACCGTGTTCCTGCTCCTGGATTTGAAGGCAGTCCAAGACACGAACCCCAGCACCCAACTCATCCAAGAACTAACCCGACTGATCGCCGGAGACACCTTCCAAGAAAAACTTGGGCTCCCTGTTACGGCATCAATGTGGGACGTAGTGAACACCGCCCAGCAGAAACTCCAATGGGCGCACATGGAATCCCTCTCCGCCCTCACCCCCGCCGAAGACGCAGCACTCGTGACCATCCAACGCGCCTACAACGACCTCATTCGCATGGCGCAGGGGCAGTGAGGGGTACGTTAGATGGTAAGTCGAGCTGCTATCTAACTAGTTAGTCGTCGTCATCCTCCATGAACGGCTCGGCGATAGCCAGCAAGCCTGCCACTGAAGGGCAGACGTACCACGAACCGGTTTCGGCATCGGTGAAGTAGGTCAGGGCATCGCGTGGGCCACCATCGGCACCGGCCATCTGGCGAAGCATTTCTTCCAAACGCCACTGCTCGAACGAGAATCCAACGAATGTGGTGCCGTGATTCTCCAGTTCCCCGTAGGAGGTGTTGCGGCGGAACACATCTTGTTCCTCTCCGTCTTTTTCGACCACGGTGCGAGAAACGTGTGACGAGTCGGGCTTAACATCGTCAGGCAATTCGACGCTGTCTTGCTTGGTGCGACCAATCACGTCCTGTTGCCTATCCACAGACAAGTTGGACCATTCACGGATGCGGTGGCTCCACTTTTGGAACAGCAACACAGACGAGCCGGCACCAGGTTGACCAGCAGGAACACCGACCAGTCCAGGTGTTTCCAGCGCACCTGGGTTCTCTGTGCCGTCTTCAAAGCCAGTGAGATCGCGGTTGACCTCATAGGCCCAACCGACTGTTTCATCAGCGAGCTTGAAGTACCCCTTGAGCTGCTTCAGAACGTAGGAAGACACCTCAAACGCCTGAGAGCGAGAGAACGACGCTACCCACACCCATGCATCATGCTGGGTAGCGGGCATTTCATACCCGTCTTTGCCTTTGAGAGGTTCGTTGAACCCATGGACGTCGTTAGGCACGTGCTGTGCGTCAGAGACTTTGGCCCACAGTTCGGGGCGCACGCCAACCACGGCGTTGGCTCCGACGGTGGTGGGCAGGTTGATTGCCGCAGCTAGGCGGCCAATTGCTTCTTTCGGATCCTTGCCTTCGACAAGGTCAAGTTCCAGGTACACGTGATCAGTGGTACCCAGGGCTGTGATTCCACTTTGATGAGTCATGGTTCCATTATGCGTGATGGTGTGGGTGGAAGAGACAATACTCAGAGGTTCAGGTGTTATGATCCATGCTCTGTTCCATCTACTCGCTGCATCCCATGTTCCTCAGGATTAAGCCAGTCGGGGAACTTAGTTTCATTGTTATACTCAGCATCATTTAGCAGCTTTTTATCACGTAAAGCAATATGGTCAAAAATTACATTCCTCAAGTCGACTCCCTGAAGATGCGCACCGCTCAAATTAGCTTTTTCAAGATGCGCAGACCCCAACCTAGCTTCTTCAAGATGCGCAAACCCTAACCTAGCTTCTTTAAGATGCGCAAACAACAACTCAGCTTTTTCAAGATGCGCACCGCTCAAATTAGCTTTTTCAAGATGCGCAAACCCTAACCTAGCTTCTTCAAGATACGCATCCCTCAAATCAGCTTTTTCAAGATGCGCTCTGTTAAAATCAGCTTTTTCAAGATGCGCAGACCACAATCTAGCTTCTTTAAGATTCGCAAACCACAACTCAGCTTTT
>ERZ773050.1101-NODE-1101-length-15091-cov-3.689811_pt1 | contig 15091 bp, 15 predicted proteins | sample MGYA00580632_ERZ773050 | MGnify/ENA primary metagenome ERZ773050 (study PRJEB29015, sample SAMEA2738123) | human oral metagenome | biome: human oral; feature: human-associated habitat; material: saliva | place: China | collected 2166 ... | reverse complement strand
ATCTTCCTCAGGAGTGCACAACATCTCTGGGGGGAGAGGAATGGGGGCTGTTGCGGAACTGGTGGATGAGGTTTGTGAGGTCACGCTCATGCCACTCGTTGAAGTTGAGGTTGTAGCCGTTGGGCACCTTGGGCTGGGCCCATGAGTCGAAGCTCTCTGCCATCAGAGGCATACCCATCTCGTCGCAGAGACGGACGAATTCAGGTGCGGGCATGTTGTGCGAGGTGCGGATGGCATTGACGCCCATGTCCTGCATCTGGCGGATCTGACGGCGCATAGCAGCTTCGTTGACAGCAGCACCGAGAGGGCCAAGGTCGTGGTGGAGGCAAGCGCCTTGGAACTTCAGCTTACGGCCGTTGAGGAAGAAGCCTTCGCCCGCCTTCAGCTCGATGGAGCGGATACCGAAGGTCGTGGTGTCGCGGTCGATGACTCGCGAGCCGTCGGAGAGCGTGACGGCGTACTTATAGAGGTTGGGCTGGTTGATGTCCCAGAGCTTGGGAGCGGAGATATCGAAGCCCGTGCGATAGATGCTGTCTGCTCCCTTGCTGGAGAAGCTCTCCGAGCGCTCAGCGACGACCTTACCTTCGGGAGAGAGGATCTTCGTCTCAATGCGCAGCGGACGACCAGCGAGGTGGCTAAGACCAGCGACCTTCGTCTCTACGGATACGTAGGCTTGGTCAGCGCTGACCGAAGGCGTCTGGATGCGCGTGCCCCAGAGTGGGATGTAGGTGGGGGAGGTGATGGTGAGGTGCACGTTGCGATAGAGCCCTGCGCCAGGGTACCAGCGGCTGCTCTCGTGCTTGTTTTCTAATCTCACGGCCAGCACATTGCGCTGCCCAGGGCGTACGTAGTCGGTGATGTCGAAGTAGAAGCTATTGTAGCCGTAGGGCCAGTAGCCGACCTCCTGCCCGTTGACGTAGACCCGTGCGTGGCTCATCGCCCCGTCGAAGGTCAGGCGTACGCGGCGTTGCCCGAGGTCGCGGGGGATCTCCAGCTCGCGACGATACCAGCCCACGCCGACGAAGGGCAGTCCCCCCGTACGGCCAGCGTGCTCCATCGCCTCCTTCTGGCCATCCTGCGTGATCGCCAGGTGCTGCTTGTCGTTCTCAAAGCTAAACGGTCCGTAGATGGCCCAGTCATGGGGTACGGTGACCTGCGACCACTTACGGTCGTCGAAGTTGGCGGCTGCGGTGCCGGGCTTATCCTCGCGGGAGAAGCGCCAGCCCTGCTCCAGCTGCGTCGTCGTGCGCTGGGCTAGAGCTGGGAGGCTGAGGGCTGCCCCTACGAGGAGGGAGCAGACGAGTCGTCTCTTCATCGAAGCTATTATTTAATGGTGAGTTAGTCGATCTATGGGCTCACGGCGGAGCCCAGCGCAAAGATAAGGAAAGTACCCGTGCCTAGCGCCCCCGATAGTGGTAGTCGATGCCGAAGAGCGCCCCAGCGAAGGTCATCACCTCACCGTAGGCCACCAGCACACTGGAGTGGATCTCCCCTGGCGGGCTGGTGAAGAAGGCCGCTCCCAGCAGCGCCATGCCGAAGGTGCAGAGCACGCAGGCCATCCACAGCTGCACCCTGTGGCGCCCGTCCCGAGGTCTTGGCGTCTCCATCATCATAGGTCATTGAGGGTGTGGTATTCGGGCTCAGCCTCGAGGCAGGGGCAGCTCTTGAGCCACTCCTCGGAGGTGATGCGCCCATCGCCATTGCGGTCGGGGCTGAGGTCTCTGTGCCCGAGGATATGCGCCTGGGGGGCGTAGCCCTTGAGCTGGCGGAGGAGGCGGAGGAGGCTCGCCCGCTGCTTGGGCGTGCGTGTGTCGGCGGGCCGCCCTATGCTGTCCAGCCCGCCCTCGTAGCAGACGCCCCAGCTACAGGCGTTGTAGCCGCGCACGTGGGCTCCCATCTGATCCAGCGGGCGGCAAGGGATGACTTCGCCCGAGCGGCGCACGTAGTAGTGGTAGCCTATTCCGCGGAAGCCCCGCGTGCGGTGGTCGCGCTCCAGCGCCTCGGGGCTGTAGTCCTGCGTGCTCCGCGTGGCACTGCAGTGCAGGACGATATAGCGGATGTCCGTCGTCTTCATCTGAGCGCCCTCCGCACTCTATAGCTAAGATAAGCCCCGAGGCCAGCCCCAAGGGTGAGGCCAAGGGCAAGGAGCAAGGGCCGAGGCGCACGTCGTGGCTCCTCGCGCAGCTGCTGCTGGGTCGCGTGCTGGAGCGTGGCGGAGGCCGCCTGCAGCTGCGCGGCACGCGTACGGCGCTGGTAGAAGAGGCGCCCCTGGAGGTGCGACGGGCGAAGAGGCGCGGCGGAGGCTGCGCGAAGGGGGAAGGAAAGCCCCGCCGAGCGAAGCGGCGGCACAAGGTCAAGGCTATCGGGGAGCTCCAGCAGCAGCTCCTCCTCGATGAGCTGACCCTCGAGGGCGGACTGGCGGAGCTGCTGCTGGGCCTCGGTGCTCAGCTCCTGCCGCTTGATCCTGGGGCTACAGCCCAAGCTGCTGAGCATCGCCACGAGGGCGAGCCCGCAGGCTACATAGTACATCATAGATATAGGAGTATAAAGTGAGTATAGTGCGGCCTCCATCCTCTGGAGACCGCTGCGAAGGTACGGCTACGCGCGCCTCCCGCCCCCTGCTCCAGTACGCTAGGCGGGCTAAGTCCATTAGGCCGAGGCACAAGCCCCCGCACTAGGACACTCAGCGCCCCCGACGCCCCTCCCCGAGCACGGCTAAAGCACTGGCGGCACCCAGCCCCACAAGAGGGGAGGATACCGCCAGACTTAGCTAGGACTGTAGGGAGCGCCTTACAGCGCGCTGCGCCTCGGACTAGAGGCCGCTATTGTGGCCGCCCGTGCTGCCAGGACCCGAGGACTCAGAGGAGCCGCCGTGCCCCTCCTCGGCCTTCTTGGGCTGCTTGGTCTTAGGCGCCGTGCTAGGGCTCGCAGGCTGGAGCGAGAAGCGCTCGTAGCGCATGCCCTTGAGGTCGAAGTAGCGCTGCTTGGGGCGCAGGACGACGCGGGCACTCTTGATGTGCTTGGCCGCGTCGAAGGCCTCGCCCTCGGGTACCTGTACGCTGCGCATCGAGGGCTGGAGGAAGCCGAGGCGTCCGTACTCGACGCTGGAGCCGTTGGCCACCAGGTCGCGTGCCATATCGGCCGAGAGGTTGAGGATGGAGGCTACCTCCATGTAGTTGAAGGTGGAGTGCCCGGAGACGAGCGTACAGAAGCGCTCGAAGGAGACCGTCTGGCGGTGCGTGGGGTGTGCCTGCACCACCTTCTTACCTTGGTGCTTGCCGAGCTTGGCGACGTGTGTCTTCAGGACGTAGGTCAGTGGCTGTGTCTGTGCCATGATGTAGAGGAGTATAAAAGGTGAATAAACTGTATTGCCCTCAGTCCCTCTGAGGACACTGCAAAGGTAGCTCCTCCTCTAGGGGCTCCCCCCTCATCACGGCTCTTCGTGGAGCTAGCGGCCTCAGCCTCCCAGCCTTAGCCCCCAAGCCTCACGCCGCGCTGGGATCAGCCCCCCAGCACGGGCTGACGTAGCCGAGGATCGGCCGCGAGCTGGCGAGCGAAGTCCCGCTCCATCCTCGGGCTGACAATCTCGTCTATATCATAGGTATAGTGCGCGCGCGTATAGATGGGCGCACGCTCTAGGAGCGTCGTACGCACGAAGGCCTCCAGCTCCGCTCCGCTCTTGTCGCGGATGGTCGGGCGGGTACGCTTGCAGAGCTCCAGCCGCTGCACCAGCACCTCGGGGCTGCAGCGGAAGTAGATCGTCACCCCCGCCTCCCGCAGCAGCTCCATCGTATCGCCGTAGCAGGGCATACCGCCCCCTGTGGCGAAGACCGTGTCCTCCATCGTCATCAGCTCCTCGATGACCATACGCTCCCGCCTGCGGAAGCCCGCCTCCCCCACCGAGGCAAACATATCGGTGATGCGCTGCCGCCAGCGCGTCTCGATGAAGACATCGGTGTCGATGAATTGCCAGCCGAGTTCGTCGGCCAGCTGGCGCCCCACGGTGCTCTTGCCCGAGCCCATGAAGCCGAGGAGGAAGATCGCCTTGTACATGCTCTATCGGTGGGTAGTGCTCAGCCTCGGGCGCTAGCGCTTGTCGGGGTAGGCGATGCGCGCGTGGTACATGGTCATGAGCTTGAGGATGAAGACCTCCTTGATCTCGCGGATGTCGCGGAAGGTCAAGGGCGTATCCTCCAGCAGCCCCTCGGCGACAATGCCGTCGACCAGGCGCTGCACCAGCTGCCGTATGCCCTCCTCGGTGTAGCTGGTGAGGCTGCGGCTGGCAGCCTCGACGCTGTCGGCGAGCATCAGGATCCCCTGCTCCTTGGTCTGAGGATTGGGCCCTGGATAGGTGAAGGGCTCGGGGTCTACCTCCTCACCAGGGTGCTCATTGCAGTAGGTATTGTAGAAGTAACGTGTCGTGCTACGCCCGTGGTGCGTGCGGATGAAGTCGATGATCTGCGGCGGCAGCGAGCTCTTCTGCCCGAGGATGATCCCATCGGTGACGTGGCGGATGATCACGCGGGCACTCTCGTGGGCCGAGAGCAGGCGGTGGGGGCTATTGGACGGGGCGTTCTCGGTGAAGAACTCAGGGTGCAGCATCTTGCCTATATCGTGGTAGAGCGCCCCGGCACGGATCAGCTGCGTATCGGCCCCGATACGGGTGGCGGCAGCCTGTGCTAGGATGGAGACCTGATAGGAGTGCTGGAAGGTCCCGGGCGCGATCTCCGAGAGCTCGCGCAGCAGTGGCATGGCCGTATCGCTCAGCTCCACCAGGCGCACATTGGACACGTAGCCGAAGGCACGCTCCACGAGGAAGGCCAGCACGTAGGTGAACATCAGGAAGACGAGGTTGACCCCGTAGTACAGCAGCTTCATCCAGTAGTCGGTGGTAATCGTGTCCTTGGTCAGCCACTCGACCAGCATCGAGGAGAGGATGTAGACGAGATAGACGGAGAAGGCAGCGCGGATCAGCTGCCCGCGGTTGGAGAGGCTCTGCAGGGTGAAGATCGCGGAGAAGCCCGCCAGGAGCTGCACGAAGATGAAGTTCAGCGGGTCGAGGGTGAAGTAAGCCACCGCAAGGATCGTGATGACGTAGGTCGTCAGGGCCATGTGGCTGGCGAAGAAGGTACGCAGCAGCAGGATGATCATCACGTAGGGGATGACCTCGATGCTGAACCAGTCGACGTGCGCCACCTGCAGCTTGGTCAGCCCGATGAAGGTGAGGATGCTCAGCACGACCAGGACGACATTCTTCGTCTGCTCGGTGAACTCGCGGTAGAAGAGGACCAGATAGATCGCCAGCGCCGTGAAGAGGAAGAAGAAGTAGCCCAGCAGTGGCAGCTGTAGGAAGCTGGTCTGCTCCCCGACGCGGGCCTTGTACTCCTCGTTGAGCGAGCGGATGACATTGAGCGCATAGGGCGTCAGCACCTCCCCCTGGTCGATGATGCGGCGCCCCTGCTGGTAGCGCTCCGTCGAGGTCGCTAGGCTCGAAAGGGCCTCGGCGAGCATGCGCTTGGTCTCGGCCTCGGCATAGCTCACATTGGGCTGCAGGTACTGCGTGATCTCCAGCTGGCGCAGCAGCTCGGGCTTGAGCCCCTGCCGTGTAGCCTCGTCGATGATGAGCTTGTAGACCTCGCTCAGGCGGTAGAGGCGTGCCACGGGGACGTTCGTCCAGCCCGTGCCCGTCTGCCCGCTGCCGAGCATACGTACCTCGAGGCGGCGATCTAGGTGCAGCTCGTCGAGGGTCTTGCTGTCTATGATCCCGAAGGCGTAGTACTTCTTGAGCTGCTGCTGCAGGAAGAGGTAGTAGCTCTCGGGGACGGTCGCTGCCAGCTCCTTGTACTGGTCGTGCAGCTGATTGATCATGCGCGGCATGACGTTCTCATCCATCCGGCACATGGGCGGGATGATGCGCTCCACGCTGTCCCGCTCCATCTTCATCTGCTCCTCCGTCTTGAGGACGGGGAACTCAAAGGGGGCTACCAGAGGCCGCTCACCCCAGGGCTGGTCAGCCTTGAGGGAGGGGTAGTTAGGCACATAGCCCTCCTTGGGCGAGGTGTTGATACTCGCCACGAGCGCCCCGACGAAGAAGATCGCCAGCACGTAGAGCATGTGGAGGTAGAGCGCCTTATTATCCTTGAGGAACTTCAGCATATCTAAGCTATTAGGTCTTAGACAAAGATACGCAAAAGCCCCCGAGCCCCCGCCGAGCCTAGGACGGACGCATCGCATCGATTAGGGATAGAAGGGGTACTCCTTGAGCTTTACCCAGAGACCTAAGACAAGGCTTGGCCTCTTCCCCTCCTCTACTTTAGGCTGGCGGGGAGGAGAAGCCCCAGCGGGGCGCCCCCTTCCAAAGCCCAGGGTGCGTAGCCCTGCAAGGGCGACCAAACCCTGGGTAGGCTAGACAAATAGGTATAGAGCCCTACAGGGGCGACCCTCAAAACACCCATAAGCAAGGGCGGAGTGGTGTAGCAAGGGCACTACGAACGCTTTATGGGTCGCCCCTGCAGGGCTCTTTAAGGATCGGGGGGCTTGACCCAGGGTTCCGTCACGCCTACAGCGTTCCCTCACCCTGGGCTTTGGAAGAGGTTGCCCCTGTAGGGGCTGGCTAGACCCTTTGCCCTTATCGGAGGACGGAGAATAGGCTGCGGGCTTCTTGACGCAGCCACCCCCGCCGAGCGGGCACGACAAGGGGCGGAGCGCAGCGACAGCCTAGGGCGAGCGGCTCTGAGGGATATCAGTCAGCCCGCTGAGGGACGGCCGTCAGCGCCGCGAGGGATATCCGTCAGCGCAGCTGACGGATATCCTTGAGGAAGGCTCCCCCGTAGAGGCGCCTTGCACCCGAGTAAGGAGCGGGCTCTCCCCCACCCCGAGGAGGGGCGCCGCAAGGCAGCGCGCAGCAGTACGACCGCGCCTGCTATTTTGCTATCTTTGTAGGGAGGGCTAGCCCCCTAGCTGGCCCAAAGCATGACACGAGTGCTCCTCTAAGCGATACACTATGGCCACCGAACGACGCATCTCCATCCTCCTCATCTACACCGGAGGGACTATAGGCATGGTCGAGAACCCCACGACGGGGGCCCTCGAGCCCTTCGACTTCGCCTATCTCCAGGACAACGTCCCCGAGCTACGCCGCCTCGGCTGCGACATCTCTAGCGTGGCCTTCACCCCTCCGCTGGACTCCTCGGCCATAGCGCCCGAGGACTGGACGCGCCTGGTGGACATCATCGCCGAGCACTACGACCGCTACGATGGCTTCGTCATCCTGCACGGGACGGACACCATGGCCTATACCGCCTCCGCCCTCAGCTTCGCCCTCGAGGGACTGGCTAAGCCCGTGGTCTTCACCGGCTCGCAGCTCCCCGTGGGGAAGCTGCGCACCGATGGCAAGGAGAACCTCATCACCGCCATCGAGATCGCAGCCGCACGCGACGAGTCAGGGCAGCCCCGCGTGCCCGAGGTCGCGCTCTTCTTCGAGAACTACCTGATGCGCGGCAACCGCACCAGCAAGGTCAGCGCCGACCAGTTCAGTGCCTTCGACTCCTACAACTATCCTCATCTAGCCTACGCGGGCATTGAGATCCGCTACCACGATGCGGCCATCAAGCGCGATGCCCTCGGGCAGACGCTGAGGCCGCACCGCTCCTTCGACCCCAACGTGGCGGTGCTCAAGCTCTTCCCAGGCATCACGCGCGAGGTCGTGCAGTCGCTACTCAGCCTGCCCTCGCTCAAGGGCGTCGTGCTGGAGACCTTCGGCAGTGGCAATGCACCGATGCTCCCATGGTTCCTCGAGGCGCTCGAGGCAGCTGTGGCGCGCGGCGTGGTCATCGTCAACGTGACGCAGTGCGTGACGGGCTATGTGGACATGATGCGCTACGAGACGGGGATGCTGCTGCAGCGTATGGGGCTGGTGAGCGGACGGGACAGCACCACGGAGAGCGCCCTGACGAAGCTGATGTACCTCTTCGGTCGTGGCTACAGCCCCCAGGAGGTCAAGCAGCAGATGGCCCTGCCCCTGCGGGGCGAGATGACCCTCGAGCCGACGGCCGAGGACTTCGGTCGTGAGACCTATATCTATAGACGCTAAAGGAGAGACGAAGCAAGTGATACGATTCATGAGCCTGGGGAGTGGGAGCAGTGGCAACTGCTACTACCTCGGGGACGAGACGGGCGGCCTGCTACTGGATGCAGGCATCCCGATACGCAGCATCAAGAAGAGCCTAGCCGCCGAGGGCATCAGCCTCGAGGACGGCCATATACGTGGCGTGCTGGTGACGCACGACCACGCCGACCACATACGCACCATAGGCGTGCTGGGAGCAGTCTACCACCTCCCCGTCTACGCCACGACGCTGGTGCACGACAGCATCACCCGAAGCCGCTTCGTACAGGAGCCGCTGGGGGCCTCGCGCCGTGAGCTCGCCATCCACGAGCCGCTGGAGCTGGCGGGCTTCTCCATCGAGGCCTTCCCCGTGCCGCACGATAGCGCGGAGAACGTAGGCTATCACATCACCCGCGGCGAGGACTTCCGCTTCACCCTCGCTACCGACGTAGGGCACCCCACCGCCGTCATCGAGCGCTACATCGCCGCCGCCCAGCACGTCGTGCTGGAGGCCAACTACGACAGCGAGATGCTCCGCACGGGCAGCTACCCACCCTTCCTCAAGGAGCGCGTCGCCAGTCCGCTGGGCCACCTCTCCAATGAGGAGGCCGCCGAGGTCCTAGCGCGCTGCTACCACCCCGAGATGCGCAACGTGTGGCTCTGCCACCTGAGCAAGGACAACAACCACCCTGAGCTCTGCTGGAAGAGCATCGAGCAGCGCCTCTTCAGCGAGGGCATACGCGTGGGGAAGGACCTTAGCCTCACGGCGCTGCGCCGCACCGCGCCCTCCCCGATGTACCTACTGGAGCCCTAGCCCCACTAGCACGCCCCTCCCCCACGAGGGGGACGCCCCGCCGCCCCGCCTAAGAGGAGCCAGCTCCTCCCCTCCCTGCAGCCCGAGCCGGCACGGCGCCCCTTCCTGCGCCTCTCCTAGAGGGCAGACAGCACAGACAGACCATTACCCCAGGCTGCCCCCAGCAGCCCCACACTCGACACAGCACTATGGATACAGAGAAGTACAAGCTCTATACGAAGGGCGGCGACAAGGGCCGCACCTCCCTCGTCGGGGGACAGCGCGTCCCCAAGTATGACCTCCGCCTGGAATGCTACGGCACCATCGACGAGCTCAACAGCTTCGTCGGCGTCCTCTTGGCCTACGAGCTCGAGGAGCCCGACAGCCGCTTCCTCTACTGGCTACAGCACAAGCTCTTCTCCGTCGGCGGCTATCTGGCGACCGACACCAGCAAGGACGAACTCCACGAGGTGACCTGCGTCACCGAGCGCGCCGTAGCCAAGGTAGAGCGTGAGATCGACCGGCTTGATGACCTCGTGCCGCCCATCAAGGCCTTCATCCTCCCCTCGGGCGGGCACATCACCGCCGCGGCACACGTCTGCCGCACCGTCTGCCGCCGCGCCGAGCGCCTCATCTACCGCCTCGACAGCGAGCATCCCCTAGCCCCCGAGGTCCTGCGCTTCGTCAATCGCCTCAGCGACTACTTCTTTGCCCTAGCACGCAAGGAGGTCTTCCGCGCCCAAGGGCAGGAGATCGTCTGGACCTACGATCACGACGACGCCGACTAGATGGCAGGACTGGAGCAGACCCAGCGGCTAGAGCAGACCCAGGGGCTGACCCCTGCCCAGCTGCTGGCGGTGAAGATGCTGGAGGTCACGAGCCTCGAGCTAGAGACTCGTATCGAGCAGGAGCTGGAGGAGAACCCCGCCCTCGAGGAGAACTACCCCGAGGAGGAGCAGCGCAGCGGCTCGGACGAGAGCGACGAGGACGGCGCCACCGACCAGGACTGGGAGCTGGGCGAATACGCCCAGGACGACATCCCCGAATACAAGCTACGCGAGCTGCAGGAGCGCCAGTCGGTGCGTGAGGAGATCCCCTTCGCCGCTGGAGCCCCCAGCCTCGAGGAGCAGCTGCTAGAGCAGCTCTCCATGGTCACCGAGCTGGAGGGTCGCCGCTACGAGCTAGCACGCTACATCGTGGGCAGCATCGACGCCGATGGCTACCTGACGCGCTCGGTGGAGGAGCTCCAGGACGACCTGCTCTTCAAGGCCGGCATTGACGCCCGAGCCGAGGAGCTCGAGGAGCTCATCGCTCTGGTCAAGACACTTGACCCGCCCGGCGTAGGGGCACGTGATCTGCGCGAGGCCCTCTTGCTGCAGCTGCAGCGCCTGCCTGAGGACGAGCTCTCACGGGCGGCTGATCGGCTTATCCGCGAGCACTACGAGGACTTCGTCAATAAGCGCTTCGACCGCCTCTGCTCGGCCCTAGGCATCGACGAGCAGCGCCTCTCGGAGCTCTACGCCTTCATCGCGCGCCTCAGCCCACGCCCCGCCAGCGGTCTCGGGGACGACGCCGAGACACGCTTCGCGCACTTCACCCCCGACTTCATCGTCACCGAGCACGACGGCGAGCTACAGGTCTCGCTCGTCGGGGAGCGCGAGATCGCCCCGCTGCGCCTGAGCCCTACCTACCTCGAGCTGCTGGAGGCGCACCGCGACCAGGCAGGTCAGAGCCGCCAGAGCCGCGAGGCGATGACCTTCCTCAAGCACAAGGTCGAGCAGGCGCGCTGGTTCATCGAGGCCCTCGAGACGCGCCAGCAGACGCTGCGCCGCACGATGATGGCCATCGTGGAGCACCAGCGTGACTTCTTCTTCTCAGGCGAAGTGAGCGACCTCAAGCCTATGGTGCTGCGCGACATCGCCGAGGCCACGGGGCTCGACATCAGCACCATCTCGCGCGTCAGCAACAGCAAGTCGGTACAGACCGACCACGGCATCTACATGCTGAAGTTCTTCTTCGGCGAGGGCATCACCACCGAGGAGGGCGAGAGCATCTCCACGCGTGAGGTACGGCAGGCCTTAGCCGCGCTCATCGAGGGCGAGGACAAGCGCCAGCCGCTGACGGACGAAGAGCTGACGCAGCAACTAGCCGCCCAGGGCTACCCCATAGCCCGCCGCACGGTGGCCAAGTACCGCGAGCAGCTTCGCCTGCCCATCGCGCGCCTACGCCGCCAGCTTCCCTAGCTCGGCAGCAGCTCAGGCTCCCTAGCCCTAGCCCCATCTCCCAGCTTCCTCGACCCACCTCCCGAACTTCCTCTGCCCTCGTGGAGCGAACGAGCGGAGCCCCTTCGCCCCGCACCCCACCAAAGGCACAAGCCCCACCGAGACGCCCCAGCTACGGCTGGAGCTACTCGGTGGGGCTTGTGCTCTAGAGGGCTTAGCCTCGGGTGCTACTTCTGGGGCAGCGGGATGAGATCGAAGCCCGTGTAGGGTCTCAGCGCCTCGGGGATGCGGATGCCTTCGGGCGTCTGGTTGTTCTCGAGGAGGGCGGCCACGATGCGGGGAAGGGCGAGGGCACTCCCGTTGAGCGTGTGCGCGAGCTGTACGCCCTGCTCGCTGTCGCGGTAGCGCAGGCGCAGGCGGTTAGCCTGATAGCTCTCGAAGTTGGACACCGAGCTGACCTCCAGCCAGCGCTGCTGCGCGGCGGAGAAGACCTCGAAGTCGTAGGTCAGCGCGCTGGTGAAGCTCATGTCGCCACCGCTGAGGCGCAGGATACGCCAGGGCAGCTCTAGCTTCGTCACGAGGGTCTCCACGTAGGCGACCATCTCGTCCAGACGCTCGTAGCTACGCTCGGGCTTGTCGATGCAGACGATCTCGACCTTGTCGAACTGGTGCAGACGGTTCAGCCCACGCACGTCCTTGCCGTAGGAGCCCGCCTCGCGACGGAAGCAAGCCGAGTAGGCGGTATTGCGTACGGGCAGGTCCTTCTCCTCGAGGATGACGTCACGATAGATATTCGTCACAGGCACCTCAGCCGTGGGGATAAGATAGAGGTTGTCCGCCGTAGCGTGGTACATCTGCCCTTCCTTGTCGGGGAGCTGACCCGTGCCGTAGCCAGAGTCTTCGTTGACGACGTAGGGAGGCTGTACCTCGAGGTAACCTGCTTCACGAGCATTGTCGAGGAAGAAGTTGATGAGCGCGCGCTGCAGGCGAGCTCCATAACCCTTATAGACGGGGAAGCCAGCACCCGAGATCTTCACACCCAGCTCGAAGTCAATGAGGTCATAGTCCTTCGCCAGCTCCCAGTGGGGCTCAGCGGTAGCATCGAGTGCGGGCATCTCGCCACCAGTCTTGACGCAGACGTTGTCCTCAGCCGTAGCGCCTTCGGGCACGATGTCGGCGGGGAGGTTAGGTACCGTGAGCAGGATCTCACGGATCTTCGCTTCGGCCTCCGTCTTCTTCTCCTCAAGGCTCTTACTTGCCTCCTTGAGCAGTGCCACCTGAGAGCGGATGCTCTCGGCCTGCTCCTTGGCGCCCTGCTTCATCAGATCACCGATCTCCTTAGCGAGGGCCTTCTGACGAGAGAGGCTGGCATCGAGCTCCTGCTGAGAGCGACGGCGGATCTCATCGAAGTTCAGGACTTCGGTGATCGCTTCGCGTGCCTCGAATTGCTTCTTGCGGAGGCGCTCAATGACCGCCTCGGTATTCTCCTTGATTTGCTTGAGTGTAAGCATAATGTCTCGTGTGGGGTATAATGAGAGGAGGTCGCTCCCTCCGGGCTGTGTAGACCCTTCTGGAGCAACCTCCGGTTGACTTGTCTGACGTGTGCTCCGTCTTAGGCCTCAGCCGCGATGGAGACGTACGAGCGGTCGTTCTTCTTGCGAGTGAAGACCACCTTACCGTCGATCAGTGCATAGAGCGTGTGGTCCTTACCGATACCTACGCCTGCACCTGGGTGATGCTGCGTGCCACGCTGGCGGACGATGATGTTACCAGCCTTAGCGTGCTGACCACCGAAGAGCTTTACTCCGAGTCGCTTACTTTCTGATTCGCGTCCGTTCTTGGAGCTACCTACACCTTTTTTATGTGCCATTGTCTTATGTCTAAACTAATGCGGTGATACGATTAAGCTACGATTTCCTTGACGAGGACTTCGCTGAACTGCTGGCGGTGGCCATTGAGCTTGCGATAGCCCTTACGGCGCTTCTTGTGGAAGACGAGTACCTTGTCGCCCTTTACAAGAGGCGTGATGATTTCGCACACGACCTTAGCACCAGCCACTACAGGCGTACCTACAGTGACAGCACCATCCTTGTCTACGAGGAGGACCTTGTCGAATTCTACTACTGCGCCACTCTCTGCACCCTTGACGTGGTGAATGAAGAGGCGACGGCCCTGTTCTACATTGAACTGCTGGCCCTGAATGTCTACGATGACGTACATTATCGTTGATAACTAAAAAGTTAGCCCCGTAGGGTGCCACCCGCTCCACGGCGGAGGGATAGACTTCTTCTCCTACCCTACATAGGAAATTCGTTTGCAAAGGTACGAAAATATCTAATACGCTCATCTCCGCATCCTTCTATCCCCTAGAAATAGCACCGCTATCAGCCCGCTCCCCTCAGGCTACTTCCCCGACTCCCCACGAAAAACCACCCCTTCCCCTCAAGGAAGGGAAGAGCAAACGGAGGCCTGCACGGAGGGGAATTACTTCTATTCCCTCGGAGGCTGTCGATATTCTCCATCCACTTTCACCCGTAATGCGCCCTACCCTTTCAGGTAATTCAATGAATAATTACCTGTAACGGAGAGAGGCGTATCCCGTAAGCACTCGGGAGAAGGAAGGGAAGCAATTGGCCCGATCAACAGAAAGTGCCCGCTAAGTAGAAGCAATTCACCCAGTCCTCTCGGGGAGAGGACTGGGCGAATTGGTCTGAAAAGAGGGGCATCTCGAAGGGTGCTTAGACCGACTTTACCTTATATAGGAAGGAGGGCATTCTAAGAAGTCACTCCAGCGGGCTATACGTGAACGAGCGAAATCAAGAATTCGACCATCTCGGGATCGTAATGCGAGAAGAATAGACTCTGCTTCGTATCGAGCTTTTCGATCGTCCGCATATCCTCTTCTACGAGCTCGAAGTCGAAGATATTCATGTTCTGCTCCATGCGTTCACGATGCGTTGACTTCGGGATCAGCACCACTCCACGCTGTAGAAGATAGCGAAGGGCGACCTGAGCAACGGTCTTACCATACTTCTTCCCTATGCTCGAGAGGGTCTCATTGTTGAAGAAGTCATTGCGCCCTTCGGCAAAAGGCCCCCACGACATGATCTGACAGCCGTACTTCTCCATATACTTCTGAGCGGTGATCTGCTGATTGAAGACATGCAGCTCCACCTGATTGACCGCCGGCTTTACTTCGACGTGGGCCTGGAGATCAATGAAGCGATCGGGGTAGAAGTTGCTCACGCCGATGGCTCGTACCTTACCTTCACGATACGCACGCTCCATAGCTCGGTACGTGCCATAGTAATCGCCGAAAGGCTGATGGATCAATAGTAAGTCAATATAGTTGGACCGGAGCTTCTCCAGACTTTCATGGATGGAGGCATAAGCCTTCTCTTCGCCCGCATTAGAGATCCAGATCTTCGTCACGACGAAGAGTTCGGAGCGAGGCATGCCACACTTGGCTATGGCTTGACCTACACCTTCTTCATTCTGATAGATCTGAGCCGTATCGATCATCCTGTAGCCGACATGGATGGCATCCAAGACACAGCGCTCAGCTTCCTGCGGGTCGACTTGGTATACACCATAACCCAGCTGAGGCATCTTCACACCATTATTTAGCGTCACGTAGTTCATGATTCTTCTTTACTTAATTGTTGTTACTTGATCTACTGCAAAGGTAGCGAGGTTCTTCCAAGAGATCGTTTCGCATATTCCCTCACTTCTTTCACAAAATGCGCACTTCCGCCTTCGGGAATAAATAGATGAGAGATAAAGCATTGGGAAGGAAGGCACGAAGAGCGCTAAGGGAAGGCGAAACAGGGAATGAAGTGAAGGCCAATATCTATATTTGCTCCATGATTACCCACGAGAAGTTAGACTTTGTATTCTCCGATGATTTCCAGAGCATCAATAGTCCTGCAAACCAACTGGCTTGTATTCACCTGCTGTGTACTGAGGGCG
>ERZ773050.1100-NODE-1100-length-15093-cov-9.401516_pt1 | contig 15093 bp, 9 predicted proteins | sample MGYA00580632_ERZ773050 | MGnify/ENA primary metagenome ERZ773050 (study PRJEB29015, sample SAMEA2738123) | human oral metagenome | biome: human oral; feature: human-associated habitat; material: saliva | place: China | collected 2166 ... | reverse complement strand
GAGTTTGATGTGCTGAATTTTGGGTGCGGTAGCGCTGTTTTTGATTTTGAGACCGGTGTTTTTGACTGGTCCTGCGGCTAGTCCGCTTGCGCCGAAAAGCGCGCCTGTAACCCACATTTGATACGCAGTTGAGGCGTTGGCGCGGGGTCCTTGAGCCGCGGATGAGCCGTGGATGCACCGCGGTGTACCTCCTGAAACGGCACCCTGAGCGTTTCACAGTGTGGACGGGGCGGTTTGCGGAAGTTCCACATCACCTTCCGCGAACCGCTCCGGGCGGGCGCGCCTCCTGTATCCTTGAAACCGTGGAATGGATTCAAGCAATTATTTTGGGCTTCGTTCAGGGCCTGACCGAATTTCTGCCGATTTCATCATCGGCGCATCTGAACATTGTTGGCCAGATCCTGCCGGAGAAGGCTGACCCGGGCGCCGCGTTTACCGCAATCACCCAGCTGGGTACTGAGACTGCGGTTCTGATTTTCTTCTGGCGCGATATTGTTCGCATCCTGAAGTCCTGGTTCGGATCCTTGACCGGCCGCGTACCGCGTAACGACCCGGATGCCCGCATGGGTTGGCTGATTATTTTCGGCTCCCTGCCCATCGGCGTTCTGGGCCTGCTGCTGGAAGACTACATTGACACCCAGTTCCGCAGCCTGTGGGTTGTGGCGACCATGCTGATTGTCTTTGCGGTGTTCCTGGGTCTTGCGGACCGTTTTGGTCGTGAGCAGCGTGAGCTGAAGGACCTGACGTTCCGTCACGGTATTCTGTACGGTTTCGCGCAGGCGCTGGCACTGATCCCGGGTGTTTCCCGTTCGGGCGGTACGATTACTGCGGGTCTGTTCATGGGTTACACCCGTGAGGCTGCGGCACGTTACTCGTTCCTGCTGGCCATGCCTGCCGTGTTCATGTCTGGCCTGTACAAGACCTTCAAGGTGGTCACCGGCGAGGAGGCGACCGGCTACTACGGTATTCCCTCGACTATCGTGGCTACTCTGGTTGCGTTTGTGGTGGGTTACCTGATGATTGGCTGGTTCTTGAAGTACGTGTCTTCGAAGTCCTACGGCATTTTCATTTGGTACCGCATTGCGCTCGGTATCCTGATTTTCGTTGGCCTGGGCACTGGCGTTCTGAACGCTACTTCTTCGGCGTTCTAAGGCTTTAGCCCTCAGCGTGATATGACATACCCGTCCGTGAGTTTCTCACGGGCGGGTATTCTTATTGGAGTAGATTTTTTGGCACCCGCATGCCCTTAGGCCGGGCGGCGGGTGTGGCGCGTCCACCGGATGTGGGCGTTTTTACAGAAAGGAAACCCATGCGAGCTTGGGATGCCCCCGCCTCTGTGACTCTGCCCGGTCAGGCTGCGCTGCCGCGCATTTTTGATACTTCTGCCGGTGAGATTGTTCAGGTTCAGGAGGATAAGGCGGCGAGCCTGTACGTTTGCGGTATCACCCCGTACGACGCGACGCATATGGGTCACGCCTCCACCTATGTTGCTTTTGACTTGTTGCACCGTGCCTGGCTGGATGCGGGCGTTCCGGTGACGTACGTGCAGAACGTGACCGATGTGGATGACCCGCTGCTTGAGCGCGCGACCGCCACGAATGTGGATTGGCGTGAGCTGGCTGAGGATCAGACGGAGCTGTTCCGCAGCGACATGAAGGCGCTGAACGTGATTCCGCCGGCGCACTATGTGGGCGTGGTGGAGTCCATTGAGTGGCTGTTCCCGCTGATTGAGGATTTGCTGCGCCGCGGCCTGGCGTACCGCGTGCCCGGTTTCACGGACGAGCAGGGTGTGGTGCATCCTGACGGTGACGTGTACCTGGACTTGAAGGCTGTGCGTGAGCTGCCCGCTAACGCTGAGGGCTACTCGTGGGCACCGGGCGAGGTCTGCCACCTGAGCCGTGATGAGATGCTGGAGATTTTCGCTGAGCGCGGCGGCGACCCGAACCGTGCCGGTAAGCGTGACGCACTGGATCCGCTGCTGTGGCGTGTTGAGCGTGAGGGCGAACCGAGCTGGGATACCGGCGAGCTGGGCGCAGGCCGCCCCGGCTGGCACATTGAGTGCACGATGATTGCCCGCCGTTTTGTGGATGGTTCGCTGACCGTTCAGGCTGGCGGTAACGATTTGACGTTCCCGCACCACGATTTGGGTGCTGGCCATTCGTGGGCTGTGTCTGCACGCCCGCACGCTAAGCATTACGCGCACACCGGCATGGTCGGTTTGGATGGCCACAAGATGAGCAAGTCCCGCGGCAACCTGGTGCTGGTTTCGCGTCTGCGTGCGGCCGGTGAGGATGCGAACGCGGTGCGCCTGGCGATTATGGGTCAGCATTACCGTTCGGATTGGTTCTGGACTGATGAGCTGTTGGAGCACGCGAAGGCTCGCCTGGACACCTACCGTCATGCGGTGTCGGTGGCTGAGGGCCGTGAGGGCGCGAGCGACGAGGCGGCGGTTGAGCTGCTGGCCGCTGTGCGTGAGGCGCTCAGCGAGGACCTGAACGCTCCGGCGGCGTTGGCGGCTGTGGATGCGTGGGCTGTGAAGGCTCTGGCGGACACCACCGTCGGCGGTGGCGCGCTGGTGCGTGACATCCTGGCGGCACGCCTGGGCGTGGTCCTCTAAGATGGCCGCATCGGTTATGGAGGATCTGTACGCTCTTCGCCCGTACGACCGTGAGACGGTCGATGCGCTCGCAGCAGAGATGTTAGCTGAGGTTCGCGCGTACGAGGCGCAGGAGGAAGCGTAGGGCTTCTGAGAGCAAAAAAGGGGTGGGTGACTCTGGAATAACTCCAGGGTCACCCACCCCTTTTGCGTTTAACCGGTTGTGGAACCCGATAACTGGTGCTGCTCTTCAGCGACTAGTCGTGAGCGGCTAGTCTTCGGTGTCTACAAACTCCTCGCGGAAAATCTGCTCACCGGCGAGAACCTCATCAAGGAGCTTCTCCTGAGCGGGTTCCAGGTGCACCAAGTGCGTAAGAGTGTAGAGCAGACGCTCGTACTCTTCGCTCCAAGCTTCTGGCCATTCTCGCTGAACAATATCGTTGAGCGAGGAGCTACGGCGTACTACCGGCTTCTTAAGACGGTACTTAGCCCACAGGCCCAACACTTGGTTACCGCCGACTGTGTAGTCGAAGACTCGTTTCTCTACGTTCTCGCAGCGGGCCTGACCGAAGGAGACCGTACCTGTAACCGGGATGTTCTGTTCCTCAGAGAGGGTACCGGTTACCGGGTCGGGGGAGAAGCTGGGCTTCTTCTCCGGCATGGTCCTACCCATGTCTACCGTCGGGGTCGGCAGGGTGTAGTCGGCACCTTCGGGAAGCTGGTGTAGGTATTTCATACCCGGTAACGGCTCACCGCGTTCACCGTAGGTATGCAACCACACGATTTGCTTACCAAGCTGAACGGCGCGTTCCCAGAGCTCCGGGTCAGCGGTGAGGGGCACACGAATACCCGCCTGCTGGAGCGGCTTGTCAAAGGTGCGCACGTAGCCGGGGTGTCCAGTGAGTGCCGCCAGGTAGTAGACGAGGTTGCCGGGGGCGTTATCGCCGAAACGCTCACGTAGCATCTGCGCGGCAGGTTCGGTGAGGTTCGGGGTGCCGCCAGTTGTTAGTGCCGGATGAGCACGACCACCACGATTATTGAAGGCATTCATATCCGGGATGAGGGCATCGAAGTACAGCCCAGGTCCTGCTTGTGGGTGGCGTGCGTGCTGTTCCACAATAAAAATCTGCCCGGGAACGCGATGCTCCCATAGTTTGGGGCGGGGCATATCGGCAAGACGTGCATCAGCCAGAATATACTGTCGGTCAAAGGAGCGATACCCCACCTGCACAATATTCGGCGTATCAGGAATGAGCTCGCGAGCAATCTGGTCGTTCAGACTTTCGAGACTTCCCTGGAATGTATCGCTCCCGGGAAGCGGCTTCTTGCCCTCCGTAATTTTGGTATCACGCGTTTCTTTGAACCGTTCAGCACGTACTTCTAGATCATTACCTTCGATGAGTTCCGCCCAGCGTTCCTGTAGTACGCTCTCCGAGGGAGCATAAACCCAGGTCTTATTAGGTTTCACACCGGGGAAGCAGCTGGCATAGAAATCAGGCAATGCCGGGTAACTATCCCAATCACCACCCGCCTCGGGAGCGAATTTATCGCCCCAGCCAGAACGCGCCGGTTCAAACTCTGCACCGTCCAGGTCGAGAGTAGCAAGAGCCTGCATTTTCTCCGCAAAGGTACCGTGCAGGGCAACGTAGCGAATATCCGCGGGGGTTTCCTCATCGGTATTTTCTTCACGCAAAAACAGGGCAATAGACACCGGAGTCTCAATGGCAAAGACAGCGTTCTTTGCTGGCGGGCGCTTGCCCTCGGGGGTCACGTTAATAATCCATCCGCGGCTGGAGGAACGGCGAATATACTCGCGCATACCCGCAAAACCGGGCCCGTGCAGATAACCGTCTGCGGTAATAAAGCAGACCACACCCGCACGCTGAGCACTATCGGGCTGACCCTCCAGAGCACGGAAAGAATCTTCAAAAACCTTCCAGAAAGCCCAGCGCCAGAAGTAGACGTAAAGGTTCTTCAACACGTACTCATACTTACCCATACCCGGTGCACGGAAGTCATCCAGAATGGGGGAGGCAACATCGGGAGAGCGGAAGCCCGACTCCACCCAGCCGCCCATTCCCTCCGCCTTATCCTTATACGGCGGGTTACCAATGCACACCTGAATGGGTACCTCACGCTTCACCCTAGTTGCCTTATTCGACAACTGAGAAAGCAGACGCAGAGTATTACCGTTCACCGGCTTCTGCTTAGCGTAGGGGTCGCTCAGAGTATCCGCCACATAGAGGTTCAGACCGTCTTCAGGCACCTCAGCACCCATCTCCCTAAGAGTCTGGTTCAGGCGAAGCTCAGCCACGGAGAAAGGACCCGACTGCAACTCAAAACCGTACAGGTTCTTTGCCAGACGATTCAGAGCACGAGTACGCGCAGCGGGAGCCAGGCTCTCCGTACTCGCCACCTTGTGCATAACCGACAGAGGATAGGTGCCGGTACCCATCGCCGGGTCAATCACGGACACACCCTCGCTCGCCAAACCGTGCTCCTTGCCCAGGTAAGTACGCAGAGCGTCATCCACCAGGCGCACCATCTGGTCCACCACCTCAACGGGGGTGTAGTAGCTACCGGTCTTCTTACGCTGTTCCGGGTTATAGACCTTCAGGAAGTACTCGTAGAGGTGCAGATACACATCTGACTTGCCGCCGGAAATATCAGCCCAGGAGGCGGCACCCATGACGCGCACAATCACGGCGAGAGCGTTATACAGGGAGCTCTTCTCATCCAGGTGCTCGGTCAGCAGACCCAGCGCATTACCCAGCAGACCGTGCTGAGAACGCAGACGACCCGCCATATTCGAGAACGTCTCAAGGCTCAGGTCAAGGTTCTCAGAGAGAGCAACCACCAGCGAAAACACCACGGTCTGCGCAAAGCTATCGGCAAACTCTTCATTACTGGTACTCGGGGCGAGAGTATCGCGCCAATCCTTACGCAGACCCACCAGCGGGGGAGGAAATACAGAGTCCTCTTCACCCTCCTTCTTAGCCTTCGCCTGCTCCGCTTTATAAGTCTTTTCCTGCGTAGCAAGACCCAAAAGCATCTCTTCACGCAACAAAGCCGCAAGGGGAGCGAGAGTTTCCACCAACTGGACAGCACTCGTAATCGGGGCGGGAACCCAACGCAAAAAGTTGAGGAAGAACGTCGCGAGAGCATCCGGTGCGCTCAGCGTGCCATGGCCGCTAAAAGAACCATGCATATGCACCGCGTCGTACCCGGTGCTCGTCAGCACCGGCTCACCATAACGGTACAGGCGCCATTCCGTGCCGTTGGTGTACAAAAGGTTAGGAAGGTTGCGCAGGCGCTGCCACTGCTTATACTCGTGGCTCTTCTTAGCGAAAGAAGCGGGGTCAATGTTCTTACCCGGAGCCTTAAGCTCCACATAGCCGGTCAAAACACCATCGACCATGATGGCGTAATCAGGGCGAACTAGACCCTCAGAAACTAGACCCCCCCCCGCGGTTTTCAGCGAGGTTTCACGGACGGTCACAACCTTCATCGAATGCAAAGCGCCAAAGTCCTGCAACAGGGTAGCGACCGGGTTCGTCAGCTGAGCCTCCGGTTCACCATCCCCAACGCGCAGATTCTCCCGCACCTGCCTGCCGAACTCGGCAATTAGTGAGTTGAAATCAGTCACAATACTCTTTCCTTTGCCCCATATTCTTGGGCACTAAGGTGTTTCTGCCCGCCAAGGATTCTGGCGAACTCTCCTCAAGTCTAACTAAAAATGAGTAGCCCTCATTGCTCAGTGGTCATCGCCCCATCCATGCCGCCGCCCTATCACGCCCGCGGGGTAATGCGCCACAGCCGATTTGCAGACTCCGCTAAAATAGAAAAGGACTTTTTCCGTCCCGCGGTTCGCCGCACAGCGCGAACAGCACAGACTGACCCAAACCCGAGGAGAATCACCCCGTGAGCAGCGGCACCCACACCCCCACCGGCGCAATCAACCGCCGCGGCCCCTTCCGCCCCGGCGAGCGCGTCCAAATCACTGACGAACGCGGCCGCATCACCACCATCACCCTCGCCGAAGGCGGCGAATACCACTCCCACAAGGGCTTCCTCAAGCATGACGACCTCATCGGCGCGCCCGAAGGCACCGTCATCGCCAACACTCACGGCATCCTCTACCAGGCGCTGCGCCCCCTCTACAAGGACTTCGTGCTCTCCATGCCGCGCGGCGCAGCCGTCGTCTACCCCAAGGACGCCGCCCAGATCATCGTCAAGGCAGACATCTTCCCCGGCGCACGCGTCGTCGAGGCCGGCGTCGGTTCCGGTGCACTGTCCATCGCCCTGCTGCGTGCAGTCGGCGACTACGGTTGCGTGCACTCCTTCGAACGTCGTGAAGAGTTCGCAGACGTCGCCCGCGGCAACATTGAAACCATGTTCGGTGGCCCGCACCCGGCGTGGAAGCTGAGCATCGGCGACCTGCAGGACACCCTTCCGCAGGTCGAGGAGCCCGGCAGCGTCGACCGCGTCGTACTCGACATGCTCGCACCCTGGGAGTGCCTCGACGCCGTGGCGGAGGCGCTCGCACCCGGTGGCGTGCTCATCTGCTACGTTGCGACCGTGACCCAGATGTCCCGCCTGGTTGAGGGCATGCGCCTGGACGGCCGCTTCACCGAACCCGAATGTGACGAAACCATTGTGCGTGGCTGGCACGTGGAGGGCCTGGCGGTCCGCCCCGACCACCGCATGGTTGCACACACCGCGTTCCTGGTCGTGGCTCGTCGCCTCGCTGACGGTGCGGTACGCCTGGCGCCGAAGCGTCGCGCGTCCAAGACTGACTTCTCTGAAGAGGATATGAACGCGTGGATTCCCATGAACGTGGGTGAGCGTGAGGTGACCGATAAGAAGATTCGCCGCGCAGCCCGCGATGCGAAGAACCTTGCCGCTCACGCCGCACGCGCAAACGAGATTGCGCTGGAACAAAACGGCATCGAGTCTGCTGAATAATTGATGAACCACCTTTGACCTGCGGGGGCACGGGCGTTGCCTGGAGCCCCCGCAGTGCACTCACCGGGCTACCCGCACCGCCCATTACGCGCCGGGGAGCCTCCCACACAGGACGAACAGCTAAAGGAGCTACCGTGTCCACCCACGAATCTGCAGATCAGGCAGGAACCCCCCAGTACGGCACCGCCCACAGTGCAGCCAGCGCGGCACCGCACTACTCGGCTGCTTTCGGGGCGACCTCCCTGCCCGGCAGTCAGCCCGTCAGCGCGCAGGAGTATGACGCCGTGCTGCGTCGACTCTCCGCGGCGGAGGCAACCCGCGACAATATGAGCCGACAGATTCGTGGTGCGGGGGAGAAGAACCGCAAGCTCGTTGAGGCAATCACCAGCATGCGCTACCAGGTGGAGCGTCTGCGCGCGTCCCTCTCGCAGAATGTTATGCCGCCGCTGAATTCGGCGATTGTGCTGGCGGTGCATGAGGGCCAGACCATGACCTACGAGCAGGTCGCGGACGATAAGACTCCCGCCGAGATTGACACCTACCTTGATGTTCAGGTGAGCGGCCGCATGATGCGTATTCCCGTGTCCCCGCTCATTGACCTGTCCACGCTGACCCCCGGCATGACCGTGCTGCTCAACGACAAGACCGAGGCGGTGCTCGCCCTGGACACCGAGCCCTTCGGTGACGTGGTGACCGTGCGCGAGGTGCTGGATGAGCAGCGCGTGCTGGTTGATACGTCCTCGGGTGCTCAGCAGGTGGCGCGTGTGGCGGGTTCCCTCGACATTGAGCAGCTGCGCACAGGGGATGCGGTCACCCTTGACACGCGCACCCGTATGCTGACCTCGCAGGTTCCCGCTTCTCGTTCGCAGGAGCTGGTTCTGGAAGAGATTCCGGACGTCACCTACGAGCAGATTGGTGGCCTGGGCGCGCAGATTGAGCAGATCCGCGACGCGGTGGAGCTGCCGTACCTGCACCCCGAGATTTTTGAGCGCTACCACCTGGCACCGCCCAAGGGCATTCTGCTGTACGGTCCTCCCGGTAACGGTAAGACCATGATCGCTAAGGCTGTGGCGAACTCCCTGGCGGCTCGTGCGGCTGCGCTGAACCCGGGTTCGGCTACTCGCGGCTACTTTTTGAACATTAAGGGCCCCGAGCTGCTCGATAAGTTCGTTGGTGAGACGGAGCGTCAGATTCGCGATATTTTCGTTGCCGCCCGTGAGAAGGCGGAGGCGGGACACCCGGTCGTCGTGTTCTTTGACGAGATGGAGTCGCTGTTCCGTATGCGCGGTTCGGGTCGTTCCTCCGATATTGAGACGACCATCGTGCCGCAGCTGCTTGCCGAAATTGACGGTGTGGAGTCGCTGCAGAACGTCATCGTTATTGGCGCGACCAACCGTGAAGACCTCATTGATGCCGCGGTGATGCGCCCGGGCCGACTCGACCTGAAGATCCGCATCAACCGCCCGGACGCCGCCGGTGCGGCAGAGATTTTCGGCCTGTACCTGACCGAGGACCTACCCCTGGACGCTGCGGAGGTGGCAGCCGCCGGTTCGACCCGCGCCGCCCTGACCGCGATGATTGCGGCGGCGGCAGGTCAGCTGTACGCGCGCACCCCCTCCACGGCGTACGCTGTGGCGACCGTGGATTCTTCCATGGTCGTTGGTTCTGGCGCGAGCGCGAACCTGTCCACTCACACGCTGTACCGCGGCGATTTCGCTTCGGGTGCGGTGATTCGCAATATTGTGGACCGCGCGAAGAAGGCGGCGATTAAGGAGCAACTGCAGGCGCTGACCGCCGGTGCGGACGCTTCGAGTGTGGGTATTGGTACCCGCCACCTACTGGAGGCGGTACGCGCCGAGTTTGAGGATCAGGTGGACTTGCCGCCGCTGCCCGATATTGAGGATGCGCTCACCGTCGCCGGCGTGCGTGGCCGTCTGGTGTCGGTGGAGCCGCCGCGCTAAACCGCGCCTACCGCACCATAAACCGCGCTACAAGCATGAGCCGGGCGGCGCCCACCGTGCACTCAGCCCACACTCCGCGCTTATCCCGCACTAACCTCAGTATTACCGCAGGTCCAGCCCTTTATATGGTATAGATTTTTCAGGAGAACCCCATGAACTCCACCCCCAGCTACGGCGTGCACCGCATTATGGGTGCCGAAACCGAGTACGGCGTCATCGCCCCCTCCGCGCCGGGCACCAACCCGACCGTGCTGTCCGCACTGGTGGTCAACACCTACGCCAAGTTGGCGTTCCGCCGCGGCGCCGCCTTCCGTGAGCAGCTGCAGCGCCGTGCCCTGGCGGATGAGCTGACCGCCGAGCAGGCACGCCAGGCAGAGAACTACTCGACCGCCACCCCGGAAGGTCAGTGGCTGGGTGAGTCCGAGTCGCCGCTGCGTGATGCCTTCGGTCAGGTTCAGGACGCCTCCACCGCCCACTCGAGCCAGATGACGCACACCCGCACCGAGCTGACCAGCGAAGATATCGCCCTGGAGATTATGCGTGAGGCGGGCGTTCAGGCACCGGGTGAGCCCGCCGAGCCGCGGAGCGCCCTGGATGCGCTCGCCGGTGTGCACGGCCGCGGTGGTTTCCCGGAGCGTCTGGATTGGGACCGCGTGACCATGAACGCGATTCTGCCCAATGGTGCGCGCCTGTATGTGGATCACGCGCATCCGGAGTATTCGTCGCCGGAGGTTCTGAGCCCCGCCGACGCGGTGCTCTATGACGCTGCCGGTGACGCGCTGGCGTACGAGTCGCTGGTGGAGCTGGGCAACCACGCGCAGGATTTGCCGCAGGTGAAGCTGTACAAGAACAATACCGACTCGAAGGGCCAGTCGTACGGCGCCCACGAAAACTACCTGATTAGCCGTGATGTTCCGTTCGAGCAGGTTGCGGATGCGCTCCTGCCGTTCTTTGCGACCCGCGCAATTTTTACGGGTGCGGGCCGTGTGGGTATTGGTACGCACGGTGAGGTTCCGGGTTTTCAGATTAGTTCGCGTGCTGATTTCTTTGAGCGCACGATTGGTCTGGAGACCACGATTCGCCGCCCGATTGTGAATACGCGTGATGAGCCGCATGCGGATGAGTCGAAGTACCGCCGCCTGCACGTGATTCCGGCGGATGCGAACATGTCGCACTATTCGAACCTGTTGAAGTTTGGTACGGCGGCGCTGGTGATGAACCTGATTGAGTCGCACAGTGAGCAGACTCCGGTGCTGCCGGGTGTGCGCCTGTCTGATCCGGTGGCGGCGATGCACGCGGTCAGCCACGATTTGTCGCTGTCAGTTCAGTTGCCGTTGGCGCCGTCTTCGGCGACCCTGCCGAACCCGGTGTCCACGAGCGGTTCGGCGAGTGCCCTGCAGATTCAGCGCGCCTACTATAAGGCCTCCCGTGCACACGAGGAGTCGAACCCGGCGGGTGTGGATGCTGCGACCGCGCAGATTCTTGATTTGTGGGGCGAGGTTCTGGACGCCCTGGAAACCAACCCGCTCTCTCTGGCGGATCGTCTGGATTGGGTGGCAAAGTATGCGCTGGTGCGCGGCTATGTCGCTCAGGGCGTAGATTATGCGAATCCGAAGTTGAAGGCTTTGGATTTGCAGTACGCTGATATTGACCCGTCGAAGAGCCTGTATCACCGTCTGGTGGCGCGTGGCCGTATGCGTACGCTGTTCTCTGCGGAGCAGGTGGAGCGTGCGACGACTGAGCCGCCGCGTGAGACGCGCGCGTTTTTGCGTGGCACGTTGATGGCGCGTTGGCCGGAGGAGATTCTCGGTATTAACTGGGATACGGTGTCCTGCCGTGGCAGGTATTCGAAGGATCTGACTCGTTTTACGATGATGGAGCCGACCCGGTACGGTGCCGCCGAAGTGGAGCCGCTGCTGGATGAAGTGAACCATTCGGATGAGCTGCTGAACCGCCTGCGCTAGTACGCTAGTAGCACCTCACCACCCCTAAACCCACATCAACTCATATTCTTCCCCGGGGCGAATACCCCCATTCGGAAGAGTAAAAACCACATAACCCACAGGTAGGGTGCAGGAAGGTCCGGGTACCAAAACCCTTACACCCCGCACCCGACCCCACTAAAAACTTATTTGTCCACAACCGAAAACCCCTTGAGGAGAGAACCATGAGCCGCGAACGCATCAGCGCACAGCAGACCGAAACCACCGCAACCGAGCAGGAGCAGGAACTGAGCCTCGCCGCCTCCCATGTGGTGTCTGACGTGAGCGAGGTCGACGACCTGCTCGACGAAATTGACGGCCTGCTCGCTGAGAACGCTGAAGACTTCGTCACCGGCTTCGTCCAGAAGGGCGGCGAGTAACCGGCGCACCTGCGTGCCGGGTCAGCATCATGGAACACCGTATTTTCGGCATTGAAAGCGAATTCGGGCTCAGCTACGTCCCGCACGGGCTCGGTCGGCTGAGCATCGAAGAATCCGCCGCCGCCCTTTTCAAGCCCGTCCTGGATCAGTGGCGCTCAACGAACGTCTTCCTGCCCAACGGCGGTAGGCTCTACCTTGACGTGGGTTCGCACCCCGAGTACGCCTCCGCCGAATGCGGCAGCATTGATGAACTGCTCGCGCAGGAACGCGCCGGTGAGTTGCTTTTCGCTGATCTGGCGCGTACCGCCCGCAAGCGTCTGCTCGCAGGCTCGGAGGGCCGCCCTCTCGACGGTGAACTGTACCTGTTCAAGAACAATGTGGATTCGGCGGGCAACTCCTACGGCAGCCACGAGAACTACCTGATCAGCCGCAAACTGCAGTTCAACGACCTGATTGCCCAGCTCGTGCCGTTCCTGGTGACCCGCCAGATTCTGGTTGGTGCCGGTAAGACCCACCCGAACGGCGGTCCGGTGCCCGGCTCGACCGACCCGGCATCCAGCACGGGTGTGCCCTCGTATTCGTTCTCGCAGCGTGCCGACCATATTTGGGAGGCGGCGTCCACCTCGACCTCGCGCGCTCGCCCGCTCATTAACACCCGCGACGAGCCGCACGCGGACGCTTCGAAGTTCCGCCGCATGCACGTCATTAATGGTGATTCGAACATGGCGGAGCCGACGACCCTGCTGAAGATTGCCAGCACCGACCTGGTGCTGCGCATGCTGGAGGACCGCTTCCCGGTCACGAGCCTGGATATTGTGTCTGTTCCGGCGGCTCTGCGCGCTATCAGCCACGACCTGACCGGCACCGCGACCTTCGAAACCACCGATGGTAAGCGCTACACAGCGTTGAGCGTTCAGCGTCACTACCTGGATGCGGCACGCCAGTACGTGCAGCAGTACGGCGCGCATCACCGTCACGTGGAATACGCCCTGGACCTGTGGCAACGCACCCTGGACGCTATCGAATCCGGCGACTACAGCAGCATTGATACTGAGATTGACTGGGCGATTAAGAAGAAGCTTCTGGACGCCTATATTGCTCGCGCCCGCGCGGCCGGTCAGCCTGCCGATTATGCGAGCGCCCGCATCCGTCAGCTGGATTTGGCGTACCACGACATCGACCCGGAGCGTAGTGTCTTCCACGCGCTGGTTCGTCGCGGTGCGGTTAAGCGCATCCTGCCCGAGGGCGCTGCGGAGGCCGCGAAGACTCAGCCGCCGAACACTCGCGCCCTGCAGCGTTCGCGTTTCATTAATGCGGCGGTTGCGGCGGGGGAGCAGTTCACCGTGGATTGGGTGCATTTGAAGCTCAACGCCTACCCGCAGCATACGCTGGTGTGCAAGGACCCGTTCGCTACCGGCAGTGAGGAGCTGGAGGAGGTGCTGAGCCTGTTGGTGTCTAAGGCGCGTCAGCATCAGGAGGCGGCATTCCCGCCGCCCTGCTAATCAACAGCTCTGCTAGGCGGCTCCGCTAGAAATGCTCTGACGAGGGGAAACCCGCCGGCGGTCGGGGTTGTAGACCTTCGGGAACACCCCGGCCGCAACACAGCTTGAGCACAGCTACGTGCCGTAGCATAAAACAGCTAAACCTATACCTGTAAACTGTTCTGTGGCACACGGGCACCCACACGCCCCACTCTCACAGAAAACCCCAGAGGATAACACTATGACCAAACGCTCTAAGCTCACTATTTTCGGTGCCAGCGCGGCAGCTCTCGCGCTCGCACTGTCCGCATGTGGCGCACAGTCCTCCAATAACGGCGACCTGTCCAAGGTGCAGTACACCCTGAAGAATGCGACCGCTGAGCCGGAGGCGTCCTTCGCGACTCCTTTCGCCGCGTCTAGCCCTTCCGCGTACGTAATTGAGGAAGGTAACGGCGACTCCATCAACGATGGTGACTACGTGCTCGTTGAGGCTGCCGTATTCAAAGGCACCGATGGCAAGCTCAACGGTTCCACTTACTCCAGCGAGCCGATTCTGCTGCCGATTAACGATCAGCTGAAGCAGGCTGCACCGCAGGTGTACGAAACCTTGAAGAAGATTAAGGTTGGCGGTTCTTTCTCGTACACCACCAACGTTCTGCAGCAGCGCAGCACCGCGGGCGTGACCACTACGACCGCTTCGCCCGGTACCGCAACTAACGTTGAAGTGTACACCGTGAAGACGAAGCTGCCCAAGTACGCAACCGGTAAGGCTGTCGAGGCTGACCCGTCCCTGCCTTCCTTCACTCTGGATGAGTCCACCGGCAAGGCTGAGATTAAGCTGCCCGATAATAAGCCTGAGGTCACCGAGCTGGTTTCGAAGAACCTCATTGAGGGCGAGGGCGCTGAGGTCAAGGAAACCGACACCGTGTACGTGCGCTACATTGGCGTGCAGTACTCCGACGGTAAGGTCGTCGACGGCAACTACGACGCCGCCACCCCGATGGGCATCTCCCTGCAGGGCGTTATCAAGGGCTGGACTCAGGGTCTGAAGGGCAAGAAGGTCGGCTCCCGTGTTGAGCTGGTCATCCCGGCGGACCTGGCGTACGGTAACGACACCGGCGGCACCAAGCCTTCGGGCACTCTGGTGTTCGTGGTTGATATTCTGGGTGCGGAGGAGAACCCGCAGACCCTGCAGCGTGCTCAGGCAGCTTCTAGCGCAGCAGCTGCGGAGGCGAGCGCCTCGGCAACCGCAACCCCGGCGGCTACCGCTTCGGCTACCGCGCAGTAGCCCGGTACCCATATTTTCGGTACCCACATTTTTATACCGCGCTCGCCGCTTATATGACTATGACGTAGGCGGCGGGCGCACCCACTATTTCGATTCATTTCGAACCAATCAAAGGAGACACCCATGTCTTTCGGTCAGCGTAACCTCGACCGCGAAAAGCCCGAAATCGATTTCCCCGAGGGCGACGCCCCCACCGAGCTGGTCATCACCGACCTGATCGAGGGTGCAGGCGCTGAGGTTGTTCCCGGCTCCCGCGTGCTCACCCACTACGTTGGTGTGGCATTCTCCACCGGTGAAGAGTTCGACGCGTCCTGGAACCGTGGCGAGCCGCTGCCGTTCCAGGTGGGCGTTGGCCAGGTTATCCGCGGTTGGGATGAGGGTCTGCTCGGCATGAAGGTCGGCGGCCGTCGTCGCCTGGAGATTCCCGCCGACATGGCGTA
>ERZ773050.1096-NODE-1096-length-15122-cov-12.213513_pt1 | contig 15122 bp, 13 predicted proteins | sample MGYA00580632_ERZ773050 | MGnify/ENA primary metagenome ERZ773050 (study PRJEB29015, sample SAMEA2738123) | human oral metagenome | biome: human oral; feature: human-associated habitat; material: saliva | place: China | collected 2166 ... | reverse complement strand
CAATCCGCACGCCATACCCCAACACTGGTGAATTCTCCGGCTCAAACTGCAGCGCCGAATCGCTCAGACTCAGCTTTTCAATAGCCTCTTTCAGGTCATTATAATCTTCGTTAGACACCGGAAAAAAGCCCGCGTAGACGAAGGGTTTGACTTCTTTGTAGCCAGGCAGGGGTTGGACAGTGATATTTGACATATAGTCAATTATACCACTCTCCTAGCGAAGAATGATGCACTCCACTTATATCGTCGTGCCAATCAAACACAATAATATCTATAATTCACGACGGTCTAGTGCTCAATAACGTCTTTAACGGCTCGACGCTTAGAATAAGCCTGCTGCCTGCCATAACCGATGCGTAGCAAAATAGTCGGGTATTCTCCGGCCAGACCCAGCGTCCTTGCCATCTCTGAGGCAATCTCTGCTTCTTCGTTTGGCTGGTTCAGATAGGCATGAGAGATCCCAAGTTCCGTGGCAGTCAGCAAGAAACGCTGCAGCGTCCGACCTAGATCCACCCATTCGCGCCGACTATTTTCTCTCGTCGTAAAAAGAACCAGATGAGAAGCCGATGCTATCTTGTCGCGATCGGCCTTATTCTGCGTCTTAGCATTGATAGCCATCGACATGATTGGCTCAGCCATCCAGCGCGGCACATTAGGCGCGCCAAACACGGCGTAACTCAGCCCATCAAGTGTTTGATCTTGATGCTTCTTATTAAATCGCATCCAGCTTTTCAATTCAGCCTTAAACGCCTCTTTTTGCATTTGATTCGTATTCCCCTGAAGAACGTATTGTTCAATATCATTAAACTGTTTGGTTTGACGCGCGTAATAATGAACCGAGATGCCCTTTTCACTGCGGATAGATTGTAATTTCTTTAGTACATCTAAGGCAATTTCCTCACCGTTATAAACACTGCGGTTAGTCTGCCGCGCGTCTATCTGATTGAACAATGGGCTTGGTTTGACGCCTGCCTCTTCCGCGAGCGAAACCGTAACAACGCCTGTATCACCAACCGAAACGGCAGATTTATAGCCCTTAGTTTGCGCCGCCAAGCAAAGATTCTCTACTGCACAGCCCAAACTCACAAACAACTCCCTGTCATCAGGATCAACTACCGGCAGCCTTCTGTCAAAATCAGGGTGAATTTCTACTGCCGACTCGTTCTGACGAAAGCGCCACGGCTGAGTATTATGACCTGATGGCGCCTTGACAGCTTGCGCAACCAAAAATTCAAAGTTAGCTGATGATATATTGTTACTGCGAGACATTCTTACCATAATTCTACCCAATACGCGAGCCTTCCCATCTCGTTAGCTACTTCTTATGACCAAGTATACTCGCCCTATAGGAGCGAGGTCAATCAATATCACCGAGACTAAGCTTTCGGTTGCTATCCTTCAGATCATTGTAACCTTCGTTAGATACCGGAAAGAAGCCCGCGTAGACGAAGGGCTTGACTTCTTTGTAGCCGGGGAGGGGCTGGATAACTTGACTCACTGCTCTATTATATCCTACATTTCACTATTATAAAGTCGTAAGCTTTTGTGTTTGCGTATCACGAATGCTTTTCAACATCAGTCTTACGACAATAGCAGCATGCATTTTCGTACTCGCGAAAAAAATCAAACTTCTTCCTCATGATGATATCCTGTAACCTATTATTCAACAGAAACTCTAACTGCTAGGCGATCATACCTGATGAAGCGCTACAATACGCAAATCAACAACATCACTTATGCAGTACAACAATGAACAACGCCACTTAATTATTTTGTCTGTGTATTCCTCACAAGATCATCTAACCCCTGGCCAAGTTCAATACTGTGAGGATCGTCTGGATCAAAGACTTTTGCGCGCTCAAAGTCGATCGGCCGCATTGATGCGATATGGTATTGATCATTACCGTCCCTGCTGTATTCAATAATGAAGTCTTTCAAGCGCCACGGCTTATCAATTCCAGTGTCGCGCCGTACGGTTTCAGCAATGTTTCGCATGCGCGAAAGAGCGTCAGTCATTAACTCTCGCTTATTTTCCTCCGACACAGCGTTGTTTGCAAAGAATTCGCGTATCGTTCGCCCACTCTCGCCGTTTATCTTTTCCATCACTACAAAGCCTTGTTGTCCGCTTGTAAAGACCCGGGCGATTGGCTTTGGCACATCAACGCCAAGCTTGCGTAGCAATAAAAGTGCCTCAAATTCATCGATTGGCCCCTGCTGCTTTGCCTTCACGACGTTTTTCGCAATCACCTCGGTGTCGCCGCCAATTGATAGCTCAAAAACCGCCTCACCAGGATACGGATCGTTTGGGTTCGCTATTTTTAGTGATGTCGCAGACCGCAATAGCTCAGCACCAATATCATGACTCGAGAACAATTCAGCCAGCTGACCTTTCACCGCTTCGTCATATTCCCCATCGATTCTCATTTCTCGTTGGTACTCTAGGTGCTTCACCTCGTAACCCAAATTGACTGGCTCCGTGCTTTTTAGCTCGCGAGTATAATAATGCCTGCTCAGAGCTAGCTGTGTCATACGAAAAGCCAGCCGTTCATCAGGTTCGGTCGGTCGGCTATATGGTTCCAGCCTGCCATCTTCGGTGAGATACAAACCCTCTGCCGACTCTTCGTCCTTGACATGGTGTTCTATAGTATTTACTATCTGATCTCTTTCTGGCTTGTCACCTTTTAGTCCCAGCACTGTTCTTGGTCGGTCACTTGCACTAAGCAGTCTAATTTGATTGTCACGGTCTGATTCTGACACTCCTAGCACTCTCATAATGTCTTCAGGAATCGTTCCTGTAAATCCAGTATCGTAGTAATGGGCGGCATCTGGGTCTTGGATACGAGAACGCAAATATGTGCTTTTCGTATCGTCTTCGAGGTTATCACGAAACCCTCGTGGATACACAAGGTAGGTGGGGAACTCCATGAGCGACCCGCCCGCCGCGTGGCTACTCATACCAAGCCTGCGGCGGCGCGCGTAGAGTTGAGCGCGGCGCGCCACGTACGCATAGACGCCGTCACGACCGAGGAATACTTCTTCAAATTCTTTCTCACCTATTCGCTTAGCGTCCCACTCGGCAAACAATTTATCGTAATATTTAGTATCAACTCTAAGTACCTGATTGAATGCTTTAGCCGCTCTTTCTAGAGCTTCAGGTAGGCCATACTCGTCCATTACGGCTATATAATCTGCTACCAGTCTACGATACGCTGGCCAGATATCGCCTAACTTGTCACCACGCTTACCAAACATCTCTTGAGAATATTGGTCTCCGTACTGCGACGCTATATCTGCCCGTAGTTTATCGTAAGCTTGTTGAATTGTCTCTGCAAGTTCTCTATCTTCTTCGGTCTCGGGAGATCGCAAACGTCGATTGGCTTGGATTGCTCTTTCGTGAAACTTCGTCCCTGGTCGAGATGATGTCACGTGTTCCATATCGCCCGCCTCATCAGCATACGGATTATATTTCTCTACACCCTGCAGCTCTGGCTTGAGTTCGGCAATATGCGCACGCAGCTTAGACGCCTCTTCTGCACCAATAAGTCCCTCTAAGTCAAGCTGAGCAACTTTTTGCGCGGTCGAATAGTGATTAGCGCATGCCCACAATACAGTACACTGCGCAGCTGCATCCATGCCGTAATCTGATAAATGCTCGAGGACAGCGTCCGCTACATCAGCGTCTAGTTTTATCTTATCTATACAACCAAGAACTATTTCTGAGGTAGATTCACCAAAGACATGTGCACATTGCAATACTTGTAATTCGTAGCCAGCGTCGATTAGTTTATGGGCGACACTGGCGTCGAGGCCAGTGAAGCTATCGAGATTTCTGACTACCTCCCCACCATCACCAGCGTCGATGAGTTGGTGGGCAATTTCGCTGTGGTTGAGGCCGGTGAAGTTATCGAGATATCTGGCTACCTCCCGACCATTACCAGCGTCAATGAGTTTTTGGGCGATTTCGCTGTGGTTGAGGCCGGTGAAGTTATCGAGATATCTGGCTACCGCCTCACCATAACCAGCGTCGATGAGTTTGTGGACGACACTGGTATCGAGGTTGGTGAATTTATAGAGATATCTGGCTGCCTCCCCACCCTTACCAGCGTCGATGAGTTGGTGGGCGACACTGGCGTCGAGGTTGGTGAAGTTATTGAGATTTCTGACTACCGCCTCACCCTTACCAGCGTCGATGAGTTGATGGGCAATTTCGCTGTGGTTGAGGCCGGTGAAGTTATCGAGATATTCGGCTACCTCCCGACCATTACCAGCGTCGATGAGTTGGTGGGCAATTTCACTGTGGTTGAGGCCGGTGAATTTATTGAGATATCCGGCTACATACCCACCATAACCAGCGTCGATGAGTTGGCGGGCGATTTCGCTGTGGTTGAGGCCGGTGAATTTATCGAGATTTCTGACTACCGCCCCACTATTACCAGCGTCGATGAGTTGGCGGGCAATTTCGCTGTGGTTGAGGCCGGTGAAGTTATCGAGACGTCCAGCTACCCCTTCGCCATTACCAGTGTCGATGAGTTGGCGGGCGACACTGGCGTCGAGGTTGGTGAAGTTATTGAGATATCTGGCTACATACCCACCATAACCAGCGTCGATGAGTTGGTGGGCGACACTGGCGTCGAGGTTGGCGAATTTATTGAGATATCCGGCTACATACCCACCATCACCAGCGTCGATGAGTTGGCGGGCGGCATGGCTCGTCAACTGATAGCTAGAGTCTCCTCCTCTTTCCAGAATCTCAAGCAATTCAGCGACAGTATGCGTGTCTTCTTTATCTTCTGGTGTCTGCTGGACGTCTCTTTCACTATCTCGTACAGCTTGATTAGCAAGAGAACTCTCGACACGAGAAAGAAGAGTCTCTTCATGATTTCCTGAGTTCTCTGTAGGGTTATCAGAATACTTTGTCGGGTCTTCGGGATCCAGAGAGCCTTTGGCTACGTGTTCAGAGTTGCCTGTTGTCATAATTCCTCGTATTTTGCGACTGTTTATCTCTATTTATGATTATGATTTATATTGTAGCATTAGACATTGGACATTGCAAGGGATTATAATAGAAGGTCCATTAAACTAAAACGGAACATCCCGTAGAATTAGGTTTGTAACAACAACTAATTCAGAAAGGATTGTTCCGCTATGTCTAGTGTAGCAGATATTCCGAGCGAAGCTCGGTGTAAGCAGCTCGTGTACGAGCTGGCGACAAAACAAAAACATCATGAGTGCGGCCAGCGCATTGCTTGGAGATATGGACGAGACTATGGCTGGTGCCGAGCCTGCCGCATGAAGATTCGTCCGAAAGCGAGAACATGGTTCCGCGGCAGTAAGCTACGCTACCGGCAACTTTTTTGTTTGATTATGGCTTGGCAAGCCCGCCGAGAGTCCTGGCAGTGTTCGTATGGCAACAGGGCTAAGCTATACTACCATCCATCGGTGGTATGCCCACCTTTCGCCAGCATCTGCCGTCAGACGGCGGCGAACTGCTCTCTGGCGTGGTTGCTGTCGATGAAGCATGGTTCGGCAAGCAGTGTCATAGCAAACGCGGCAAGCAAACCATTGTCATGGACGACATAGAGGTAGGCACCAGACGCTTGAGGCTGCAAGATATCCCCGACACTAAGCAAGATAGCATTGAATTGTTCCTTGAGACATGGGTAGCTAGAGGCAGTCACCTTATCACGGATGCTCATGCGATTTACAATGGCGTGGAGTGGCTTGTCTACTCTCGAGAAGCCTACAACCACTCGACGGGACACTTTGGCATGAGCAACCACATTGAGTGTATCTGGAGCGCTATGAAGCGTCACTTGAGAAAACTTATGGCTGCGTTCCAACTTGTCACCTAGTCCTATTCCTCCGCGAATGGGAAGCTAGGCACAACTAGCGGGAGCTCTTCAAGTCCCCGCTGACATACCTAAGAGCTACGATTGCGACGGATTAGTTGAGGGGATCTATAATAGCCACCACCTCTGCAGAAAAACAAGATAACCTTTAAAACTATTGCAAAGGTAGTGGGGATTTTACAGTAAATCGATTTATAGTATCCATACTGATTCAGCAGAGAATTACAAACTAATTTATAACTGCTCAAAAATCTTATGGGCTTGATTCTTGCCAATAGTCTGAACCAATTCAGAGTAGCTCATCCACCGACCGCGTTTAGTTTTGTCGCGACGATAGTCCTTCTCGTCGGTAATATCGCCCGTAACTATCGCATCGACATTGCGCCAGGCAGTCCAAAGCGTGTCATCGCTTATAAAACTATAGTCCAGATGAACGCGATTTTCATTGATTAATTTGTAATCTGACGACGAAAATCCGCGCGCATACAACTCGCGGAGGATAACATCTGCCAGTTCGGCAAAGTTGTCAGCAGTGACATACAAAAAGTCATCATATTCCTCGCCAAGTTCGTACGATCGATCATTCATAAAAACACAATACAAATCATCGTCGACAATTTTTTCATCCAGCCACACGCGGCGGTCGCGTGTTATCGGAATTACGCGGCATCTAATTTTCTCTGTAAAATTTTTGAAGTTATTCATTCTGTATCCAATTTCCGTTTCATGCACTTTGCGTATCTATATACGATGCGCTATTTAATATTTCTTCAAATACTTTACTATTTTGTTTCCAATATTCATTGTAAGAGAATACCGATATGTAACGAAGACATCCGTCTTCGCGGCCAACAGCTAAGCGTGTTACCATTTTAGTATTTTCAGGTCGAGAACCGCAACTTGATGTAATTCTGACAATACCAACTAAACCATTTTGTTCCAAAGTATCGTCCTTGATATCGACAGTCGCTTGACAATTTTCCAATCCCTTAATAGTAAAGAATCTTTTCGCGTCTTCGCGCAACTCTTTGCTATCATAAGCCATTTTGCGCACTAATTCATAAGCTTCATCAGGCGCAGCCGGTAACACCAACCGCTTCGAATCCTGAGTCACGCCAACACCGCTAATTGACTTATTATCCTTGCCCAGTTTATCGCCGTAACCTTCAGTTTTACCGTTTTTTACATCAATCCTTTGCCACTGCTTTGGTATTAGAAAACGGGTTTTCTGAGTTCTTGCTTCAACCAAATTTTTACTTTTCAGATAGACTGGCACTTCATGCAGCAAATAATCATACGAGGTATAAGCGCTTACACTGAAACACGCTAAAACTAAGATTAATTTGAGTATTTTTGTTTTCATTTGTACATTTTAATAATAGCACACGTTACTACAGTTCTACATCCGGCAAGTCCTTCAATTTCTTGCCATCAAAACAAAAGTAGGCTGCACCCTGGTACGCACCGCTATCATTAACTTGATTCCTGTCCTCAAATATTTTTCGCACCAGCGGCGACAAAAACCACCTCTGCCCGCCATATTCAACTTCGCGCTCGCCAACAATTTTTGCTACAATTGTTTTATCTTTGAGAAAGACAACCTCATCGCCATTTTTGAGACCTTTCCGGTAAAAGCTAAACTTTTGATTAATGTTCTTGGCTTTGGTGATTTTATCAAATTCCGCTTCTTTGTTCTTTTGCTCCGGAAAGATAACATCGCCCTCGAAAGACAACAGCAGCTGCCGCACCAAATCATAATCAAGCGCAAAAAGCTCGCTACTACCGACTCGATGCTTGGCGAATATTTCGTGCAATAGCGTTTCTTTTTCGGAATAGTCAGCCACCTCGATCGCAAACAACCGCTTCAAACCAACCACATTGTAGTAGCCATTCGCCTCGAGAAAGCGCATCCGCTCTGGGTACTGCTTGGTTTGTGTCTTGCCGATTTTGATAAGGCCTGACACTGCGGTGGTCATGACGTAGATGATGCCTTTGCTCACTTCTAGCCTCCTATTTGGTCTCTTTCGTGAAGTACTTTTTCAGCGTTACCGTATCGCCCACCCGTGCCTCGCGAGTAGTTTTCAGGTTGGTGACGATATAGCCGATTTCACCGGTGTCCAGCGACGGGTCGGGAATCATGCCGGGGCTGAGATGACCAACTTCCAGCGCCAGCCCATTAGCACCGGTCGCCATCATGTGAATCGCTTCACCCTTTTTGATCTGCCCATCAACCACCCTGACATACAAAATCACCCCGCGGTAATCATCATAATAACTATCAAAGATCAGCGCCCGCGTCGGGTCGTCCGGCTGACCGGTTGGTTCTGGGATTCTCTCAACAATCGCCTCCAAAACCTGATCGACATTCTGTCCGGTTTTGGCGGAAATGTGGATAATATCGTCCTCGCTACAGCCCAGCAAATTTATGACTTGCTTGGAAACGCGCGGCACATCGGCGGCTGGCAAATCGACTTTATTGAGCACCGGAATAATTGTCAAGTCTTGCTCCATGGCCAGGTACACATTCGCCAGCGTCTGCGCCTGAATGCCCTGGCTGGCGTCAACCACCAATACCGCGCCCTCGCACGCCTGCAAGCTGCGCGATACTTCGTAGCTAAAATCGACATGGCCGGGCGTATCAATAAGGTTGAGATCGTAAGTAACCAACCGCAACGGCCTGTTAGCATCGACTTCGCTGGCACTTTTCTCTTCAGGCCGCTCGGCCGCCAACTGATCTAGCTTGCGCTCTTGGCCTCGCTTTGCCGGAAAGGCAAAGCCTTCAGAGAAAAGACCAGCAGCAGTCGACTGATATCTCATCCGCACCGGCGCGAGCTTAATGGTGATGCCCTTTTCACGCTCCAAATCCATCGAATCCAGCAGTTGCGACTTCATCTCGCGCTTCTCCACCGTCCCCGTCATCTCCATCATCCGATCCGCCAGCGTCGATTTGCCGTGATCGATATGAGCAATGATGCAAAAATTACGGATACGCTCCACTCTAACGCCTCACTCTGCCGAATAGCAGCTGTCGTAATTTCGCAACAATCGGATCCGCCTCTTCAAGCTTAAATACTTTACTTAAAGCTATATATACCGCAAAACTCACCACCACAATAACAGTAAACTTCGGGAAAACCGCCATAAAATTCATATCACGCGACTGCAGCTGTAACATCTGTACTACAAAATAAGTCACCACGCCCATAATTGCACTAGTAATCATCATAGTAATAATACTGCGTAGTGTCTTGCGATTAAAAATACCTGGTGTACGTACGTGTAATATAGTCAGCAAAATCGCAATCTCTACCACCGAAACAATCGATTGCGCCCAAGCCAAACCAAACACTCCCCAGCCGAACAGCTGCGTGAAAATTATTGCCAATACAATATTCAACGATATCGTCGCTATCGAAATATACAGAGGTGTTCGCGTGTCTTGCTGCGCGTAGAACGTTCGCGCCATGATGTGATAAAGCGTCCGGAAGAATATCGATATCACCAACGCGCCGAGAACACTAGCAATCGCCGGCTGCCCGCCGTTCTTGATAAATGCCACCACATAACCACGCGCAAAGAAAGTAATCACGGCAATCGGCAAGGCCAACCAGACAATCCAGCGGAAAACCGAGCGCAGCTCTTTCTTGAAGAGATCAACTCGCCCTTCCGCTAGCCGTTCAGTCATCCGCGGAAAAGCCGCATTGCTAATAGCTACGCCGACTAGATTCACTGGCATCAAGCTCAAACTAGACGCCTGCTGATAAACACGCATAATTCCGTCGCCCATCCGTGACGCTAGATTAATTTCAACAATTCCATTAAAATAATCAATCCCTTGATCAATTGAGCGCGGCGGTAGAAGTTTCAAAACTTGGCGAAAACCTTTGTTGCGCCAAGAAATCACCGGGCGATAGTCAAAGTTTACGCCAACCAGACCAATTGAACTAACCACCAGCTGCAAAATTGCCCCTAGCACCACGCCAAGCGCCACGCCCATAATGCCGCCCTCAAATATCTGCCAGCCAAAGATATTAATGCCGTTAGTGAAATACTTAGCACCGACGACGATACCTAGATTATAGATTGTCGGTGCCAATGCCAAAAAAGTAAATCGGCCGATTGCTTGCTGCATACTCGACACCACCGTCGCAATCGCAAACAAAAACGGATTGACGGCAATTATACGCATCATACTCACCGCCAAAGCATGTCCTTGTTCGCCAAAGCCCGGGCCAACAACATAGCGCACCAGCGGGTCGGCAAAGATGATAATCAGCACGCTAGTGATTAACGTCAATACCGCAAAGAGATTCAGCAAGCTTGAACTCAGCTCCCACGCCGATCGCTTATTGCCGCTCGCCAAACGCTGATTAAACACTGGAATAAACGACACGCTCAAAGCGCCCGACACTAGCAGAAAATACATAAAATCCGGCACAGTAAACGCCGCCACATAGGCATCAGCACCCACTTTATAGGTATCCAGGTACATGCCATTAATTAAACGATCGCGGTAAATCCCTAGCAGGCTTGACAGCATCGTCGATCCAGACAGCAGAATTGCCGCCCACTGCACCGACAGCTTACTATTAGCTTTGGCAACAACCGACCGTACTCGACTTCCTCGCCCCGCCATAGTCTATGCGTGTAGTTTTACTTCCTTCGGCAGTACCGCATCCTTCATGTATTTAGCGGCGTCTTCTTCTTCGAGAGTTTCGTTTTTGAGCAAAGCATCTTTAAGCTTTTCAAGCACCGCCCGATTCTTGCTGAGTATTGTCTCGGCACGAACCGACGCTTCCTTAATCAGCGCCTCGACCTCGTTGTCGATCTCTTGTGCTGTCGCCTCTGAATATGGCCGGTCGTGGGTAATTTTGTCAAAAACCATGCCGCCATTGTCCTCGTGGAAGACTTGGTCGCGCAGTTTCGAGCCCATGCCTTGTTCAATTATCATATTGCGGGCAACTTTAGCGGCGTGGCGCAAATCACTGCCAGCGCCAGTAGTGATACCATCATCACCGTAAATCAGCTTCTCGGCAATCCGGCCGCCCAACGCCCGCGCTAGAATATCCTTGAACTCGTAAACGTTAGTGTAACTTCTATCCTCTGGCGGCAAGAACCACGTCACACCACCCGTACCGCCGCGCGGAATGATAGTGATTTTGTGTACTGGATCGCTATCTGGCAAAACATGACCAACAATGGCATGGCCAGCTTCGTGATAAGCAGTTAATTCCTTTTCGTGGTCGTTCATTACTTTAGCTTTACGCTCCGGGCCGATAGCCACTTTTTCAAAAGCTTCGGTCAGGTCGTCATTCGACACTTTCTTGGAGTTGCGCCGCGCTGCAATGATTGCCGCCTCGTTGGCAATATTCGCCAAATCAGCACCGCTAGAGCCAGCCGTTTTGGCTGCTAATTTATCGAGATCAACCGTGTCGTCAGTCGGCTTATTTTTGAAATGAACTTTCAAAATAGCTTCGCGATCTTTGCGCTCCGGCAAACTAATCGTCACGTGCCGGTCAAAGCGGCCTGGCCTGAGCAGCGCCGGATCAAGCACGTCAGCCCGGTTGGTCGCCGCGATTACAATCACATTGGTGTCCGCTTCAAAACCGTCCATTTCTACCAAAATTTGATTCAGTGTCTGCTCGCGCTCGTCATGACCGCCGCCCATACCGCTGCCGCGTTTGCGCCCGACGGCGTCAATCTCATCGATAAAAACAATCGCCGGCGCGTTTTTCTTGGCCTTCTGGAAAAGGTCGCGCACGCGGCTGGCGCCAACGCCAACAAACATTTCAACAAATTCTGAACCAGAAATCGAGAAGAAAGGCACATCCGCCTCGCCAGCTACTGCCCGCGCTAGCATTGTCTTACCGGTACCTGGATCGCCAACCAGCAGCACACCCTTCGGGATTTTGGCACCGAGACTTTGATATTTTTTCGGATGCTTCAGAAAGTCAACGACCTCTTGTAAGTCCTGTTTAGCGTTATCGTTGCCAGCAATATCGTCAAACACCACCCGCTCTTTATCGAGACCGTACAACCTAGCCTTACTTTTACCAAAACTCATCGCTTGGCTATTCTGGCCTTGCGCTTGCCGCATCATGAAGACGAACAATGCGCCTATCAGCAGCACCGGCAAAACCACCGTCATCAAAGTCAGCATCAAAGAATTATCAACTGGCGCGCTATCCGAAACAACTGCACGGCCTTTTTCGTTAAGTATATTGTCTTTCAGCAGCGACGAAACCCCGCCGCCTAAGTATGTCCGCTTAGATGGCTTATTCTCGCCCTTCATGGTCACCTGAAGGTCGCCGCCTTGGCCTTCGATCTTGGCTACTTTGCCTTCGTTGGCGTCTCGAATTACCTGAGCGATCGGTACTTCCTGGAGCGGCTTAGCCGGCATAAATGCCGCATATAGCGACAGTCCAATCAAAACGATAATTGCCCAGAATAAACCGAGCCGAACTTTATTACTCACCTTTTGTTTACGAGGTTTAGGCATTGAAATATGTATCCTTTCGTGGTTTTATAATCAAATTCAGAATATCTCTGTAATTATACCACCTTCGCGCAGTAAGTTCGAGAGGTAATTTCTAATTGCACGCCATCGCCGACATCAATTTTGGCGCCCAGCCGCGCCGTCTTGATAGCCAGCAAAGCCCGTTGAGTACGCGGCCGAGTCGGTCGCAGTCCGCCAGTTTGCCTGGCAATATCGCTCGCTAACAGCTCTAACGCTACGTCATCATCAATTTGCGACAAAAAATACCGCGAACCACTATTGCGCAGCGTGATCCGCTCAGTTTCGCGTTCAATATCTTTCCGTAAAGCTAGTTGTCTAGCACGTAACTGCAATAGTCTTACAACTGTGCGTTGACTAATAACACTTTTTAGTGCTTTTCTGACACGATTGCGTTGATAAAGACCGCTTGCGTTCGTTGCGTCCTCAACCCACTCCAAGCGATGCTGCAGCGCATAATCGTATAATTGCGTCTTGGTAAAAGAAATCAGCGGACGTTTGACTCCTGTGCGCGCTAGCACAGCTAACCCGCGCCATCCCGTACCTCGCTCAATATTGATAGCAATTGTTTCGGCAACATCTTCAGCATGATGCGCCGTAACCAGCACCGCGCCAAACTTCTGCGCCTGTGCTAGCAAAAAGTCATACCGCTTCTGGCGTGCTAATTCTTCGCTAGCATTCGACCCGAGATCAAGTGACACCGAGACAAACGGCAAATTGTATTTCTGCGCCAGCGCCGCCACAAACCGCGCATCAGCGCGCGAAGCCTCGCCGCGAATTCCATGTTCAACATGCGCTACAATTAGCCGATGCTCTGACCGGCTCAGCATATCCAATAAACACACGCTATCCACACCGCCAGAAACTGCCACCAAGTACGTCATACTTTTTTATTATAATCTATCAAGATACTAGCGTTAACCGACACCACTAATAATATATTTTATAAATAGCGCGTACTACCAAACGGAATCTTGGTGCGAACCGCCTCGGTATTAAGCGTACTAGCAGCGTGAATAGTCCGAGCGCCGTACCGCTGATTAATCTCGTCAATCGCCCAAGTGGTTTGCTGCTCGCGCGCTAATTCGTCGCCAAACAAACTCAGCTGATCGCTGGTGCTGTTATACAGATTATAACAATGCACGCCTATCTCGCGTATATCGCCAGCCGGCGCCTGGCAGAATAGCTCTTCGGCCACGCGCCACAACGCAGCATCGCTAAACATTGGCAGCGGCGCTAAATATTTACGCTGCCAGTAATTACCCGCGCGGCCCCAGCGTCCATTATTCGACGATAGCTTTGAGTTGCTACCCACACCCGCCATTCGCACATAAATACCGACGCCGCGCGCCGACTTGCGCTGCGAACGCAATTTTTGTCCAACCGCCTCGACTAAATTGTGCAATCGAGCGGCTATTTGTTGCCGCGGCATATTGCGCTCCTCTAGTACGTATTGGCGGCCGCATGTTTTAACGTCGCTTATCAAATCATCGACTTCCCAGCCATGCAGACGTTGATACCATTTTTCACCGTTAATACTATGAAAAGCAGTATGAAGCGCCTCTGGCGACGATTCATACATTTGCAGCGGCGTAAAAATACCCACCGCGTTCAGCCGCTGCTCGTTGTGCCGCGCAATTCCCGTTAGATCGCGTAAAGTTAAGTTGGATAACACCGCTTGTACATTTTGCGCCGTCACGACATCAAGCCCGTCAGGTTTGTGTAAGCTAGCTGCCATCTTGGCCCAGAAACGATTAGTACTGATACCGATATTACAACGCATGTACGAACCTACTTCGGTACGCAATCGCTGCTTTATCTCTTTGCCGATAGCTTCTAAACCGCGCGACCGCATTGATTCGGGCGCTACTGCAAAATCAATTATACCTTCATCAATGCTTTTCATCACCACCGCTGGACTGTAACTATTCATAATTCGCAGCAGCTGCCGATATACCCAGCGATATTTCGGCGGATCGCTATCGAGCGCTACTAGCTCGGGACACAACCGTTTAGCCTGGCGATATTTCATACCAGCCTTAACACCGCAAGCTTTCGCTTCATAGCTCACAGTGATAACCGAAGTATTCTCGACCAAACGATTAACTACCGCCACTGGCCGACCGCGCAGCAGCGGCCGCGACTGCTGTTCAATAGTCGCAAAACAGCTATTAAGGTCTATATGCATGACTAATGGCAATGTTTGATTATGCTCCGGACTTAAGCCATTCGTGGAGGATTGCTTACTTTGGCTAGCCGATTCAACCATGCTCCGCCTCGCGCGTCAATCGCCAAGTCAACCGCTCGCTATCAAATTCCAGCCGATAATCAGCTTGCCCGTCCGTCACATCAAAAATATGCATCGTTCGCTGCCCTTTAGCTACTGGATGCCGCAAACCTAGCTCACTTACTTCAATCTCACGCCCATTCGAACGCCTGAACCGCCGCGGCACGCACAATTCTAAACCGCTACCAAACGTCGCAACAACCTCTACTCGTTCATCTAATTCTAGCTCATCGTTCACGGCAAAATTATAGCACAGAATAGCAAACCGCCCTTGACACAGAAGGGCGGCTCACTAGAGAAGTACGGAAAATATTTCTCAAAGCATATTATCCGCCAGCTTCATTAAATTATCCTTAAAAAGCCTAGCTTGCCACCGATTACTGTTATCTGCTATAATCTACAGTGCTTTACTCTTGCGGCACTGTAGCTCAGTTGGTTAGAGCGTAGGACTCATAAGCCTAAGGTCACTGGT
>ERZ773050.1092-NODE-1092-length-15150-cov-8.480954_pt1 | contig 15150 bp, 25 predicted proteins | sample MGYA00580632_ERZ773050 | MGnify/ENA primary metagenome ERZ773050 (study PRJEB29015, sample SAMEA2738123) | human oral metagenome | biome: human oral; feature: human-associated habitat; material: saliva | place: China | collected 2166 ... | reverse complement strand
AGGTCTAAAATAGGTCTAAAAAGTCGCACGGCCGGGGGTATAAAACGGTTTTAAGCAAATAAAAAGAGTAGATTTTTCTACTCTTCTGGAATTCTCTTAAATATGACAGTCCACAAGCGTTACTGTTGCATGAGGATGTGTTTCCTTCAACTCTTCTAACGTCTTATTGAAAAACTTTGTGTATTCTTTTAAGGAGTCACTTGTCGTATCCGACATCCCAAACCAACCCATCTTTCCTTGTTCATGCCACTCGCCATCTAACAACATTGCGAGTGTGCTAAGTGATGCTTTATCTTTTGCAAACGTTTCCTTATCACCAAATGTGTCTTTGTAATAACTATCTTTATACCACGAAGTGAAACCGTCAGCATATTCACCATCTTTTAATGGTTGCTTGTCAACAACAACTTCCCAGAAACGCTTTGCCTTATTATACAATTCTGTATCTAATGACAAGTCTAAGTCTTTGACTTCACACTCATCACATCTTGTGCCGTCTAACTTCTTCAACATGTTAGACCATCTACCACCAATTTGATACCAATCCCACTTAGCGTTATTGTTACCTAAGTAATATAGGTTGCCTTCATTATCATGTTCGGAAGTGTCAAACTCTAACTCCTCTGCACGTTCTAAGTATTCTACAAGATTAGACTCATCTACATGGTCGTATGGGAAATCAACATTGTGTTCCTTGAAATACTTTAGTACATCTTGTACACTCCAATCAAGTAATCTATCTTCTTCTAAACCTTCATAAAATGGTTCCATCCATTCATCTACTGATTTTTCGTTTTTTGTATCTACAACTAATACTGTGAAATGTGACATGTATATTACCTCTTTCTTTATATTTATATAATTTAATTACTTTGTTAATAGGTACTGGTTAGAGCGTTTTAAATCAACCTGCGAATGTCCTAGACTAGATGCACGGTCTACATCACAACGTACCTGTCTGATATTTTCTCCAATAGTCTTACTAAAATGTCTTAATATATCTAACACGTTAATTACCTCTTCCTCTTTTGAACAAGTGAAATTATCTCTGAAAGAAAAATAATGACCATTATCAGAATTATAAACAAGCACATCACCAGAATACCAGTTTGTGTTATACGAAAGTGTTATATGCATACCAAAATAATGCTCTTAGGTTTCTTGTTCATAATCAATTTTCAACTTTCTATCTTCTAGTTTACCACTGTATTCTTTAATAGAATCAATATACTTTAAAATCTTTTTAACTTTACTCATAAACTCTCTCCTCTATTCAACTCTTAATTTCTCTGTTATTTTATCACAAATAAATTGTCTGTATATAGTTAAATTATTTTAACAGTTCAATCGTTAAATTGATTTAACCATATTTTATTATACACTAAATTTATTTTTCTGTAAATAGTTTGTAACTAAATATTAATTTTATTATAAGAGCCCATTAGATAACTCAATTATCGTCTTAATAGCCTCTTTAGTTTTATCTTCCACAATTGAATATGTCTCTAAAGTAAACTTAATCTTGTTTTCTAATCCTAACCTGTTTATATCTACTCTTGTTTTAACCATGAAAAACGAACCTTCACGCGAAACTGAAACAAGAAAACGTTTAGAACCAACCATTTTTTCGTAAACTTTCGCAGACAATCGTGCTTCATTATAATCTGTAACCAATTCGAAACCGTTTTCCAATAATACTTCTGCTTCCTTGTTTACTTTTAAAAATAACTCTTCTTTTGTCATATGTTTTTACTATCCTTATCTTCTTCTATAATATCCTTGTTTTGCTGCACTATCTATTTTAAGATTTAATTTTCTAGTATTCTCATCAATATACGTCACCAAAATGTTGATGAAACGAGACTTCACCAATTTTATCAAACCGAAACGTATCACATCCAAAATTCTTTAACTCTTTTTCAATATTAATCAATTCCATGTTAAACACCTCTTAACTATCTTTCTTTTTTATTTTACTTACTTTTATATTCCACTTCAATCGTTAATATTGTTTTATTACGATACCCAGCGTTGTCATCCCAAGAGCAATATTCTTTATAAGTGTTAATGTTAGTATTCTTTACCTTTAAATCAAGTAGTCCATCAAAAATTTGAGCATCGCTATTCATTGTTCTACTATCTAATACCTGATTATTTGATGAGATTACCAATACATCAAAGTAGTACTTGTTTGGAACGTCTCTCACTGTTTGTTTCTTTTTCATATCTATTCTACCTCTATCTCGATAAATTTGTATGTGCATTTTACATAAGGTGGTACATCAAAATCATCACTATACTCTTCATAGGTTCTAACATTGAATTTCTTGACTTTATTGTTTAGATATTCTGGGTAACAGTAGTAATCCATAAAAACTTTTAAAGTAAAAATGTGATGAGTGCTACCCTTAATAATTTCAATACCATCAATTTTAGAATCTGTTTTAATCACATTCTCTACTAAATCTCTAATTGTCATATCTATTGTACCTCAATTAAAATAATTCTGTAATTTGCACTCATAATAGAGTCCAACACTACAACGGTTTCATAATCATATCTAAATACAGTCATGTCTAAAAGTTCTTTATCCATGTCATACAAACCATCAATCTCATTCCAAAATAACTCTTCATTATTTTTTATGATTTTAACTTCAAGATAATCTTCTGCCGCCGTTAATAAGTCTCTAACTGTCATAGTTTAACCCCTTTAAAATTATTGCGAGTATATCTAATTCTGCAATAATGAACTCTCTACCTTCATAATCTTCTGATGTATAGGTATCATAATAGTGGTGATACTCTTCAACCTCTTTATTTAATATATCTTTATTGAGATTTCTTAAATCATCTGTTTCTAAAATGCATTCTCCATATTGATTGTTTATTACTAAAAAGTTACAATCTTTGTGCTTATTAAGAACTTCATTAACTAACATAATTATTTTTCCTCAACTTCAATACAAATTACTGTTGTGAAACCTACAAGAAATTCCTTACCAGTATCGTCATATTGCCACCCATCATAAACATTAATATAAATTTCACTTACCTCTTTATCAAAAATTAATTCATTCTTAGGTAGTGAATATAATTCATTTCTTGAATACGAGTTTTCACCAATTTGTATCACATCTTCTTCTTTAATATTTAATTTATCTAAAAGTTCTCTAACTATCATGTGAAATTATTCCTATTTCAAGCATTTAGCCAAATCATCAGTTATATCATCTGGATGGATAAATTCAATTAGATTGTAATCTGTATAACAATAACCTCCATACTCAAAATGAATTGGTGAACCGTATATATAAGAGAACAAACCACCTTTATAGCCTTCAAATTCAGCGCCACTTGCTAATTTATCTAAATATGGTACTAAATCTTTGAGAGTCATATACCCATCACCATTAAAGAATAAGGCCGGTTCAGCATATTCTCCTCGCCAACTTCCATATCCAGAGTTATAATTCTCTCCTAATTGTTCATCTTTAATAGCCTTAATTCTTACATCAGGGAATTCATTACAAATGTTTACTAATGTTTCAATGTCCATATTTATTTTACCTCAACTGTATAGATATATATTAATACATTTCACGTTGTTTGTAAACAAAAAAATGAGATATTTTTAGTATCTCAATTTAATAGTTCTTTGACTGTTACAATATCAGTCCTCTTCTATTATTGTCTTCAACACCATTATTTGTTTAAAATTGGTATTCTACCCATGCTGTTCTGTTGACACATCTGACCTTACACTCTCTACCATTACTAAGAGTCATATCAACCTCGTTTGGTGATACATATTTAAGGTCTATTTTGATACTATCGTTTTCGTTAATAAAATTGAGAATACACTGTGTAATCCATGGATTAAAGCGTTCTATATCTTCTATGAGTTTTAATAGTTGTGCATAATTATATTGTTGTTTTTTTACTCATTATTGTTCGACTTCCTTTACAAACTTATATAATGGGAACGTGCTACCAAATGTACCCTTATAAGTGCCACACAACACTAATGCATTGTCTTTTATCCACTTAACTGCATACTTCTTTGGAACAGTTGGACTATACTGCGAGTAGCCGTTCCACTCCTTTTGAGTCACTAGAATATATACAGAACCATTGAATATGATTCTATCCTTATCAGTGATAGTATAAATCTTGCGATTGATTTTAATTTGACAATTCATAGTCTACACCTCTCTCACGAATTTATATAAAGGCAATGCTGTATTGTTATACATACCACACTCTACTAAAGCACCATTCTTAATCCATTCTTCTGCAAGTCTGATAGGAATCATTACATCTCCATAACCATATCCAGGTCTTGGTGACTGTGTGATTAAAATGTATCTTGCACCGTTGAACATAATTACATCATGTTCTGTAAATGTAAATGTCTTTAATTCTGTCTTAACAGTGAATTTCATAAGCGTGCCTCTTTCTTTTACATGTATATATTATCACAGTTTATGGTATTTGTAAATAAAAAAGTGAGATATTTTTAATGTATCTCACTTTCTTAAATTTAAGCGCCGTCAGTAGGACTCGAACCTACGCACCGCCTTGTTAGGCGGTCTAGTTGTTTAGCAAACAACCCCCTTCACCAACTTGGGCATGACGGCATAATGGTGCACCCGGCTAGATTTGAATTAGTTACGGGCGCAGGTCAGGGTAGTTGGAGGATTAACTACCCCTTCCGTATATTGTCAATAAGCACGGTACTTATTTACCGTCGCTACCGCACCAAACGACACTATTATTTTAGTTTGTTATGAACAGATAAACATTTCAGAGTCAGGAATACAACTCTTGATTGCATTGATAGACTCAACTATTTTCTTTAAGTTCAATGCAACCTGCTCACACGCTTCTTTTAATTCTTCTTCGGTATCAAACTCTTTCACATATTGTATTTCCTCTACTTCGAGAGAGAGTGTGTATTTCTTTGTTTCTGTGTCATAATATCCCCAAATGTAGTAATCTTCACATGGTAAAAAACGCTCGTCAATATCAACACAATTACTATCTTCAAATACTGTTTTATTTTCTATCATAAGTTTACCTCAACTTTATGGTTATACTATAGCACATACAGAAGATGTTTGTCAAGAGAAAGATAGAAAAACTTTAACGCAATTCTATATACAACTCTATATAGGTAAAACCATCATCATAATCTGCTTCTGCTTGAGGTAATACTCGTCCAACCTCACAACCAAGTAAGGTCTGTGGTATATCTGTAATATCTTCACCTTCCCACACAATCTTATCGTTCCAAATGATAGAAATAGTACGTGCATTATGGACGTCTAAAAAAATTAATAAATCTTTAACTGTCATGTTTATTGTTCCTAGTTTATCTCTATAATTACATCTTGACTGCTACCTATTGGGTACATCTCCACATCAAAGTCCTCGTCATAATCTGTATTATATTGAGGTGTTACTAATTTAATTTCCTGATTTAGAAATTCTGTCGGTACAGTTGTAAAATCCGTGTCACTCCATAGGATTTCATTACCCTTGACAATGCAAAGAACATCTAAACTTTCAGTATCGAGAATACTTAGAAACTCTTTAATTGTCATAATTCACTCCTTATGTGGCTTCATCTCTAATAGCATTGTCTTATTGACATCTCTTACATGAATAGACTCTACCTTATTAATATTCAACATGTCTCCGTACCCGCTAGTACCATATTCAAAAACATTAACCAACCATACACCATACTCGTCTATGATAATGGAATTAAAAGAAAACTCTTTTTGACCATAAGGAGGAACAATTTTTTCTTCATATACAGCAAATAAACATTTATTTAGATTGTCTTCCAATAATTTTTGAATATTAACAATTTTCTCAACGATTTCTCTACCTAACATTTTAGTATGAGTACACACCTTTCTTGTTGGTGAATGTTTCAATAGAATTAACTAAACTCTTAGCGTTTTCTACAATAGCATCAACTTCCTTTAAAATGGATGTGCTAGTAGCACTTGCAAATGTGTCAAACTCAAACTTAATAGGACCACGATATAATTCGGCACCAATCTCCACCATTTCATCGCGGTTGTCTAAAACAAGTTCTATCTTTAGTCCGTAATCGCCAATAAGTTCAAGACCGTAATAGTGGCCTTCTTCACCTTTAACAAATACGATTGATAGTTGATTTAATAATGTGTCTGTAATTTGTTGCATAGTTTCCATAGTCTAGCACCTCTTCTTTATTTACAAGACTTTACTAACACAGAAAGAAAATTTTGTAAATAGATTTTTAAATAAAAGCACCCCTAGAAGGATTCGAACCTTCATCAACGGTTTTGGAGACCGATATGCTAAACCATTACACCATAGGGATAATTTAAAAGTGGTTCCTCTTGGAATCGAACCAAGTTCCTCTGGGCTTCAACCAGTTGCAATGACCGCACTTGCTCAAGAACCATAATGAATGGAGGCCCAGGTGAGATTCGAACTCACGATTAGTGGTGTTGCAGACCACTGACTTATCCACTTGTCCACTGTGCCATATAAGGGATTTTTGATGAGCGAGAATATCCCTGAAACTCACTTGCTTAACTTATCTGCAATCGTGGAAGAGGCATAGGATTCAGGTTTAATCTTGTATTTGAAACTATATGCCGTTACCCAACCTTCTAATTCTGAAATAAATTCAGCCGTAGCACCTTTTGTACCAATATCCATGTGAACTTGGAAATCAATGTTGCTATTATTATCTAGTACATCAATACCATATTTCTTTAACTCTTCTGCAATAAATACCGCTGTATCAATAGACATTGACGTTTCCCTCACTAACTTTTCATGTAACATGTTCTTATTGAACTTTGAATGAGTGAAAGTACGAGAGAAGAAGATTGCACCATTCGTATTTCTATGAACTACAATTGCAAGAGCAAATTTTGTCTGACTTCTTGTCATTGAGTCTGTTCCGATTGCAATTTCATACTTTGCTTTCGTATCTGTTGAAAGGTAATCTACGATGTACTTGACTGCTTCTTCCAAACTTACTTTGCCATGAGTGATACTACTTAATTTTAAATCTCTTGTTACTTCAAAATCTTTTGTACTCATAAACTATTCCTTTCTGTTGTTTAATAGGCTTCCTCGAAGAGAATCGAACTCCCATCCCTTGGTTCGTAGCCAAGTACACTATCCATTATGCTACGAGGAAATATAGTGCCCTTGGTGAGACTCGAACTCACACGCCGTGAGGCATCGATTTCTAAGACCGACATGTCTGCCAATTCCATTCACAAGGGCATAAGGGGTAGTCTACCAGAGTTGAACTGGTGATTTCAGAGCCACAATCTGACGTATTACCACTATACAAAGACCACCAAATTAAACTCCGTCTGTTATCTCTATCACCTTGGCAAACTCCTTGCAATATTGGGGTAAATAGAGTTTTAGAAGTTCTACATGAATTTTTATAACGAGGTTTCAAACTCGTAGTGCTCCCGACTGGACTCGAACCAGCACGTCTTTTTAGGACAGCGAATTTTAAGTCCGCTACGTCTACCATTTCCATCACGAGAGCATGGCTGTCTGGGTGAGAGTCGAACTCACAATGCTACGAGTCAAAGTCGTATATGGCTACCAATTTCATCACCAGACAATTTTTAATAGGTACCCCTGGTCGGACTCGAACCGACACGCTTTTTCAGCAACAGATTTTGAATCTGTCATGTCTACCACTTCCATCACAAAGGTATGGCTGTCCTGAAATGGGTCAAACATTTATTTTGTGGGTCAGAGCCACACGTGCTACCTTTGCACCACAGGACAATTTCTAGGTACTCCCAACCAGAATCGAACTGGTATTTTGACCTTGAGAGGGTCACGAACTAGCCATTATTCTATGAGAGCAAATCGTTTAAACTAGGTCTTGGTTTTAATATTGCAGGGAAGTTTGTTATAGGAAAGCAAATGCAGAAATCAATACCATTCTTGAACAACTTATCACTCAACTCTAACAGTAAGTCCATGATTAAGTACTCTTCAAATTTGAATTTACTGTTATTCTTTTTAATAAACCGATAGTTAAATGTTTTAGAAAATGTGGTATCGCAACCACTAATAGTTAATACAAACACTTTGTTGCTTAATCTCTCAATATTAATAACAACACTTTCTAATTTGTCTTGATTTTCTACAAAATGTTTAACAATATCATCAATACTGAATTTCTTATTACTGTTCTTGAATTTCATGCTTTTCTACCAGTCTGTCTATGATAGCCTTTTTAATAATAAGTTTAATTTGTTCAGAGGCATTTACTATTTGTACTTTCTTAAAGAAGTTGTGTATTCCTAACTTAGTACAATTCTTCCCGATTACCTCGTCTGCAAAAGAACTGGTTACCATTTTAACTTCTTGAAAGTCTAATATGATTTCATCTTCTTTATCAAAGTTAATCATATTACTTACTTCTTTTCCTAAGACTCTACTGCCTAAACTTGTTCCAAACTCTTTTAATTTTACAATCATATCAATACTTCCTTTTTAGTTTACATGGTCGCTATGGCACGGCTCGAACGTGCAACTACGTACCTATGAAATACGTTTTCTGCCAATTGAATTACATAGCGATTTAAAGGTACTCCTGACTAGACTTGCACTAGCAACCTTCGGTTTAAGAGACCGCTACTCTTCTATTGAGTTACAGGAGTATGGCGGGAACAGAAGAAATCGAATCTTCATTGACCGGTTAACAGCCGGCTGTACTACCTTTGTACTATGCTCCCAAATTCTAACATTTCTTTTAAGAGTAAATGTCGAAAACTCTTAGTACACTATGACAGACTCGAACTGCCAACCTCTTGTTTGTAAGACAAGTACTCTCCCGATTGAGTTAATAGTGCATGGCGCCTGCAACGGGACTCGAACCCGCATGTTCTTCCGTGACAGGGAAGTGGGACAGCCTTTGCCCTATGCAGATATTTAATATATTTTTGAAGAGAATATATTAGAAACTCTAGTGCGAATACCACGGCTCGAACGTGGACTCTTACGATTATCAGTCGTACGATTTAACCAGTTAATCTATACTCGCATATGAAGTGCTTTTGACTGGGTTCGAACCAGCAACTCATGACTTAAAAGGTCATTACTCTTCCATTGAGTTACAAAAGCATATGGCGGAGACGGTGCGACTCGAACGCACACATCCTTGCAGATGACCGGTGTTCAGGACCGGACAGATACCAATTTCTGGTTACGTCTCCATTTATGGTACTCCCAACGAGATTCGAACTCGTGATGCACGGATGAAAACCGTGTGGCTTAGCCTCTTGCCTATGAGAGCATATGGGCGCTAAGGCAAGAATCGAACTTACGTATATAGGCTTATGCTGGCCTAATTTCTACCACTGAATTACTTAGCAATATGGTGGGGTAAGGAAGACTTGAACTTCCAACACCAGAGGCACCGAATTTACAGTCCGGGACGCTACCAATTACGCTGTATTACCCCAAATTTTAGAGTTTTTAATAAGAACTCTTTAACTTAAGTGCCCACTGTCCGGCTCGAACGAACAACCTTCTGCTTACAAGGCAACTGCACTACCAGTTGTGCTAAGCGGGCAAATGGCGGTTACGATGGGAATCGAACCCACATGTTTCTCCGTGACAAGGAGATGGGACTAAACCACTGCCCTACGTAACCAAATCTTGAATTTTGACAATGAGGTTTCAAACTCATATTTAGCACCCTCGGTGAGAGTCGAACTCACGATTAACGCTTTAGAAGAACGTTGCCTTATCCACTTGGCGACGAGGGTATATTTAAGTGGAGAATACGAGAATCGAACTCGTCTGGTATCTTGATTGCAAGTCAGGCGTCCACCCCATGCAGACCCATTCCCCATAAGTATAAATAAAAGGACAACTCTTTTTATGTATAACATACGTTCAAGAATTGTCCTATATTAAGATTAAATATTTAATTTACGTTGACCTACATCAACTCTTAATATAAGACGGTCCTTCTGCTGTACACCAAAACGCTACGAGACTATCGTTTTTATGTGTTCTATTCATTCCGTTACACAAGATTTATATTAAAGTCTCCTCTAAATACTCGTTTTCCTTATTCAATGTGCTTACTTTTGAAGCGAACCTCTACTCGTATTGTCTTAGCACTCCCAAGGCTTAAATTCCCGACCAACGTATCGGTACTATATTTACGAACACTATTTTAGTGTTGATAAACCATAATTCTTTAAGTTGATACTAGCATTTAAATCTCTATCCATTTTGTTACCACATTCTGGACATATAAACACTCTATCAGAAAGTTTTAAATCAGACTTTACAGTTCCACATACAGAACAAGTCTTTGAACTTGGATAGAATGTTGGAACCTCTATAATTTGAATGTTGTTCCACTTCACTTTATAAGAAAGTGTTGCCTTAAAACTGTAGAAAGATTGTGCTTGAACTGCTTTCGCAAGATGTCTATTCTTCATCATTCCAGATACATTCAAATCTTCTAAACTTATAAACATTGGTTTTCTGCTTACAATTTCAGATGTTACTTGATGTATGTAGTTATGGCGAATATTAGTCAATCTATGATTAAGTTTTAACAACCCTTTCTCTAATTTTACAACATTCTTTGTCTTTTCATATTTGTTGGCAATACACTTCTTTGACAGTTTACGTTGAAGTCTACGTTTTTTCTTTTCTAAACGTTTAACTTCTTTTGTTTTGTTAATATTTCCGTAAATATTACCATCGCTAGTGATGGCAAGGTCTTTGACACCTAAATCTATACCAATTCCCTCGTTTGTTGGAATTTCGTTATTTTCCTCTACATCAACAGATATACTAACCCAGAAGTTAATACCATCGAAAGTTACTCTTGGATTTGAATACTTACAATTAATTGGAACTCTACCTACTTCTGCTAACTTAACCCAATTTAACTTTCTCCTGTTCTTTCTTGTAGAACCTGACAACTTTGCCAATTTAACATGGGTATGTGTAAATTCAATTTTGCTACTATTGACATAAAAACTTGGTTTTGATTTCTTTTTACTTTTAAACTTGGGAAAATCGGCATTTCCTTTAAAGAAATTTTTATAAGCATTACAAGCGTCTATAATTGCCATCTCGGATATAACTCCTGAATACAAATTTAACCAATCATACTCGGGCAACTTCTTTAATAATCCAAATTCTTTTTGTAAGTCAAAAGCGGAAATAAACTTACCACCATTCTCATAGTTTTCCTGTTGTCTGTTTAAAGCCCAGTTATAGGCAAACCTACTAACTCCGAAGCACTGAAACAATTTTGTTCTCTGTTTATTGTTTGGATGTAGCATAATTTTTATTGCTTTAAACATTGTACAATGCTCCTTTCTTATTAAACTACAAACTTAAAATGCTTAATCATTTTTTTAAAATGAAAAGGACAATCAAATTAAATGGATTGTCCTGTATCAAAAATCTAATATTCCTATTTTTATTCTAGTTATATCTTTAATTTTAATACAGTCTACCCCTATCTTTAAGTTCATACCAAAAAGGCATATCAAAAACATCATGATTAATAGCATATAAGTTTTTTGAATTTGTTCTTGCTGATAACATAGCGTTTTCTCCTTTTCTTTTTACTTACTTCTTTTATATCAGTTTTTTTAGTCGGTGTGACACGATTTGAACGTGCAATCTCATCATCCCAAGTGACGCGGATTAACCAAGTTTTCCCACACACCGATATGGAGCAGGTAAAGGGAATTAAACCCTCATCTTCGACTTGGCAAGCCGATATTCTATCATTAAACTATACCCACATGGAGCCGGTAGTGAGTGCTGCCCTCACGCCATCTGTTTGGAAGACAGAGATACTAGTCTGTTATACGATACCGACAATATATTTATAGGTAAGACTTGTCGCTGATAGTTCACACCGCAATGTCTTTTTCTAACTCTTGTGTTTTATGGAGAAAGGACTTCCACCTGAACCGCCTTTTTTATCTTCTTATCACACTGTTAAACCATTTATTTGTTATTTTAATGGTAAGAGTCATCGCCTGTAACTCAAAGGCGGTTTCTTTTTCTAGTATTTGCATTTGTCCAGGAAAGGCATAGAAACCTAAGTTAATATTTTATCCTATCTAGCAACCGAACCACTTACATTTAATATTATACAACAATTTTTACTCATTGTACATAGTTTATATCAATTTTTTGTGTTTTTTTATTTTTTTTTGTTGGCAATCAGAGTTGAACTGACCAATTACACATCCCGTGCCAACATATACTTCGACTGCATACTGAAGCCACTCTACCATTTGAGATACCTGCCCTGGCGGTCAAGGTTGGATTCGAACCAACATCTGCCTTGGTCACAATCTACTTATATATTCCCAACTACAACCCTTCACTTCGTTGAGATTACAAGGTTAATTACTCCTTGTAAAGTTTTCAAAACGTTTCGAACCGTTTATTTAAGGTAACACTAATATCGTGGTCCGTCAGGAATATCTTCTCTGAACGGACTTGATAATAGCGTTTCAGCAGAGGACAAACACTCCTTGGTAGGGTTTTAGATGTATTGACTTATAAATAGTTTTATCTACATTCTGGTTTCTAATATACATTCTCTTTACCACAAGAGGTGTATAATACAGTTCATAGCCAGACACCTTGCTGGTTATGCCAGACAACTAATTGATAGTTAGTCATAAAACTTAAATGTGATAAACTCTAAATACAGTTTCAATACTTCTCTATGGCTTTGTTAATAGGTCTCACTATTATCAGTAGCATTCCCTAACAACTTGACCATAGGTTCATCATCTCCTGAAACACCATTAAGGTGTTCCATGCAGTTATATTTTTTGCTTTTTCTGGCTTACTGTCTGTTGTGCGAGTGTAGTTTAACTCGTTTATTTTAAATTACAATATCATTATATACCAGTTTTTTCTGATTGTAAATAGTTTTTTTTGAAAATTTTTTAAATCTTTTTAACTTGATATGTGGACATACCTGTGAAGTATGTTTCAATATCAGTTAATGACAATTCTTTACCACGCATTTCAGCAGGTAAATTCATGTCAATAGTTGTAACTGTATTGGCAAGAGATGCTAAGTGAAGTGGTAATACTCCGTACACATCGTTGCCTGTTACATCCTCTGCTGTTGCATGTGCGATTACTTTATCAAAAGTTAATCCCATGTTTGCAAAATATTGAACTAATGCTTCATGTCTAGTCACTAACACTTTCATATTACACCTCTCTCACTTGCTTACGAGATTATCTTAACATAAACAAAAGAGAATGTAAATAGTCCTTTAAAATACTTTTATAAATTGTATGCCTTCTTAATAATTTCACAAATTTCGTCAAACTTTTTCGCTATATTAAGTGCCTCATTAATCTTTTCTTCTGTGATAATATCAGGATATTTTCCTAATAGATTTACTCTACGTCCTTTATAAAAAATATCTACAGAAGCGGAACAACAACCACAACACTCGCCAATGCAGACTGTGACAGACAAATCCTCATTAGGTTTAAATTCAAATCGTCTAGGAAAATTAATGTCAATTCGATTACCTTTTGAAAATTCTATTGATGTACCATTTTGAAACTGTGTACTAATCATAGGTGAAAGTAACTCTAAAAGTCTATCAATATTTACATTCTCGACAGCAAGTCCATATCTGCCAAATCGACCACCACCATGTAATTGAATCAATCTCTTTTCATAAAGGTTTTCTCCTCTATGATTAGTACGGTATCTACCAGGCATATTAGACAATCTTTCTACAATGTATTTCACCTTAAATGTGAAAAGCGAGTTTGCTATTGGATTAAATGAGTGTACAGTTGTTTCGTACGCACCTTCTCCTAAACTGTTATATACAATAGATGTTTTATTAATTGCATTTAAAGTGTCAGCAAGTATTCTTCCTGTGAAACCATTATATGTCAAAAGATATTTTCTTAATTCGGACATAACATCATTCTTTGTACCAGAAAATTCCATATATTGCTTGCCGTAATTGTGTGTCTCTGTTACAATACCTGTGTTTTGAACAAATAACTTAATATAGCATCTTTTACTCAACTTTTTCATGTTTATTGAAAGTTCCTTCCTTAATTAAAATTCAGCAACACTATGCTCTGGGTGTTTAAACTCTACATCATTAGGGTCAATATTTGACAGAATATTATCTAAATTTTCTGTACTACATTGAAAGAAGTTATTATCTGCTAATTTCTTCAATAACAAGTTTAATTGCTTTTTTAAGTCATAGTCACCGCAAATAGTTTTATATCCATTGTTTTCTTCATATTGCAAACAACTAACGTGTTCTTCAGGCATTGAGTAGATTTCGTCAACTATCTCTCCATCTATAATACCTTTCATGAGAAATCTATGCCCACAAAATCCACCATATATGGCAGTATCGAATATGATAAAGTGTCTATCAGTTGTTAATGGTTTTACCGTTTTCAAACATTCAAGTAAATCAACATCCTTATTAGTAAGGGTTACTACTAGTTCAAAATCATCTAAAACAGAAAAACGATTAATTACATAATCAGGTGTTTCGTTTCTCTTAAAGTTATCAACGATATTCTTAATATCTTCTTTAATTGTTTCGATATTATCATCGGTAATAGTACTAGAATACAAGACGCTTGCAAGAAATTTAAAAACGCTACTATACGTAAATCTTTCTTCTTGTATTTTGATTACATTATCATTATACAAAAATTTTTAAAGGTTGTAAACCGTCAAATTACGAAAATGCATATTTAATTAATATGTTTACACAAATCTTTATTTTTAATCAAATCTTCATCAGACATGTTTAACATCTTAGCAGAAATAACATAATCATTTTGTAATTGATGAATTATTACTGACACAATTACATCTTGACCTACAATATGCCATGAAATATTCAAGTCTTCACAATCACTAAAATCTAATTCTCTAGTAATTTCAATAATATGTAACAATCTTCTCTCAAACATTTTATCAAGATACATAACTTTACGCTTTAAGATTTGAGATAGCATCTTAATATCAGTAAGTGAAAAATCTTCCAACTCATGTTCTACTAAAACCTCGTCCATAGATTCCCAT
>ERZ773050.1091-NODE-1091-length-15151-cov-3.030008_pt1 | contig 15151 bp, 19 predicted proteins | sample MGYA00580632_ERZ773050 | MGnify/ENA primary metagenome ERZ773050 (study PRJEB29015, sample SAMEA2738123) | human oral metagenome | biome: human oral; feature: human-associated habitat; material: saliva | place: China | collected 2166 ... | reverse complement strand
ATTTATAGACTTTCCAGTATGGATTCTCATCATCTGCATCACCGCTTCAATTGCTTTTGGGAGCTTTTTATTTCTCTTATATTCACGGTTTTAACCAGTAGGTACTCTCTTAGTTAAGAGTATTTACTTATAACTTGATACAAGAAAATTCCCTATTATAGGGAATTTTCTCGATTGGGTCTCTAATCAATTTATACAATTGCCTACAGCTTACGTCCTAAACGTGGTCCAATCTTTATACTATTCATTTCTGAATACTTCATACGGGTATGATATACAAAAAACAAGTTAAGTCAAGCTATTTTTTGTACATAGTTTGTGTTTGTAGATTTCAGTAAGAATCAATATTTTCCAGATAAAAATATACACCACCTATTTTCTTTTCATAAATAATAACTTCTTGATTTCTATTATTTCTTTTTGGGCTTATTGTTATATTATCAGGGTTTAATTGAATTTCAGGAATATATTTAATATCATCCCATGTCACCGGTATTTGATCTGGATTCGTTTCATTCCCTACTCAATGCCTCTTGAATATATGGCGAATTCCATCACTTGTAATAATATGTTGTTTAATAGTTCATTCATAGCCATTATTTTTTAATAAATCTACTACTCGTTTTGTGGGCTGAATTTTGACACCATATTTTTCATTTTTATCAACTGCATTTTTTAATTTTTCGAATTGTTTTTCGGATATCTTCCTAAAGCCCTCATCAAACCTCTTGCTCGCATTACTCATCGCAACCACTGGCTCAATTTCCGCTTTACTCTCCAATCCTTTTCCCAAATTGTAATTTGGTAATGTTTTTCGGAAATTTTCCACTTCTTTTTGTGGGATTTTTTCTTCTACCAGTTTTTGAATTGTTATCAGATTTTTACTCTGCATTTTTGTGAGCGGAGTTTTATTTTTTAGATTTTTGGCAATATCTACAATCATCTTGATATCATTTTTGGAGAATTTGATTTCAGAAATTGCCTGATTCAGTCCTGTAATTTTTGTATCCTTTGAAACTCAGAGAATATTTTTGATGGTATTCGCCCTCGCAACCACCTCCTTATTGGCAACGAGATTTCGCCCCATATCCAAAGCACTCTTGATAATACCATTTTTTCCGTCCTTGATGATTCCGAAGAGATTGGCTCATCGAGTATCTCAGACGATATCCATACTCATTTGAGCAAGTCGCGCTTCTTTGATCAAGTCAATTCCTGTTCTTTCTTGAATTTTCAGTGCCAAATCTCGAACTTCTCCACTGGTAGTTGTTCCGTTGGAGATTCGTTTCATTGCAAGTTCTCATCGGTTTGTTACTCCGTCAATATCTAATGGCTTAAAAATTCTATCAAGTTCTTTTTGGAGTTTTATATCGTCACTCATTTCTGCGAGAATTTTGGTGTATTCTTCGCCCATGGTAGTTTTGAATAAGTGGTTGATTTTTCCAGTAGTACGTTCCAAGAATTTTTTCATATCATTACTCACACGAAGTCCAGTGGATGAATCATAAAGATGATTTTGTAAGATTTTGACTGTGTCCATCACTTCCGCAGGATTTCCGCCCTTCAACGCATCATCGACCATTGAAAGGGCTTGCAAGTCTCGAGAATTTGTCATGTCCAAGAGATTTTTTCTCCCCTGAACAATTTTCGGAATAACCTCGCCATCCTTTCCATATTTCCACCCCTCAATGTTGAAAGTTTTTTTAAGGTCTTTGATGATTTCTGGGCGAACTTCATTGAGGGAAATTTTATCAATTCCTGCATTCTGGATTTTTTCCATTCGTGCCAACTGATTTGCTTGTAGTTTTTCTTCCAGAGCATTCATTGCCTCATTTGCTTTTTTTGCTCCTTTATGATACGGCGTTTGGGCGTAGTTATTATCTACTGCATCTTTGGCATATTTTATCCATTCATCATATTCGTCAGTGGTAGTTTTTCTGAGAATTTGTAAATCGCGTTCATCAAGTCCAGCAATATTATTTTTAATATTTTGTAGTTTTGAGGTTTTTACAACGCCACCAGCAATATCATCAGCAATATTAGCTACATCGTCAGAAGTATTAGACAAGAACTTGCGGAATAGTGCATCTTTGGCGTTTATAGCCGTATTTGCAATATTTTTTCCAGTATGATCCATACTTCGTCCTGTACTCTTACGAATTGCAGCAAGTGCGCTCGCTACTCTATCATCCAACGATCCAGTTGTATGATTAAATGCTTGTATTCAGGCATTACTAACCTTAGCAGTGCCACCGATAGCCTTTCCGACTGCTGGCACAATTACTTTTCCCATGAGTGGGGTTGCAACACCACCAAGAGCGCCACCAATAGCCGCTTGTTTTCCAATTCCTTCAGCAGTCGCGTCAGCACCCTTGTTGGCAATTTCTCCCCAAGCACCATATCCAGCACCAGCCACCGCACCTTGTAGAGCCATTCCTCCCCATGTACTTGCTGGCGTCATCATACCATTTATACCAAGGGCTGTACCTGTTTTTGTCGCTCCAAGCGCTGCACCACCAACAGTAGCTGCACCGCCCATCACAGCGGCTTCTCCGAGGAAATTACCCACTCCGCGAGCTGTTCCATTCATCATTGGATTATTATTCCACATTTCTGTACCTTCACGCATTTGTCTCCCAGTTTCTGTTCCACCCAGCAAAAAATCTGCCGTATTGATACCAGTTTTGAGTGCGCCTTCGGCAATACCAACGCCTGTCATCCAAGCATGATAGCCGGCCTTTTTGTACCAAGGCATTTCATCGTACTGTTTATCCCAGGCTTTTTGTTTTGCTTGCTGATTTTCATGAGTAATTTGGCTTGTGCGGTTATCGAACCCACTCCGATATTCCATAAGTCCCTTGAATGCATCTTCACTTCCAATACCATCAGCACGCATTTTTTTGAGTGCGTCCGATTCAGTTTTTGTGAGTTTGCTATCACTACCATAAAACTGCGCCATTGCCTGACGCCGTTTTTTAATAAGATCAAAAGCCTCATTGTCATCTATTCCATCATTTTTCATTTTTTGATATGCTTCTTTTTCATCCGAAAAAAGCTTGCCATATCGCGCTGTTTTTGCTGTTTCTTTGATAAAATTATTGGCTTTTTGCGAAGCATTATCAAGCCAGCTTTTACTGGCTTGAAATACCTCGTTTTTTTGGAGTTTCTGAATATTTTTATTGTTGGAAATTGCATCTGCAATTCCTTCTTTGACGCTTTCTGGTGCTATTCCAAGTGCCGTGCGCCCCAATGAAAAAAGATTTAACATAATTTTTAATTAAAATATGAAGCAAGGGATTTTCCTGCGGAAGTCATAAAATTTCCAAAATTTCCTACTCATCCGCTACTATTTCCACCTATCATCCGTTGACCTGCACGCATATATCATTTTTGAAGTATTTCCAGTTGTCGTTTCATTTCTGCTTCAGAAATATCAAATCCGATAATTTTTCCTTTATCATCTCGTTTTGCTGCACCAGCCAGCACTGATGATGCTGATTGTAGTGCTTTTAGTTCGGTATCAGACAATGCGCCGAATGTAGCACCAGCACTTTTCCTGTCAACAATTTCTTGAAGAGTTTTGTCTTCGAGAAGTTTTTGCACATTAGCAAGATAATCAGATTTCCCCTTATTTATCAAGTTAAAATTTGCCCACTGTATACCACCTGATACATTGTTTATTTGATTTTCATTTGCCAAGAGTCGTCCAACATCGTTTGCAAGTTCATTCATTCTTATTACTGCCGGATCATTTGCATCACGGACAGTTCTTCCACCTTGCGCATTCATAGCAGTGATAATTTCATTTTTTAGCCCTATTGCCTCTTTAGAGCTTCCAATTTTCGTTAAAGCCGTTGTTAAATCTAATTCACCTTTGTTAATTACATTTAACCAGTGTTGAGCTTCTGGAGATACACCAGTGGTGGTATTTTTTCAACTATCTACACTGCCAGTAGTACTTCCTATTCCACTTTCAATTTGACTCATAAGATTCGTACTGCGATATTGCGCACCAGGCATATTTTTTGGAACTTTAATGGTAGATATTTTACCATCTACCTTGTAGTTAGCATTCTTCACAAGCCAATTTTCCCCATCTTCTCCCACAATAATCCCTGCGTGACCAAATGTTGCCAATTTTCCTGTTTTGGCTGGTTGCCACACCATGATACTTCCAATTTTTCCAGTTTTTTCACGATTCAATTTTTTCTTTTCTTCCCAAGTATTTCCAACGCGAGTTCCTGTCATGCGGCTGATGTATTCTGCACACTCAATACCGCCTGATTTGTTGGTTGTTTCTTTGAGTTGTGACTTAATCCAAGTTCCATCTTCTGCGAAGAGTAATTCCGCACCACTCGCACCATTCCAGTTACCATTGATATTTCGCTGGAGTGCTTTGGCTTCTGCCACGCTCATTTGTCCAGTTGACACCAACTCCTGAATGGCCTTTCTTTGGTCTGTTTTTTCAGAGAGGTTGTATTTTTGGAGCGTATTCGCCATTTCATACTGATTTGCCACCGCCATTTTCTGCATTGCCCACGCATTTTCCTGCGCTGCTTGTTGCATCGCGAATTGCTGCTTTTCTTTATCAGAGACTTGTCCATTATGCAACCGTTGAATAGTTTTGTATTCTTGTTTTCCTTGGAATGCTTGGTTCAATTCTGAGAGCACTTCCCCAAGGCTTCGGCCATTCGCCACCTTTTGCTGTACATCCGCGATGATTTCCGCATCACTTCGCTGTGCATTCACGCCCATTTTTCTGTATTGATCAATCATCTGTTGTGTTGCCAGTGTTGGGTTGTTGCGGATTTCTTGTTCTTGTTGCAATTTTTGTTCGTATTCCCACTGATTTTTCTGCAAGCCAAGTTTTGTGTCATATAGCGCATTTTCTTGCTGTATTCTCTGATTTTCTCGCCCCATGAAGATGTTTTGTCCAACTTGGAATTTTCTATTTTCCAGTTGTCGTTGGTAATCGATATCATATTTTTTGTTTTCAATCAGGTCACGCTGATAATTCATGGCATTGGAATAATCGATTTGTGCTGATGCAATCGCTGTATGGATTTCGCCTGATCGTTTCGCTTTGAGGGCGTTGGCATACGCCTTACTCACATTTTTTCCCTCCAATTCTTTATCTACTGAATCGCTCACTTCCAGAACGCTTTTTTGCAGTTCTGCAAGTTTATCTGCCTTGCTTTTTGTATCATTCAGAGCATTCGCGATATTTGTATCGTTAGAAAGTGCATTTGCAAGAAGCGACTGGCGCTCATCATTATTCAGGTCAGTGTGCCATTTTGTAAGAATATCATTACTCATCGCCAATTGATCAGCCTCAAAGTTCACTTTTCCAGCGTTATTGAGGCTATTTGTGAAGGCCACATCCATTGCGAGCGATGGATTTTCTTTGGATAATAGGGCTAAATCTCCACTTGTCAGCTCTCCGTTTTTGAAGAGATTAGCAAGTTGCCCAGAGTTCATCTGTTTGTACTTGGCAATACGTGAATATGTCGCCTGTGCTTGCGAATATTCAGGGCGACCGCGTTCATAGTCAGGTGTCGCAACACCATTTTTTATTTCATCATAATAATGGTTCGCGTTTTTATTTTTGGCTATGCTGGCATTATTCCAGTAGTCATCCACTACCTTGCGTTCCTGATCATTTTTTCCAGCGTATCCCGTCATTTTTTCGAACATGTGACGGTCTGTAATGAAATTTGGCGTTTCTGCCTGCATTCGTCGCATATTGTTCTGCATTTCCTCTTGCCGTTTCTGCCAAGCATCATTTTGTTGACGCATTGCGTCCATCTGCTGCTGTTGCATCTGTCGATTCTGCTCATTTTGGCGCTCCAACATTTCACGCTGTTGGCGTTCCATTTCTTGCTGCTGACGGAATACATCATTTTGTGGTTGTTGTTGTGGTATTACATTTGGTGTATTATTGCGGTTTTTCTGCCAGTCAGGTAATCCCTGCGTTCCGTGATATTGTGACCCGCTGGGCGCATTGATATTCACCCAGTTCCCATTGTTATCGTGTCGCCATCCAGCATTGAAGTCTTGTGAACGAATTGGGCCACCTGTTCCATAGTTTGGAGCGGTATAACCAGCAGATGAGCCCGCAGAACTACCACCCGAAGAGCCTCCACCTGATGGGCCACCAGAAGAACCCCCACTTTGAGAGGCTGAATATTGTGCTTGTGATTGTGCTGTATTTTGTGCCATTACTTGACTGAGTGATGGCGGTCGAAGGTTTGTCATATCAATATATTAAAAAATATTTATGGTTTTTGTTCGAGTGCAGTTATTCGCTGTTCGAGGTTTTGAATTTTTTCCAATGCCTGATCCAGTGATTGCTGCAAGAGGTTAAAATTATTCTTTGTCACGATTTCTGGTTTATCTTTGATATTTGCCCACTGGATTTCCTCAGTAATAATCTGTTTACGCCCCAATTTGGGCGAATTAAGTCAAGGCTCATCCCTAAATAATTGCTGTGTCTGTATCGTCATATTCTGCGGTTAATTCGTAAAATAAAGGACTTTTCCCATCTTGGGATTTTTTTAGGACAATTTTGAACTGAATTTCAGAAAAATTTCAGAGCTTATCATTTAGGAAGGTTTTTTCGCGTTTTTGAATCCATTTTTTATCATTTAATTCACAAAGTTTTGTCCAATTGTCAGAAATATCGCGACGAGCGAATATTCCCACTGTTCCACCACTTTTTCCGTGGAAATTGGCTCTGATACGAATTTTTGATAATTTTCCGTATTCTTGCGAGTGATAAAATAAGGTTTCATATACGCCACTTTCAGCGACATTTTCTCCAGCTATGACAGAAATTTTTTGCAAAATATTTGTTTGTCCGCTTGTAGCAATGTAGATTTCATCTTTGGTTGCGTAGGCAAATGAGATATCACCATTGATTGAGATTTTTTGGAGAATTGGTGGCATTCCTATTTCTCAACTTTTTAGGATATACAAGGCATTTTCTGCACTGATATAGTTTGTGTCTTCGTGGTTTATGGCGATATTTCCAAAGTTTCTATCAGGCACAAAAATATTTTTCTCATAACCCAAATATTTTTGGATTTGAAGTCCACTTGACTGATAGATGTCGTCAGAATCCGTCACGATAAGGTCTATATTACCATCCGTTGTCACTGCTTGTATCGATAGCCGTGGAAAATTTTTCATACTTCACGGCTGTTTTTTATCGTTTACTGGATCATAAATCCATTTATAGCTATTCTCGCCATCCGTGGCATAAATATGGACATAATCGCCATATGCAGATAATCCAACGATTTTCGTGATTTCAGAAAAATTCAGTTCTTTCTGGAAAATCACTCCATCCCACACAATAATTTTATTGCCCCAACCGATAAATACTTGATTATTCACGCGAAGAATTGGGAAATTTTTCACATCATCGTTTGGTTTTTCGAGGCTGAATTTATCTATATTTTTTGTAAGATTGATAAAAGTGTTGGTGTTTTTATTATATTCGTAGCGGTCTACACCTGTGTTGTGAATCAAGAATATTCCAGATTTTTTTACTTTGTTTTCTGTGTACACATCATAGAATACTTGTCTATATACTCGTCCTGTTTCTGAATGAATTTTCTGGTTATTGTACCAAATTTCGCCGTTTTCCGTCGCGACGATCATTCCAATATTGTCTTTTTTTATGAATTCTTTGAGGTGGAAACCGCACGATATTTTCCCACCTGCTTCCAGCATTTTTTCAGCTCCATTTGCAAGCATTATAGCATCAGGATGAGCCGTGACAGAGATGTTTTGCATATCTGCACACTGATTTTCCTGCCCCGTGTGATAGTGAGAGGCTATTCCGCCACCCCACTGATTTATTGTGATTTTTGGCATTTTTTGTAGAAATAATTTTGTAAAATTATATTTGCAAATAAAAAATCACTCCTTTTGTAGGAGTGATTTTTAGCCAATAACTGGGTTTCCTGCTTCTGAGTTTTTTTGTGCTATCGCATTGTTGGCGAGTTGCGCTGTACCAATATTCGCCATAGAGCTGAGTTGTCCTTGATCTTCCATATTCGCCATTGCATTTTGCTCTGCCATACGCCTTTCGCGATATTCCAACGCCATCAATCGGTTGTTTATTCCTTTATTAAGCATTTCCGTTGGCGTTCCTTGACGGAAGATATCGATATATACTTGATGATCTTCCTGCATAATATCTTCAATAATGAGTCATTGTTCATCGTCATTTGACAAAAGTTCAAGAAGTGTTCTGGCTTTCAGTTCATCCAGTGTATACGGAATCATTCTGAGGATTTCAGCCTGCTCCATTCCCATAAGTTCCAATTGTTTTCGTTGAATAATAGCTTTTTGTGTTTCGGATTTTGCAATTGAAAGAAGTGTTGGTGCAAGACTAATAAACTGCACCTGTTTTCTATTTCGTTCCTCAGCCTCAATCTTGAATTCTACATTGATATGCAGGATTTCGCTGGTGATAAAGTCATCAGCCTGCAAAATATGATTAAAAACTCTATTGGTAGGCTCAACGAGTTGTACGATTTTTTCTTTTACACTTTTTTTGTTGGCCAAGTAGCAACGACGCCACATATTCCAGCGCGCTTTTTCCGCCCATTTTGCATATTTCACCATGAGCATGAACCTATTTCCTGCATTTTTCTGAGCAATTTTTTGTTCGCCAAGTGTGTTTTCATTTGGATTTGCAAGTCCAATAGTCGTGTAATCCATTCCAGTGGATTCCTTCGCATTGTAGTTCAGGCGGTCAATAGCATCATATACTCCACTTTCTTGTCCTTGCTGTTGCGCTTCATAGAGCACATCACGAATGCTGCTTCACGGCTGAATATCCAACGGAATTTTTCGCCCATTGACTGAAGGTTTATTGAGATCTTCAATACTGATTTCTTCAGGGAGTGAATTCTGATCATAATACACATCATTTCCATATGCTTGCTTGCGTGCCTTGATAAGCACAAGGTTCAAAAGTTCGCTGGCATTCCGTTGGTCTCATTTTACGAGATCAACGAGCGAAACTCCATATGCATCACCTTCCAGAGGGCTAAAATAGCGTAAAACAATTGGGTAATTCAGGTGCGTCACATCTTTTTCCTCGTCGTAGACAGGTTGTATTTCCTCCATGTGCAAGAGTGTATTGCATTCATTCGCCAGCACGCAGAAATATTTTTTGTTGTTATATTCTGTGAAGTGATAGTACACAGGAAATACGCCGTCAGTTTTTTCTGTTCTTCCGAGGCTTCGATAATTGGCCACATAATCCCGATAACTGTCTCGTGTGAATTTTTGACTGGAAACGATATCGATATTTTTCCAACCTTTTCGCTTCATTTCTGATAAGGTTGCTTCCATTTCCAAGCCGAAATATCTGTGCCCTGAGATGTCAAAGCTGGTAAAATATGGGTCTGGGATGAATGACAGAGAATGCACATTTTTGAAAATTGGTGTTTTGGTTGTAGTATCAAATCCATCTTGGAGTTGCACCGATACGCCATAAAACGCGGCTGACCAAATCCAGTTATAATCCTTTTCTGCAAGCCCCATTTCTTTGTAGTCGAATTCGGCAACTTGGTTGAGATTTTCTGCTTTTTCCTGAATTCGTCCACCTTCTCCTGACCATCGAACGGTATGAGTTCCAGTGTACAGCACACTCATATATGCCTGCATAAAGGTATAGATAATATGCTTTCGGACTTTATCTTTGCTGGATTCTACATAATCCTTGATTTCTTCTTGTTTTATGGCGCGTTTTTGTCGCACATGATCCAATCCTTCTTTGTATTCTTCTTGAATCTGTTTGATGATTTTTTCTTCGTCTGGGAAAGTGTGAATTTTTGTCATAATGATTGGCTTAAATTATGAAAATTATATTTGCAAATAAAAAATCACTCCTTTTGTAGGAGTGATTAAAAAAGAAAAACCCTTCATCTTTGCAGAAAAAGAGTTTATCAATAAGGAATTTCTCGAGCTGTTGAAATTCGTTATGATTATATTGATTTTAGGATTTTTGCAAGATCTTATCTACAAAAAATCCCTTCACACAACCTCTGCCATCTGCTCACGAGTGAGTACCAGTACATTGAGTTCAGAATTACGCGTGACAGCCCGAGTAAACATAATTGCTACCTCTTCATCACTTGCCAACTCATACGGTCGTTCCTCGTTCCAGAGTTTCATTTTTCCCCGCAGGATTTTATCTTCGCACATAAGCGCGAAGTGCTTGCGGAAAAATTGGTAGTTGTCTGGAAGTCCGAGAGCGCGATTGAGCATCACACGAATTTCAAAGGCGGTTGCTATATCGGCAGGTCGTTCCTCATTCCAAATCTTTTTTTCGTACGCTTTCTGCAAGTAAATATTTTTTCGGCGTGATTTGAGTTCTTGGAGTCGTGCATTGTCTGCATCAAGAAGCATAATGTATTGAGAGAAAAGGTGGCGTGTTTCAGAATATGGAAACCAGAAGTATCCATCTTTTCCCCAAGAATTTCCAACCAAGAATGCCCCTTGTGTGCCATCCTGACACTGGTAATTATCGTCGTAACCAGTGATATCGAAAGCGTGTCCTGCAAGAGTTGCTTTGCTCAGAGTGAAGTAGTGTGTACGCAATGTTTCTTTCCAGTTCGCAACTGGTACACCTGTATACACGGCTTTATTTTCGCAAATCATCGCTTTGATTTTCGGGATGACGGCTTCGCCGACTTGTCCAACCTTAATGTATCCACCAATAATTCCCTCATCTTTGAGGTGAGCGAGTGCTGATGTGAGAAGCCAACCATTGCTTGGTGATGCCCCTTTTTGAATGGCTCGCTCCCAAACTTTTTCCCAGTCTGTGCGAATTGAATAGTTTTGGTTGAATTGTGTGTGCGTTTCGTTGCTCACATTCATTCCACCAGTTACAGTACAAGAATTCGAACGGAGTTGATTAAGATTCTCAGCTTTGTCCAAGATTTTTTTGCTTGGCAAGTCTGTTGTGGTAGGCTCTGCTCCGAGATATTCTTCGAGTGTGAAATCTCGTGAATCGGGCGTATCGCTTGCTCCGTTGTAGTGTTCAAGAATTTCAAAAGTTTCCATAAAAGTTATTGTTCGTTATTAAATAAATCTGGTTGCCCATACTTGGTAATATAATAATCCTCATCCTCGGATTTTCTACCATCGAGGGCATCAAGTATCTGTCGTTGCACTTTTTCCATTACAACTGCGGAAGAATGTTTTACAAGTGTTCCGCGGAGTTGTTCGGCTTCTTCGAGCGTAAGCGAAACATTGAAATTTGTGAGTTCTGACATACTAAAAAAATCTAAAAAATAAATCGACAAAGAATTCGAGATAAACTGAAAAACTTATAGCCAATAAAAAATATAAAAATATTAGCATATTTTCTGGGAAGTCTTTCAATTTTAGTCGCATTATGTGCAATGCGGTATAAAATATTAAGAGCTGAAAGGCAATAAATATTGCCAAGAGAGTACTTTTCATAAAAATTAAATTAAAGAACAAAGCATTATAAGGTCGAATATAAAAGATAAGGAACAAATAAACGCTGTTGCTACTTTTAGGAGTTCGGGATATTCATTCCAATCGCATATTGCCTGCCAACCATAGTAACAAGCCCAAAGAAAATGAGCGCACACAAAGAGAAAAAGAATAATTTTCATACAATTTTTTTAAAAAATATTTGTGTTACAATGTAACTGAATTGTGTTACAATGTAACCTATTTTTTTGGCGGAAAATCGTCGCGTTCGGCGTCCACCAATTTATTGAGTAATTTTTCGAAAGTATTGCCGATTTTCTGTAACACAAGTGTTACAGCGTCGATTTCTTTCACTGGCTTACCAGTTCGGAAACAATAAATATTTTGAATAATCGAATACGCTTCTGCGACAATAACCGCCGAAAGAATGGTCTTGATATAGATTTGTTCCAATAAGTCCACCGATCGGAGAACAAACGCTACCGTAAAAATAAAAATAAATGTAGTGAGTTTTTTCATCAATCCGAGCCACGCTCTGCCACTTTCTATTTTCGAGCGGTCAAGTGTGTACTGCTTCATAACTCCTGTTATGAAGTCAAACACCATAAGTACGGCAAGGATTTTGATTTGCTCGTGCGGTAAGCCGAGATAATTGAAGAATCACGCTGCGCACAAATACATCCACCAATTAGTAGAGGTTAGTATTTCCATAAGAGAATTTAAAGATTATTTTGAGTTATTTTTGCATTTTGAACGCCACGCGTTCCAACCGCCGAGCCTGACGCCCAAGTATTGGAAAAATGCGGATACAACGCCGATACCTGCCACGCGTAAGGCTTGATACATAATGCGGTCGGCGTGCCTGCGTGAGATTTCGAGTATTCCATTTTCCTGGGGAATTTTCCCACCGCAATTGTATAACCAATCGTGCAAAATGTAGGCGGTCGAACCATTGCGAGAGAAAAACACGCGGAAAAACGGGGGGATTGAACCGAGGTCTGTCACGAAGCCTGGCGGCACAAGAATTTTTCCGGTTTTTTCTTCATAATCCACGAACCAGACGAATGGCTCACATACAACAAAATTGTCGTTACCATCAAGTTTCATCAATGTGCCGTTTTTTTCGGCGCGGACAGCGTCTGTATATTTCATAATTACGAATTAGGATTTTTTATTTGCTGGCGTGAGTTTCATCATCTCGATTTCCTCACGAGCTTTTTTCTTCGCCTCTTCGCGTTCAAGAGGTCAAAGTTTGTCCATTCCGAAGAACGCAAGAATTTGATTCGAGAGCATAAACTTTTTTTGAGTATCTTCCAAAAATTCTTGGTCGTTTTTGTTAAAAACCATATTTCCGACAATAACAGTTGGCTCATATGGATTTCCGCCATAGACGCGGTCTGCCGTGAGTTCGTAGATTTCTTTCGGCGAAAATTTAAGCCCTTCAAGAATTGCCGTATCGGTCGTGGCATTAAGTTCTGGAAGTTCTACGAGTTTTTGGTATATGCGGGCAAATTTTTCGGCTCGTTCAAATTTTTCTTGTTCTTCTTGCATCTTCTGAGCATCTTCATCGAATTGCTTTTTTCTTTCGCCAGAATAAAACGATACTTTCCCATTTTCCAACTTAATATCCAAACCTTGATTGTATTTTTCGAAATCAATTTTTTCGATTTCGATTTTTTCATATGGAAGTGTTTTTGTGTAGTCATCCAATGTGCTGACAAGTACAATGGCATTATTGTTAATAAAAGCGTATTGTTGCATATTTTAGGGGGTTAAGTATTATCAATTTCTTCTCAGAGAATTGTGATTTCTCCACCTTGAGAAAATCTTCAATCGCTCATAGAAACAAAGATAGTTTCTCCTTCGGAGAAAAATTTTCATTTTATATTATTTACTTCATAATATTGGTCATGTGAATAATTTATTATTACATGAAAAAAGCCATTTCCAAGTTGATTCGAGATATACACCCTACCTTGGTCAAATCTTCTCTGATAGAGCTCCCTGCTATATCCTCATTCATAATTACCGTCATTCATATAAGTCCCTTGCGCTCTCTGGCGCGACATTACCCCTGTAAGAATAAAAACCTTGCCTTGCGGAACAGTGTATCCTGATGACACGGATGTACCAATCGCAGGTATTGCGGTTACGATTTTTTTAAACATATTTTAAGATTTAAGAATAAAGCCAGATTTTTGTTCTGACATTTTGGTTAATTTGATTTTTCTGGCGTTCAGTTTGCAAAGCAAAATATTCATTGTATGTGTTATTGTACCATACATAGAGATTACCGGTTTCTTCATCCATATAAATTTTCCCAATTCGTCCTGTTGTAGGGAATTTACTTCTGTTTATATATACTAATGGATTTTCCAGATATGGAGGTATCTGTATTGAATCAATAGCACCATTCTTATTCAGGGTAGCAACTCCATTTGGTTGTCCTTTCTCTGATGCAAGGATAAAATCTTTCTTGAAGAGCGGTACTTCTTTCCAATCAGACCAGTTGCCCGTAGGATGTGTATAATAACGACGAATCCATCTGCTTTGTAAGTCATAATCAATCCATTCTTGAATACATCCAGAAGCCAAGCTTACAAGCAGTGTTCCTGCACGCTTGGTTGGTGCATTCCCAAAGCTTGCTACCTCCGCCGACATAGGATTATAATATATTCCAGCTTCACGAATATTGTTCAAGTCAGTCCCTTGGGGTAATTTATTTATTTTTTTAATAAATTTATTTTCCGCCTCAGTTTCGAGAGTTTGCAGGCTTTTCCTGCCCAAATTATCAGCATTTTCAGCAGTTTTTGATTTTTCTGCATTTTCAGCAGTTTTTGCTTTATCTATCACGCCATCGTTGTCTTTGTCATAGATGGATTTGAGCATATCGCCACCACCGCCAGAGCCACCACTTCACCCACTTGATGTGATTTTTACTTTCTCATTTTCAATTTCGATAGAAATATTTTCTCCAGCAATAATACCAGACTGAATTTTTTTCGTCACTTTTTCGTCAAAATCAGTGATTTTTGCTACTTCATGCATATGCTGCTTGTCGGCTTTTTCTGCATTTTTTTGGTCTACCTCATCTTGAGAATAGACACCAAGATTTTTTCTGGCTTCGCCTGCATTAATATCAGCAAGATTTTGGGATTTTGTTGGGAAATTTCTTTCCAGAAATTTTTGCACGCCATTGAGTGAGATTTTTTCATCGGTTGTTTCTGTTGCAAGGTAGAGCAATTCATTACCAGAAGGTATGTTATTTTCTGGGAGGTCTACCACGCGCGTATTTGCTTTTGACATAATTTATAGGGGTTATCGTCGTTTCCATTTCGTCCACTTTTTTTGCTTTATAACGCCAAAAAAGCGGATTCCATCGGATAAATAAAGTTTTTCATAGTTTTGCCGTGCAATTCCCTGCACGATTTCTTGGCGTTCTGTTCGCCTACGTGTATACTTATTCGTTGTCATTGTAGAGTTTATAATTCTTAATGTCTTCAGGTTTTTTTAGGAAAAAATCGAGCATCTCAATTTGTGTAATGAGAATGTCTCGCCGCGAATAAATCGTTTCATTCATTGATGCGTCAACAGCAAGAATTTGCTTCATGATTTTTTCTTTCTTTTTCTCGATTGCTTCAGTAATTTCTCGCCATTCTTGAGTGTT
>ERZ773050.1086-NODE-1086-length-15185-cov-8.123662_pt1 | contig 15185 bp, 11 predicted proteins | sample MGYA00580632_ERZ773050 | MGnify/ENA primary metagenome ERZ773050 (study PRJEB29015, sample SAMEA2738123) | human oral metagenome | biome: human oral; feature: human-associated habitat; material: saliva | place: China | collected 2166 ... | reverse complement strand
GTCATATCACCAAGCCCGCAGGAACGAGAAAAACAACTAGCTAAAAATATCCTCGAGATTGACAATTCTCTATTAACATTATGTATTATGGGGCAATGGCACACGCAACCTAACATTATTGAAAATGGTAAAACGCAACATAAATCAGCACTATATCGCTTAAGAAAAGTAAAGCCAAACGTGCCGTTCATTCATAATGTCTACAGACAAGGACACTTATTTAACGACGGAAAAATAATTGAACTTCCGAAAAACCCATCAATTCCGCCTTATTATGAAATTGTCCAGAAAACTAATATTGATTTTGAACTGCACGTACCAAAGGCTACAAAAATATCACTATATAAAAAGTAGTAGTCAACTACTCAGCAAACTGGCTATTATAAAGCTCAGCATAAAAGCCGCCCTGCTTCAGCAGTTCGTCGTGCTTGCCTTGCTCGATGATGTTGCCGTCACGGACGACCAAGATCAGATCAGCGTCGCGAATGGTGCTCAACCGATGGGCAATGACGAAACTGGTTTTGCCCTGCATCAACTTATCCATAGCTTTTTGGATGAGGACTTCAGTACGGGTGTCGACCGAGCTGGTGGCCTCATCCAGAATCAACATTGGCGCCTTTTCTAGCATCGCCCTAGCAATTGTCAGCAACTGCTTTTCTCCCTGGGAAATATTAGCAGCCTCCTCGCCCAAGACCATATCATAGCCGCCCGATAGCGACCGCACAAAATGATCAACGTGCGCTTCTTTGGCGGTTTTTACCATCTCTTCTTCGGTGGCTTTTAGATTGCCATACATCAAATTCTGACGAATCGTGCCATTAAATAGCCACGTATCCTGCAGCACCATGCCAAACATTTGACGCACATCGCTACGTTTCATCTTACGAATATCCACGCCGTCAATTTTAATCGAACCGCTATTAATCTCATAAAATCGCATCAGCAAGTTAACCAGCGTCGTTTTGCCAGCGCCAGTCGGACCAACAATCGCTACGCGCTGACCTGGCTTAATGTGCGCCGATAAACCTTTGATGATTGTTTGGTCTGGCTTATACCCAAAGACGACGTTGTCGAATTCAACTTCGCCTTTTACGTTGGACAATTTCACCAAGTTATTCGATTCAACCACTTCTTCTGGCTCGTCCAAAAACTCAAACACTCGCTCGGCGGCAGCAGCTGTCGATTGCAAAATATTAGCGATATTAGCAACCTGAACTAGCGGCTGATTGAACTGATCGACATATTGAATAAACGCCTGAATGTCGCCGATTTTTAGCCGACCATTAATCGCCAGCCAACCACCCAAAATTGTCATAGCAACGTAGCCAATATTGCTGATAAAATTTATAATCGGGTGAATCAAGCCAGAAAAGAACTGAGCCTTCCAAGCACTATCCTGAAGTCGATTATTGATCTTAGAAAACTTAGCAATCGATTTTTTCTGGCCATTAAAGACACGCATCACTTGATGTCCGCTATACATTTCTTCAATGTGTCCATTAAGCTCGCCAAGCTGCGTTTGCTGGCGTAAGAATTGTTTTTGTGAGCTCTTTGCAATCAGCGTAATCACGCCACCCGCCAACGGAAGCACCAATAGCGCAACTAGCGACATCTGCCAGCTAATCGAAAACATCATCGCCAAAATTCCCAGCACCGTAACCGTTGAAGTTATAATTTGCGACAAACTCTGATTTAGTGTTTGGCTAATCGTATCGACGTCATTAGTTATGCGGCTAAGAACCTCGCCGTAAGTTTGCTTATCGAAATAACTCAGTGGCAAGCGATTTATTTTTTCGGACAATTGTTGTCGCATTCTGAAAGTTACGGTTTGCGTCACCTGAGTCATTATCCACGTTTGAATATAGCGAAAAATTGCACTCAGCACGTACATTCCGACTAGCAAAATAATTATTCGCCAAATAGCGTCAAAATGAAATTCTGGACGCCGACTAAGATCTAGCTTTTTAATCGATTCGAGCTGGCTGGACGGAATCTGTTTTTCAATCTCCGACTTATTCGGCAATCGGTTCAAGACGTCTGCGCCAGTAGTTCCCGCTGGCAAAGAAACGCCTTTTGGCAATTTGCTAGTAATCGCCTCGTAAGCTTTCATATTGGCATAATCATCAACAATTTGATTCGTCGCGCCGCCTAAAATCTTCGGGCTGGCAATCGCAAAAATCGTGCTCCCAATCGCAAAAACCAACACTATCAACATTTGCCATCGAAAATCCGACAAATATTCAATCAGCTTCTTGACCGTTCCCTTGAAATCTTTAGCCTTTTCGCCAGTGCCCATTCCGCCCATCGGGCCGCCCATTCGTACTTGCTGTCGCTTTTTCGTGGTTTGCCTAGACATTACAACACTCCTTTCGCAGCAATAGACATTTTCTGCAAATCGTCTTCCGAGAGTTGCGAAGCGGCAATTTCTTGATAAACTTCGCAATCTTTCATCAATTCCTGATGCGTTCCCTGACCAACAATTTTTCCCTCATTAAGCACAATAATCTTATCTGCATTCATAATCGTATTAATTCGCTGACCGACAATTAACACAGTTTTATTCTTAGTTTCCTTTGCAAGCACAGCCCGTAACTTCGCGTCCGTCTTAAAATCAAGCGCCGAAAACGAATCGTCAAAAATGTAAACATTCGGCTCAACCGCAATAGCCCTCGCAATCGACAGACGCTGACGCTGACCGCCAGAAACATTGCTACCGCCCTGAGCGATTTCACTTTTATAGCCACTTTTTAACTCGCTAATAAATTCTTCCGCTTGGGCAATTTTGGCTGCTTTTTCAACCAACTTATCACTAGCCTCAGCGTTGCCGTATTTGATATTACTAGCAACCGTACCGCTAAACAGCACGCCTTTTTGCGGCACGTAACCAATTTGACCAGACAAATCTTCTAATTTCAGATTCCTAATATCCACGCCATCAAGCAAAATCTGCCCCGCCGAAACATCATAGAAACGAGGAATCAAATTTATCAGAGTCGACTTTCCCGAACCAGTACTGCCAATAAACGCCGTTGTCTGACCAGGTTCAGCTACAAAATTAATATCCGAAAGCACCGGCAAATCCGCGTCAGGATAAGTAAACGTAACGTCCTTAAACTCAATTTTTCCCTTGGCATTTTTTGGCAATTTTTTCGGCGACTTCGGGTTAGTAATTGACGGTAAAGTATCCAAAACCTCCCCAACTCGACGTACTGATACGGCAGCTCGCGGCACCATAATAAACACCATCGATAGCAGCAAGAACGAGATTATCACCTGCATCGCGTATTCCAAAAACGCCATCATATTACCAATTTGTAAATTGCCACTACTTATCAAATGCGCACCAAACCACACAATTGCCACACTCGAAAAGTTCATCACTAAAGTCATAATCGGATCAAGCAACATCATCAAACGATTCACAAATAAGTTCATCTTGTTCAATTCCACGTTAGCTTCTTGGAATTTTTTCTGCTCAATCTTCTCGTTATGGAACGCACGAACAACTTTCAGTCCAACCAAATTTTCCCGCGCTACCAAATTAAGTTTATCCACCAGAGTCTGTAATTTCTTAAACCTAGGTACGGCAATCGTAAATAGTGTAGCGATCACCACGAGTAAAATAAACACCGCCAAAGCGATAATCCAGCTTAGATCTGGCGCATTATTCATGGCTTTTTGCAGACCACCAATTGCCATAATCGGTGCCATCAATGCCAGCCTTAGCAGCATTATTGACGTTGTTTGAATCTGCTGAATATCATTCGTTGAGCGCGTAATCAGCGACGCCGTAGAAAACTTATTAAAGTCCGCCAAAGAAAAACTTTCTATTCGTTCAAACAATTTCAATCGCAATTTCTGCGCCATTCCCGTAGCAATTCGCGCCGCCAAAAAACCCACGACAATTGAACAAAACCCACCAGCCGCCGTCACCAAAATCATCATCAAGCCATTATTCCAAATCGCCGACATGTCTTGTTTAATAATGCCGTTATTGACAATTTCCGACATTTTATCCGGCAGCCACAAATTCGCCATCACAACGCCATACGTGAATCCAATCAAGATGATAAACAGCAACCAATAGCCTCTAAAAATTCGTAAAATATGTTTCATTTATAGTCCTTTACGCCCTAAGTCCACCTTATATTATATCATTTTAGGACTAGTTGATTTCATTTTAATAATTACAATTGGACAAAAATATCTGTTAGTTTTATACTGTTTTTAGCGTCGGGGTGTGGCGCAGCTCGGTAGCGCGCACCGTTCGGGACGGTGAGGTCGCTGGTTCAAATCCAGTCACCCCGACCATGAAATTATTGGGCGTACGTTCAGCTTAATTGAACCTCTGGCTATTAGCAATCAAAGGAGGTTTTATGCGACGAAGAGTAAACGTACGCGGAATTATTATCAACAATAAGGGCGAAATTTTCTGCCAAAAACTAACAGCAAATTCTGACAAGGGTCGTGATTTTTGGTGTACGCCGGGCGGCGGCTTGGAAATGGGCGAAGGCTTGCTGGACGGCTTGCGTCGAGAAATGATTGAAGAAACTGGCGTCAAACCAGAAATTGGTAAGCTGTTATTTATCCAGCAATTCGCCGAATCAGGCGAGCAATCAGCGCATGGCCCGAACGAGCAATTGGAATTTTTCTTCCTCATCACCAACTGGCAAGATTACCAGCAGATTGACCTGGAACAAACATCGCACGGCGTCGAGGAAGTAGCCAAGTGCGGCTTTGTTGATCCGAAAACGACGCGAATTTTACCGAGTTATCTGACAGAGGTTGACCTGGACCAGCTAGTTAACAAATTGACAGAAGTCCCAGTTCTAAGCGAATTATAGCTGGGCCGCTTAAACTATTTAGCGAAGAATTTCTTGGCACGTTCAGTTTTCGGGTGATCCATTACCTGAGCTGGCGTACCGTTTTCGATAATCTCGCCCTTGTCTAAGAAAATCATCCTAGTCCCGACTTCACGGGCAAATTTCATTTCGTGCGTAACGATTACCATCGTCATTCCCTTTTTGGCAACTTTTCTAATCACGTCCAAAACTTCGCCAATCATCTCTGGATCTAGCGCTGAAGTTGGCTCATCAAAAAGCATAATTTTCGGCTCCATCGCTAGCGCCCGCGCAATCGCCACTCGCTGTTTTTGACCGCCAGACAAACTATTCGGCGAAGCGTCCGCTTTATCCAACAATCCAACATCGTCCAATAAACTTCGCGCCAATTTTGTCGCTTTTTGATCTGAAAATTTACGCAGCTTTTTCGGAGCTAATTTAATATTTTCAATCACACTCAAATTCGGAAACAGATTAAATTGCTGAAAAACCATGCCAATATTCTGACGCAACACGTTCAAGTTTACGTGTGGATCAGTAATTTTCACTCCATCAACAATAATCTCGCCCGAAGTCGGCTCCTCCAGCAAGTTCAGACAACGCAAGAACGTCGACTTGCCAGAACCAGACGAGCCGACCACAACAACAATTTCGCCTTCTTCAATTTCCACGTCAATATCGCGAAGAACTCGATTTGTGCCGAACGTTTTTTTCAAGTTTTTAACGCTGATCATCGTCATGTTTCAATTTCCTTTCTACTCGCGCCATTACTCGCGTAAAAATCGCCGTCAAAATTAAGTACATTGCCGCAGCGGCAAATAGCGACTGAAAAGCTGTCGCCGTCTGAAAACGAATATTGTCCGCACCTCGCATAATATCATTCAGACCAATCCAACCAACAACCGAAGTTTCCTTTAATAGCGCGATAAATTCACTAATCAACGCCGGTAATGAATTTCTCATCGCTTGCGGCAAAATAACCAGCCGCATTGCCTGCCAATTACTCAGACCCAAAGACCTAGCCGCTTCCACTTGTCCCTTATCGATACTCTGAATTCCGCCACGAATAATCTCAGCGATGTACGCGCCGCTATTTATCCCGAACGCCACCGCCGCCACAAAAATCTTTGGCATAAATTGATACGACCCAAAAACGACGTAATACATAATCAACAGCTGGACCAAAAGTGGCGTGCCGCGAATAATATCGACATAAATTTTTCCCAGACTAGCCAGCGGATTAAAGTTCGCGAGTCTGCTCGTTTTCATCCTACCAAATGGTCGTAAATTCGACGTGCGCATCAGGGCGACAAGCACACCAATTACCGATCCTAAAATCAGCGACAACACAGTCAAAACCAGCGTCACTTCTAATCCATGCCATAAAAATAGCCATCGGCCGCCGCCAAAAATCACTTCCCAAAAATTCACGATTTAGCCTCCTCGCCAAAATATTTGCGGATCAGCTTTTCATAGCGACCGTCTTTTTTCATCTTGGCAATTTCTTTATTGACCTTTTCTAAGAGGTCTTTATTGTCCTTTTTAATAGCAATCGCATAACTTTCATCGCTGAGCGCGCCCGGTAAGATTTCTAAGTCAGAAAATCCAGCCGAATATTGCTTTGCGGGAGCGTCGTCCAGAATAACCGCTTCAATTTTTCCCGAACTTAATTCCTGCAAAACACTCGGCGCGGTTTGGAATTGTGTGACTGATGCTCCAGCAATTTTAGACGCCAAAGTATCGCCAGTCGTACCCAGCTGCACGCCAATTTTTCGCCCTGGCAATTGATATTTATTACGAATCGGACTGCCTTTTTTAACAATTATTCTCTGTGACGCCGAATAATACGGATCTGAAAACAGCGCATTTTTCTCTCGCTCAGGCGTCACTGTCATTCCAGCCGCCACCATATCAATTTGCCCACTATCCAGCGCCGGAAGTAGCCCATCAAACGACATATCTTCGATCTTCAAATCTTTGCCCAAACTTTTAGCAATTTCCCTCGCCAGATCAACATCAAAGCCAACCACTTGATTATTATCAATATATTCAAACGGCTTAAATCCAGCATTCGTACCCATCACCAAAACATCAGTTTTTGAGCCAATTACGCCATCTCGATGTAAAATATCGCCCAACATCAGAAAAATCATCCCTGCAAATAAAACCAGTCCAATCCACCAACTAATTCCGAATGTGCGCGTCTTATTCTTGCTCATGCTTTTATTATACCCCTTCATCCGCAAAAAACGTAAGTGATATAATAGAATAGTGAGAAAAATTAAATTTACCAAACGTTTCTGGATTAAATCAATATCAATCATTTTGCTTTTTTTGGCGGCATTTTGCTTAATTGCGGCGCGCTATAAATATATAGTCTTTAAAAATTCGCAAATCGACGAGATAATTTTTTATTTCGTCAACGGATTAGCTGGCGGCAAATCTGACAATTTATGGTCGGCCGTCCTACAAAATCTTCCGCTGGTTTTCCTATTATTCGGCGCCTTATTAATCCCAATGTTCGACAAATCGATCTCTTTTATCAATCGCATGATCGCCTTTTGCTTGAAAAAAATCAAATCATCACGAAAATTCACCTTGCCGTTTTTGAGATTACGAAATCAAGCAATTTACTCGCTGAGTATGTTTTTAATTGCAATTGTCCTTCTGATTCAAAGTTTTGGCATCCCTAATTATATTTACGCCCTGACCCAATCGACCAAATTATACGAAGAAAATTACGTCAATCCAAAAACTGCCAAATTGACTTTCCCAGAGAAAAAGCGCAACTTAATATACATTTACGTGGAGTCAATGGAAAACACTTTAGCGTCAAAGGCTAATGGCGGCAGCTCCGAAACCTCCATCATTCCAGAGCTGGAAGAATTGGCATTAAAAAATACCTCATTCTCAAACAAAGCATCCGGTGTCGGCGGCGCTTTGCCTGCGACAAACACCGGCTGGACTGTGGCGGGAATGGCTGCGCAATCTGCTGGCGTTCCGCTGAAGGAAAACTTGGTTGGCGGACGCGACCATAACGCCCTGGGCGAGTTTAAAAAGTTCTTACCAGGCGCTTATAGTCTTGGTGAGATTTTAGAAAAACAAGGCTATAATCAAACATTTGTTATGGGATCCGAGGCGAGTTTTGGCGGACGCGATAAATTATTAACTCAACACGGTAACTTCAATATCGAAGATTACAATTACGCCAAAAAACACGGAAAAATCTCCGAAGATTACAAAGTCTGGTGGGGCTATGAAGACAAAAAGTTATTCCAATTTGCCCGCGAAGAAGCCTCACGTTTAGCAGCATCAGACAAGCCATTCAACTTGCAATTATTGACCGCCGACACGCATTTTACCGATGGCTATTTGGATGAAACCTGCGCCAAAACCTTCAGCAATCAATACGATAACGTTCACGCTTGCTCCTCAAAACAAGTCGCCGCATTCGTCAATTGGGTTAAATCTCAGCCATTTTATAAAAACACCACAATTATCATTTCTGGCGACCATTTAGGAATGCAAACTTCATACTACGACGAAAAAATTGGCGGAACTAATTATCAGCGAACCATTTACAACACGTTTATAAATCCAGCTATTTCGACTAACTATTCAAAGAACCGTCAATTCACGACATTCGATATGTATCCGTCAACTTTGGCGGCGCTGGGAGTTAAAATTGACGGCGACCGATTAGGTTTGGGCACAAATTTATTTTCTGGAAAGAAAACCCTAGTCGAGCAATACGGCGGAATTGAAAACTTAAATTCAGAACTTTCCAAACGTTCCGCTTATTACGAAAATAAGATTTTCACCAAGTCCGGCAATTAACCGTTGTAGCCGTTTGGATTATTGCTTTGCCAATTCCAAGCGTCGCGGCAAGCATCTTCAATTGTCAATTCTGCTCGCCAACCTAATTCTTTTTCTGCCAATCCTGGGTCTGCATAGCACGCTGCGATGTCGCCCGCTCGACGTGGCGTAACTTGATACGGAACATCACGACCAGACGCCTTCTCAAACGCCTTCACTAATTCCAAAACTGAAGTGCCACGACCGGTGCCGATATTATAGACTTTATACTCGTTCGGTCGGCCTAAATTCTCCAGAGCTGCCACGTGCGCCTTTGCCAAATCAACCACGTGAATATAATCACGCACGCCAGTTCCATCTGGAGTGTCATAATCGTCACCAAAAACGCTCAAATGGTCTCGCTTGCCGACAGCAACTTGCGACACAAACGGCAGAAGATTATTTGGAATTCCCGAAGGATCTTCCCCGATACGGCCGCTCGGGTGCGCGCCAACTGGATTAAAATAGCGGAGAGATGTAAATTGCCAATCTTGATTCGTCGCAGAAATGTCGCGAAGCATTTGCTCAATCATCAACTTCGTTTGACCGTATGGATTCGTGGCAGACAACGGCATATCTTCGGTAATTGGCAATCGAGCTGGGTCGCCATAAACTGTTGCCGAACTAGAAAACACCAATTTCTTCACGTCAAATTCTTGCATCACATCAAGCAAAACCAACGTGCTTTCGAGATTATTTTTATAATAAAGAAGCGCCTTTTCAACCGATTCACCAACCGCCTTCAACCCAGCAAAGTGAATCACAGCGTCAATTTTCTCAGACTTAAACAATTCTGATAGTCGCTGATGATCACACAAATCGAATTCATAAAACGGTATTGATTGACCGGTGATTTCTTCAACTCGCCTCAGACTCTCGACGGATGAATTTGATAAGTTATCGACCACTACTACGTTATGATTTGATGATAATAGTTCGATGATAGTGTGACTGCCGATATATCCAGCGCCACCAGTGACAAGAATATTCATACACTCATTATACTACAAAAAGCCTATTTAATTTTAGTTGGCACTCTTGCACTGAGAGTGCTAATTTGTTATGATAACTACATCAAATTTCACCATTCTGTCTTTTACTGGGGCGCAACAAATTAGGACTAAAAATCAAAAGGAGGATTTTATGCCACCAAACATGAATCAAGAAGAAACGACTAAACCACTCGAAAAGTTCGGTACAGATATAACGGCGTTGGCACGCGAAGGCAAACTCGATCCGGTGATCGGTCGAGATGAAGAGATTCGACGCACTATGCAGATTTTAAGTCGCCGCACTAAAAACAATCCCGTTCTCATCGGTGAGCCAGGAGTTGGTAAAACCGCAATCGTTGAGGCGTTGGCGCAGCGAATTGTCAAAGGCAACGTTCCCGCTTCACTGAAAGATAAGCGACTAATTTCCCTGGAAATTTCCAGTCTTCTGGCGGGCGCTAGTTTTCGTGGACAATTTGAAGATCGACTGAAGGCTGTCTTGAAAGAAGTAGAAGACGCGGCTGGTGAGATTATTCTTTTTGTCGATGAAATTCACACCATGGTTGGCGCTGGAAAAAGCGAAGGCAGCATGGACGCGGGCAATATGTTAAAGCCAGCGCTGGCTCGCGGAAAATTGCATATGATTGGCGCGACGACACTCGCTGAATATCGTCAATATGTCGAAAAAGATGCCGCCTTAGAGCGAAGATTTCAGCCAGTTTACGTTGGCGAACCAAGCTTTGACGACACTGTCGCCATTTTGCGCGGATTGAAGGAAAAATACGAAATTCATCACGGAGTAAAAATCGCTGATGACGCAATCGTGGCAGCCGCCAGATTATCCACCAGATATTTACCCGACCGATTCTTGCCAGACAAAGCAGTCGACTTGCTTGACGAAGCGACCAGCTCACTTAAAATGCAATTAGAAAGCGTGCCAATTGCGCTGGATCGATTGAATAATAGACGCTTGCAATTGGAAATCGAGGAAGCGGCACTGAAAAAGGACAAATCCGACCACGCCAATATTCGCAAAGATGAAATCAAGGAGCAAATTGCCAAAATTCGCACCAAAGCCGAAGTGATTGATAAAAAATGGCAACACGAAAAAGACATTTTGCAAACCGTCAACACGACTACCGAAAAAATGGACAATCTGCGCTCACAATTAGAAATTGCTGAACGCGACGCAGATCTAGCCACCGCCAGCCGCATTAAGTATGGCGATTTACCGGAGCTGGAGAAAAAATTAGCAAGCGCCCGCGAAGAACTAGCGGCAATTCCAACTCACGACCGATTACTCCGCGAAGAAGTTACGCCTGACGATATCGCCGGCGTGGTGGCGCGCTGGACTGGAATTCCAGTGGAGCGATTGATGGAAAGCGAATCTAGCAAATTGACCAAATTGGAGGAATCAATCAGCCGCCAAGTCATCGGACAAGATCGCGCCGTGGCAGCTGTAGCAAGCGCCATTCGTAGGTCGCGTGCTGGACTCGGCGATATCAATCGACCGATTGGATCATTCTTATTCCTCGGACCTACTGGCGTAGGAAAAACAGAAGTCGCGCGCAGTTTATGCCGTGAATTATTCGACGACGAACACGCCATGATTCGAATTGACATGAGTGAATATATGGAACGCCACGCCGTAGCCAGATTAATCGGTTCGCCTCCAGGATATGTCGGTTACGATCAAGGCGGTCAATTGACGGAAGCCGTTAGACGACGTCCGTATAGCGTGGTTTTGTTTGACGAAATCGAAAAAGCACATCCCGACGTATTTAACGTACTATTACAAGTTTTGGACGATGGTCGATTGACAGATGGACAAGGACGAACGATTGACTTTAGTAACACCATTATCATCATGACCAGCAATGTCGGGTCGCAAATGATTATGGACTACACGGGCGACGATATTAGCTCGCTCGACAATCAAATTTTAGAAACGCTTCGTGGTCATTTCCGCCCAGAATTCTTAAACCGAATTGACGACATTGTGATTTTTGACCGAATTCATCCTGAATCGATGCGTGCAATTGTTGATGTGCAATTAGAAAAAGTTGTCCACCAAGTTAAGGATAGTCGCGACATAACGCTGAATTTTGACAATAGCGTTCGTGACATGTTGGCGCGAGATGGCTACGACCCGAGTTTCGGCGCTCGACCGCTTAAGCGTTTGATTCAAAAACGCGTGCTTGATCCTTTGGCGCTCGAACTGATCGACGGGCGAATTCACGACGGAGATACAGTAAAAGTTGCTGCCGTGGATGATCGAATTGCCTTCACGAATATCGTATAATAGATATATGAACCAAATTCGCAGCGAGCACTTGGAAAATCATACCAACAAAACCTATCAAGAGCGGATGAACCAGACAGCGTTATCCAAATTCGGAGCTATCACAAAACATCTTGGCGAAAACGTTAAATTGCTTGATTTTGGTTCTGGTTTCTCGCCAGAATTCATCAAACAAGTGACGCAAGCAGGAGCCCACTACGTAGCCTATGATGTTTCACAAATTGTTCAATCTAGGCTTCAAGAAAATAACATTGATTTTGTTACTAAAGAGCAACTCGAAAACATCGAAGACGAATTCGACATTATCTACATGTCGAGTGTATTTCACGAGTTGATGAGCTATCTATCCCGACCCGAGCGCACTAAAACATTCGCAATGCTAGATAGAGCACTCAAGCCCGACGGCGTCATTATCATCCGCGATTGGGGTCCCGGCGAGACGTCAAGCCTAGTCATATCTATAGAAGTAGCATCCGAAGATGTCAACGATGAAGTTTACACATGGATCAAAGCGCTTGTTAAAAATTCAGTGATTAGCATGCCTACTATCGTTTGCGACGACAATGATAATCCTATCGTTCCGTACATCTACAAGGCAAATAGCCAAACTATTTATGAAATCATGTTTCACGCGGTTTGGGGATTAGATTCACTTGAACGCGAATCAAAAGAATCGTACGTTATCGTGGACCACCTTATTCACAAATGGATTTGCGCGCCACACGGTTACAAAATAACACAGTCGCAGAATGAATTCGATGAAACCTATTTGCCACATTTACAAAAATACTTCAAAATCGATAATATTCCATGGCCAACAAAGGTTATTTACGAACTAAAAAAAGATATAGTAAATAACATACCAGCAAACTTTATAGCACAACTACCACAATGAATTACAACGATAAGCACTACAAACTAACCATCAAATCAGCGCTTTTAGGAGTCGGCAGAATGCTTGGTTTACCGAAATATTTCCTAATAACAATTGTCGCGACCGTCGCCTTCGCCGTGATAATTTATTTCGCAATCAACGCCAATTTTTACGGACCACTAATGATGTCGCGTTTACCAATCCTCGATAAAATCGCACTGCTCGGTTCGATGATTATAGACATCTTCAAACAAAGTTTCACTTCACTAAATGGCGCATTGCTTATGGTAGTGTCAATTCTTCAAGGTGTATCGATCGCCGCTGTAATTTTTACAGCAAAGAATAATCGCGACAATGAAAAAACTGTATCTCGACAAGTCGGACTAAGCGGAATCGCATCAATTGCCGCAACAATTGGACTTGGCTGCGTTCCCTGCGGAACATCACTAATCTTGCCAATTGTAACCCTATTTTTCTCGGGAGCTGCTGCCGCCACCGCCGCAAATATCGCCAGTACAATAGTCCTTTTGTTGGCTTTACTGCTCAGTTTATTCTCGCTATATAAATCAGGTCAAATTATTTTTATGTACACAGAATTATCTAAACAGGAGAAAATATGAATCGACAAAAATCATCAGGCATAGCACTTATTTGGGTTCTTTCGGGAATTGTAATCGTGGGAATTGTAGCTTTGTTTATTTATGGAATTGTCAATCGCCCACCGAATCGTCACATTGGCGACAATAAACCGTGGAACGAAAAAATGTCGCAAGGATCCGCTGACGCGAAAAACGTGTTCATTGATTATACTGACTATTTTTGTTCATTTTGCGCCGAGGTTGAAGCCGCAACCAGCACAGAATTCTTCAAAAATGACTATATTAAATCCGGAAAAGTTCGTTATGAACATCGCGTAGTAACACTATTAAAAGAGATGACCAACAATACCGAAACCGGTGCTCACGCTGCGTTTTGTGCTGCTGATCAAGATAAATATTGGCAGTACACCCACGATATCGTCCCGCGCATTAAAAGCGATTATTTCGATAAAGGAATCGGCGTAAAAAACGTTGCTGTGCCGAAAAAAATCCCTGCTCTTCCACTGGAATATTTCCTGACTTCCGCCAAAAACGTCGGCATGAATGAATCGCAATTTTCCGATTGTATGACCAAAAAACCGCACCAAAAAGAAATTGACAGCAACACACAAAAAGCCCTGTCGCTTGGCGTAAATGGCTTGCCTTATATGGTTATTAACGACTATCAAACCAGCGGATTCGTCGGTGGAGAAAACGGATTAAGAAGTATTCTTAAAGCTGGCGGCGTCGAATAATTATTTGATTTGTTGCGCGGAATTAAGCAACTCCCGTGATAAAAATATCAAGCACTCGCTTACGATAAGCGTGACGTTTTTCTATTTGTTTCACTATCCTTGAATAGTTATTCCCACCTAAATAGCTTAATGGCTAAGACATAGACAGCAAAAGTCCAAGCCGCGATAATTCCAAATTGCGGCAAGACTTCCATAAAACTTGCGTGCTCGGTCATAATTAACCGGAATCCATCCGTAACTGGAGTCAGAGGAATAAACTGAGCGACACTTCGCAGCCATTCTGGAAATAGATGAAGTGGAAAAAACGTACCAGATAAAAACATCATCGGGAAAGAGATTAAGTTACTTAATGACGATGACTGATCTTCGTTCTCTGATAACCCAGCAATTAATAACCCCACACCCACAGTCATAAATGCAGACAATACAGACATCATTACAAATAGCGCCCAATCGCCTCGCATATTAAAGTGGAATATCAATGTCCCAGCGATAACCATCATCACCAAACTAAGCAAGGAAATCGTCGTATAATGGATTGCCGTGGAGATGATTAACTGACCCGAAGTAAATGGCGCCGCACGTAACCGACGATATAAACCACGTTTCTTTTCAGCCGGTATTTGGTTAGATAGACCAAAAATACCCATACTCATCAAACTGAAAGTTAATAGTCCCGTAAACATGTAGTCAAACGATTTTAATTGCTCATCACCAATCGCTTTACCAACAGCTTTAAGCGGAGCTTCAGGCTGGCCCATCTGACTATTGATACTATTGGTAATTTGATTCATCACCGCCACCAACGCGCCGCCTGTCTGCTCAGAACCCTTGGAGTAAATAACATTCATAGTGCCTGTTGGAATAGGATGATTGCCGTTATTTTTTATCGCGCCAAAATCGCTTGGAAGCTCAATAATACCGTTAAGCTCCGACCGCTTCATTTTTTCGCGTGCGTCATTCATATCTTTAACGTCTTTAATTTTGAGAA
>ERZ773050.1082-NODE-1082-length-15206-cov-10.577652_pt1 | contig 15206 bp, 13 predicted proteins | sample MGYA00580632_ERZ773050 | MGnify/ENA primary metagenome ERZ773050 (study PRJEB29015, sample SAMEA2738123) | human oral metagenome | biome: human oral; feature: human-associated habitat; material: saliva | place: China | collected 2166 ... | reverse complement strand
GGAAAAAAGTATTATCGGTGCGTCGGAGTGGGGTCAGTACCTGCTGGAGCCTACTGGACCGATGTTCCTATTCACACAATCGATCAGGTTAGACTGGAACTTGCTATTAAAAATGAATGGAATGGCGATCATGGTGTAGTTATTCTTACGCCGGCGAAGTCTATTGCGGCTTGGGGGGGGAAAGTTGGTCCGCCGAGGGAGACTCGTCAGAAGAAGAATCATTGGGGGTGGAGTGCAGTACTGGGTGGATACGAAAGAGTTGACGGACGGGTGCGGCAGTTGGGAGATTTTCGAGCTGCCGGAAGTCTCTAGGGGGTGAGCTTGTCGTGAGTCATGCTTTGTCTCAAAGCCAGATTGCTGACATTCGTAAACTGGGTGATCTTGTTGGGGGGGCCTTCACGCTCGCCAAGGTGGCCTTGAGTGATCGGCAGGTCCAAGATGTTCTCGGAGCGTTCGTCTCTCCGCTTCGTTCTGCGATTGAATTCGACGAGGAGATGGTGGAGGGGGCCCTGCGTTCCGATGATCCGGGGGAGTTGTTTGAGTCTATTCGTTCTTTCATTGCCGACGTGCTTGCATACATAAGGGATGTATCGTCTGATCGCGAGGCTCCTTATTTGCTTAGTGTGATGAAAAAATCTCTGTCCGCGGTGGCGAAACAAAAGTATAAGATTGAGGATGAGTTGGGGGTCTCGACCGTAGGTCCACATGACCAGAGTTATGGGTTGATGAAGGGGGAGTTGAGGGGATTTCGCGACGCATATGAGGCGGGGAGCCACAATATCGAGAAGACTCTCGGTGGGAGAGAAACGTTTGTTCAGTCGGGATTTGGAACATCTCGGGCGGTAGGTGACTCAAAGGGTGAGCGTCGACTTTCCGCTAAGGCGGTCAGGTCTTCCGGCCTGAGGGGGAAGCAAAAACTATCAGCCACTCCTTCTCGCAAAAGGGTTGTGGCGGCTAAGAAAAAGAGTTACTCCCCGCGATCAGGGCAAAGAAGTGGTGCTCTCGCACAGTCGGGTGAAGTCATTGGGCGTGTCGCTCGGTCAGGTAATAAGATAATTAAGATAATGCGGTCGGGTAAAACTGTTGGATATATTACTCGATCAGGTGAAGTAGTTTTCTATTCTCAAGGGAAGTCAATGCTGGGGCGGCGCGACTTCAGGGAAAGGTGATCTCATGATCTGATGGCGGGAGTGACTAGCCAAGTTTTGGGGGCGGGCACCTGGACGTGCCCGACCCCGACGGCCTCTCAGTAGCGGATCGCGTCGATCGGCCGGATGCGGGTGGCCACGATCGCCGGGATGATGCCCGCCAGCGCGCCCACGGCGGTGGCCGCGATGAGGCCGATGACGGCCGCCACCATGGGGAAGGGCGGGGTCGTGGTCACCGGGATGCCCAGGAAGGTGCTCAGCGGCATGAAGCGCATCCCCACGATGGCGATCCCGATGCCGACGACGCCGGCGACCACGGTGGCCACCACCGACTCCAGCATGATGGAGAAGAAGATGCGTCGGCTCGTCGCCCCGAAGGAGCGCCGCACCCCGATCTCGTGGATGCGTTGGCGCACGGTCACCAGTGAGATGTTGACCAGGCTCAGGGCCCCCAGCAGCATGACGAACACACCGGCGGCCGTGACCACCTGGGTGAAGGTGCTCGCGCTGGAGGTGAGGCCGCCGCCCTGGAGGTTGTCCTCGGCCTGGGTCGAGCCCTGACCGAAGCGCGCGTCCAGGTCCTTCTTGGCCAGGCTGGCGACCTCCTTCGCACCGTCCTGACCGGCCCAGATCTCCAGCGTGGGGGCGGGCCGGGCGGCGTCCTTGGGCAGCCAGTGCTCGTAGGGTGTGTTGAGAGCGAAGGCGGTCACGGGCTGCGTGCACGGCAGGCCCGCGTCCCGCTCGGGGTCACCGCTGCAGCCGATGAGGGAGAGGTCCTCCGCCTCCAGGACGCCGACGATCGTGAAGGAGGTCTGCACCGGGGAGAAGGAGGTGACGGTGACCGGCTCGGTGAGCTGCTGGATCCCCAGGGCGTCGAGGAAGCCCTGGGTGACGACCATGCTCGGGGAGAGGTCGTCCTCGTCCTGCGCGGTGAACCAGCGCCCCTGGGAGACGGTCTTGTGGTGCAGGAGCCCGTAGCTCAGGCTCACGGTCTGGGTGGGCACGCTCCGAGCGCCGTCGGGGAAGGAGAAGCGGACGTTGGAGGTGTAGGTCGTCGCCCAGGACTTGACCTCGTAGCGCTCGACGAAGCTGTTCATCGCCCCGGAGATCTTCGCCGCCGTCGCAGCACTGGTCGTGGAGCCTCCGCCCGCGCTGCCTGCGCCACCCGCAGCGCCCGCGCTGCCTGCGCCACCGGTACCGCCCGCACCGTCGCTGCTGCCGCCGCTGGCACCTGAGTCGCCGCCGGTGCTCGACTCGGGCGCGTCGTCGGCCTGGAGGGCCTGGTCCAGGCCCTTGCCGGTGGGGCTGACGTTGATCGTCACCGTGCCCGGGCGGCCGGTGTACTTCTCGCTGACCTTGTTGATGGCGTCGACGGAGACCTGCCCCAGGGCGATGACGAAGGTCATGGCCGCCACCGCCGCCGCCACGCCCACCAGCGACAGCAGGACCCTCAGCTTGCCGATGCGCAGCTGGGCCCAGGCCTCGACGATGGCGCCGAAGAATCCGGTGAGAATGCCGTTCATGAGGCTCCTTCTTGGCTGGTGGGCGCAGACGGGTAGGGGGATTCCGGAGGGGCGGTGACGACCTCACCGAACTCCTCCAGGCTGCCGACCTTGCGACGCATGACGGAGATCGGGGTGAGGGTGCCGTGATCGAGGCGGTACTGGGTGTGAGCGCGGCCGGCCACGGCCAGGTCGTGCGTGATGATGATGAGGGCGGCACCGTTCTCGGCGCACTGACGCTCCAGGAGCGTCATGACCGAGTTACCGGTGTCGACGTCTAGGGCGCCGGTGGGCTCGTCGGCCAGGATGACGCTGGGGCGGCGCGACAGCGCCCTGGCGATCGCCACCCGCTGCTGCTCGCCTCCCGACAGGCGCGAGATGGGCGAGCCCACCTTGTCACCCAGGCCCACGGCCTCCAGCAGCTCGGCGGCCCGTGCGCTGCGGGTCCAGAAGGCCCTGCCGGTGTCGTACAGGAGGGGTGCCGCCACGTTCTCGGTGGTGGTCAGTCCCGGGATGAGGTTGAAGGACTGGAAGACGAAGCCGAAGGTCTGTCCCCGCAGGTGGGCGCGGCGACTCTCCCCGAGCCGGGAGGTGTCGGTGCCCGAGAGCGTGTAGTGGCCCGATGTCGGCTTGTCGATGAGACCCAGGATGTTGAGCAGGGTGGACTTTCCCGTTCCCGAGCGTCCCACGATGGCCACGTGCTCACCGGGGGAGACGCTCAGGTTGACTCCCGTGAGGATCTGCAGGGGCTCGGAGTCGGGAACGGTGAAGGTGCGGGTGATCTCCCGCAGCTCCAGCAGCCCGCTCACAGGATCTCCTTGCCTTCGGAGTCGTAGCAGGCGGAGTTGTCCGGCTCGCAGGTGTCCGGCGTCCCGGTGCGGCGCGTGTCCTTGTTGGGGACGAACTGCAGGACCTGCTGGTCGGCCTTGAGACCGGCGGTGATCTGGATGTTCGTACCGTCCGTGATCCCCAGCTTCACAGCGGTCTTGACCGCCTTGGAGGTGTCCCCGGACTCGGGCACCAGCCACACGAAGCCCGAGCCGACCTTGCCCTCCACGGCGGTGACCGGAACCATCAGGGCCTCTGAGGCGCTGCCGGCGTCAACGCTGATGGTCACCGGCATACCGGCGAAGACCTTCTGGTCGCCGGGAACCGCGCAGCGCATCTCCACGCTGGTGCCGTCACCGGAGGTGGTCGTCGTCGAGCCGTCCCCACCGGTGGTCGTGGAGGTGGAGGCCTTGGTGCCGACCTTGAGATTGTTGCACTGGAAGGGCGCCGGGCCCCCCTCCAGGGTCAGGGTCGCGGCAGTGGGCGCGTTGGTGAGCCGGTACTGCTGCGCGGCGCTGACGGTGCCGGTGGCCGAGTAGGTCGCGGGGGTGATGGTGGCCACGACGACGCCGACGCCGGTCTCCTGCTGCTTGAGGACCTTGGGGGTCACGGTGCCGCTGACGGGGGCGTAGATCGTGGACCAGGTGACCTTGTCCTCGGTCGGGGTCTGGGTGACGTTGCCGCTCTCATCGGTCTTGGTCACCGGGGGCTGGGACTCGGAGTGCTTGATGTAGAGCAGCGGGTCACCGGCACTGACCTGGGTGTCCTTCTCCACGGCGACCGAGTCCACCACGCCGGCCAGGTCGGCCTGGACCTCGACCGTGGCGTCCTGAACGATGTGACCCTTGACCGAGACCGTGTTGGAGATGCTGCCTTTGGTCACGGGGACGGTCTTGACGTCGGCGGCGTAACCCGGGGAGATGTCAGCGGTCGTACCGTCGCTCTGCGAGGGGAAGAAAGCGATCTTCACCAGGGCGACGGCGACGATCACCGCAATGAGGGTCTTGAGGGCGGGCCAGACGAAGCGCTTCACGGCGTCCTCCATGGAAGGCGGCGGGATCAGAACCGGGTAGGGACCCCGGGCTCCTGACTAATACGCGCAGAGACTACGGCACAGGCGGTTGTCTGACCTCATCCTGAAGGAGGAACGCTGAAAGCCCTCTCCAACCGGGGTTGGAGAGGGCTGATCACCGTCAGGTGCGAGGGCTCAGCGGTGCGCCGGGCAGCTCAGGCGAGCCTGCCGGCCGGGGCGGCGGGAACCGCGTCGAGGAAGGCCGGCGGGTTGAAGCCCTCGCGCTGGTAGGCGTCGGCCACGGCGCGGGCCACGTCGTGGACGGCGTCGGCCTCCACCAGGGCGATCGCCGAGCCGCCGAATCCACCGCCGGTCATGCGCGCCCCGTGGGCGCCGGCGGCGCGGGCCGCCTCCACAGCCACGTCCAGCTCGGGGCAGGTGCACTCGTAGTCCACACGCAGTGACTCGTGCGAGGCATCCATGAGCCTGCCCGCCTCGGAGAGCTTCTCGCCGCGCAGGGGCTGCCCGTCCTGCAGGAGCGCCACGAGCCGGCGGGTGCGGTCGATCTCGGTGACGACGTGGCGAGTGCGCTTGACCAGCTCGTCGGCATCGGCGCCGTCGGTGGCCGCGAGGCGCTCCAGGGCGCCGGGCAGGTCCTCGATCGCGATGTCCGCCAGGAGCTCCACCCCGAGGATCTCGGCGGCGCGCTCGCAGGCGGCTCGCCTGGCCCCGTACTGGCCGTCGTCCAGGGAGTGCTTGGCCTTGGTGTCGATGACCAGGAGGGCCAGGCCCTCGGCGGCCAGGTCGAAGGGCACGTGGGTCACCGAGCCGTCGCGGCAGTCCAGCTCCAGGGCGTGACCCTCGCGACAGCGTAGAGAGGCCGACTGGTCCATGCCGCCGGTGGGGGCCCCGGCCATCTCGTTCTCCGTGCGCACGCAGTTGGTCACCAGGCGGGCGCGCCCGGCGTCGTCGGGCTCCTGCGCAGTCCCGGCCAGGCCCAGGTGCGCGACCTCGTCAATGGCGACGGCCGCCGAGCACTCCAGGGCCGCTGAGGAGGACAGTCCGCCTCCCAAGGGCACGCAGGAGACGAGGGCGGCGTCGAAGCCGGGCAGGTTCTCGAAGCCGTCGCGCTCCAGGGACCAGGCGACGCCGGCGATGTAGGAGGCCCAGTGCGCCACCTCCCCGGGGGTTCCCTTCGGGCCGATCGTGTCGAGGTCCATGACGTCGACCTTCTCCCGGGTCTGGGGGGAGACCAGGCGCACGACGCGGTCCTCGCGGCGCCGCAGCGCCAGGTGCGCCCGGTGGGGCAGGGCGATGGGCAGGGCCAGGCCGCCGTTGTAGTCGGTGTGCTCGCCAATGATGTTGACGCGCCCGGGGGCGTACCACACGCCGTCGGGCTCGGCCTCGAAGACCTCCCGGAACAGGGCGGTGGCGGCCTCGGCGCCCTCCTGGGGGCTCAGTGCAGGGGCGAAGACGGGAGCATCGTTGGTCATCGTGGTCTCCTGTGATGGGTGGTTGAGAGTGAGCGGACAGGCTGAGGAAAGGGTCGGGAGCGGTGGGGCCGGGTCAGGTGGCGATGGTCAGGCGGGTGCCGGCCTGCGTGAGCGCGTCGACGCCGTCGGCGTCGGGCTCGGCCTCGGTCACCAGGACCCCGATGTCCCGGGTGGCGCAGAAGGAGCGCAGCCCCAGGACCCCCCACTTGGAGGAGTCCAGCGTGGCCACCACCGTGCGCCCGGCGGCGACCAGCGCCTGGTTGGCGGAGGCCTCCTGCAGGTTGGGGGTCATGAGCCCGGCCTCGGGAGTGAAGCCGTGGGCGCCCAGGAAGACCCACTCCACGCGCATCGTGCTCAGTGCGTCGATGGCCACCAGACCCACCAGGGCGTTCGACGGCGTGCGCTCGCCGCCGGTGATGACCACCGTGGGGGCGTCGCGGTTCTCGGCGCGGGCGGCGTCGGCGGCGTCGAAGAGCACCTGCGCGGCGGGCAGCGAGTTCGTGATGACGGTCAGGGTGGGGAAGTGCTCCAGCTCGGTCAGGGCCTGGGCGAGCGCCAGCGTGGTGGTCCCGGCCGACAGCGCCAGGGAGTCCCCCGGGCGGACCATGGCGGCCGCGGCCTGACCGATGCGGCGCTTGGCCTCCAGGTTGAGGGTCGACTTGGCGGTGAATCGCGGCTCGAGGGTGGTGGGGCCGGCCGCCACCGCCCCGCCGTGGACGCGCTCGACCAGCCCCTGGTTGACCAGCTCGGTGATGTCGCGGCGCACGGTCATCTCGGAGATACCCAGCTCCTCGACGACGTCGGCCACCCGGACCCCGCCGGTGGCCGCGACCCGTTCCAGGATGTGCTCCTGGCGTTGACGGGCGAGCATCGGGGCCGGACGGGGCGATCCGACGGCGGAGGCTGAGGGGCCGGGTTGCATGGGGACAGTCTGCCAGACCTCGGCGCCGAAAACGCCATGTTCGCACGTTCCCGCACAGAGTCGCACAGGCGGCGGTGGGGGGCCGTTCCACCCGTTCGGTCGGTCATGGCACACTCATCCCGCTCGTGCCGCGCTCCCGGCTGGGATAACAGGGAGGTGACACGGTAATGTGTTCGGGTCACCCTCAGGGCAGCCGCTCGTCCTGACGCCTGACACCTCATCATCTCGATCAGTAGTCACCCCGTAGGAGCCCAGGAGTCATGCAGATCCCCGCACCAGACGCGCACCAGTGCGTCATCGGTGTGGCCATCGCCCTGCCCTCCCACTACGCCGCCCAGGTGCGAGCGGTGCGGGAGGCCGCCGGGGATCCTCTGGCCGAGGTCGTACCGCCTCATATCACGCTGCTGCCGCCCACGGCCGTCGACCTCGACTCCCTCGACGAGGTCATGCGCCACCTGCGCAACGTGGCCGCTGGGACGACCCCCTTCAGGGTGCGGCTGGACGAGGTCGGCACCTTCCGGCCCGTCAGTCCCGTCGTCTACCTCGGCCTGCGCAGCGGCGCCGAGGAGTGCGACCGCCTTCAGGCGCGGGTCCGCGACCGCCGTGGCCCCCTGGCCCGTTCGCTCAGTTTCCCCTTCCACCCGCACGTTACCCTGGCCCATGAGATCGCTGAGGACGGCCTCGACACCGCAGCCAGAAAGGGGGCTGACCTCACCATGGACTTCACCGTCACCGAGCTTCACCTCTACCGCCACCGCAGTCGTGCCGCCCGCCACGGCGGTGGCCAGTGCTCGGATCCCGAGGGAGGCTGGGACGTGGTGGCCGCCTTCGCCTTCGGGGGCTCCCTGGCCCCTGACGCCTCCACTGACACTGCGGCGCCCGAGGCGCCGATGGTCCCGACGACTCCGGTGGTCTCGCTGTGATCGAGCGCGTCAAGGAGCTGCTGGAGGCCGGGCGGCGCACGCGGATCGGCCGGGCCCTGATCCGCTACGGAACGGCGCGCGGCGCGCTCATGGCCGGAGGGATCGCCTACACGGGCATGTTCTCGGTCTTCGCCGTGCTCGTCATCGGCGTGAGCATACTCATGGCGATGCTCGGTCGGTACCCCACCATCCGGGGGGCCGTCGTGGACTCCATCAACTCCCTGCTGCCCGGTGTCATCGACACCGGCAACGGCAAGGGGCTGGTCTCGGTCGAGCAGCTGACGCTCTCCTCGGCGCTCAACCTGGGATCGGTGCTGGCGGCCGGGGCCTTCATCTACTCGGTCATCAGCCTCATGGGCACCCTCAAGATCGCCTTGCGGGCCATGTTCGGACTGGTCAATCCCGTCATGAGACCGGTGGTCGGGCAGCTGGCGAATCTCGCGGGCTTCCTCGTCATCGTGGCCGGAGTGCTGGTGACCGCCGTCGCCTCGGTGGTGACGACGACGCTGTCGGGCAGTGTCGGTCGCTCCCTGGGCCTGCCGCAGTCGCTGACCGGAACCGGGGCGTGGGTGATGACGCTCCTGCTGTCCTTCCTCATCGACACCGGTGTCCTGGCATTCCTCATCACCATGTGCGGCATCCGCCCTCCCCGGCGCGACCTGCTGCAGGGCTGCATGCTGGGCGCCTTCGCGCTGGGCGCGCTGCGCCAGGTGGGAACCGGTGCGGTCGGCTCGGTGACGCGCAACCCGCTGCTGGCCTCCTTCGCCGCCATCGCCGTCCTCATCCTGTGGCTGCACCTGACCAGCCGCGTCGTGCTGCTCGTGGCGGCCTGGATGGCCAACCCGCCGCTGCCCCGCGACGTCGGCCACCCCGACGAGGTCCACGCCCACGAGCGCCCCAACTACGTGACGCTCTCCGTGCCCGAGACCCTGGCCTGGCCCCGCCAGTCCATCACCGGCAGCCTCGAGGCGGACCCGACGGCGCACCCCGACTACGTCCCCCCGGTGCCGATCCCGTGAGTACATGGATGTACTTCTGGGAGAGGTGGGGAATGGTAGTGCTGATGTCCGAAGGCGAGTTTCTCACGAATCAAACGATGGGGACGACGTGTTCTTGAGGCCTCAGATGCCTACCAAGTCGATAGGGAATATATATGCTGGTGGTTCGTGAATCTTGGGTTGAGATTCTCGTCCACGCGGGTAATACTGCGTATCGAACACATTCCTTGTTCTCTTCCCTTGAAAGGAGTCGTTGTGTCGGCGGCTAAACGAGTGCTCATCTTTGCGTTGGTTCTGCTGGTAGCGGGCGTGGGAGTCATCGGGGTCAGTCTTATTCCTGCGAGCGGAGAGGCCCCCAAGTACGAATGCGTCACCGACGGGTCCGTCAGCTCCGGGTTCAGCGATCCGGACCAGGGGGGCTGCCCCATCACCATTGAGAGCTATCAGGCTCGTGCCGAGTGGAAGAGTCAAGGATGGCTTGGTGAGAGCGCCTATACGGTTCGCAAAGCAGCGGCCGGTGGAGTGGTGCTCGGCATTATTGGTTTGGTTGCCGCAGGTGTCATGAAAGCGACTCAGCGGAAGAAGGTCGCCCGGCCGGGGATGTAGTTGCTGAGACTGGGGCGGTGGTGTGTGCGAGGTTGCGGTCCGAGCGCTAGCCTGTGGCGGTGACTGATATTTCTGGCAACCCTGGCAAGTCCGATCGCGCCGTACAGCCCGACAGCTCGGCGCCGGCCATTCACGCCATCATCCCGGCCGGCGGTGCGGGCACCCGGCTGTGGCCGCTCAGTCGGCGCCGGCGCCCCAAGTTCCTTCTCGACCTCACCGGGGCCGGCCGCAGCCTCCTGCAGGACACGGTCGAGCGCCTGGCTCCACTGACCGCCACCACGACGGTCGTCACCGGTGTCGCCCACATCGCTGCCGTGGCCGACCAGCTCCCCAGCATCCCGCGCGACAACCTCCTGGCCGAGCCCTCCCCGCGCGACTCCATGGCGGCCATCGGCCTGGCCGCCGCCGTCATCGCCCACCGCCACGGGCGAGACGCCGTCGTCGGCTCCTTCGCCGCCGACCACACCGTGGCCGACCGGGCCGCCTTCGCCGACGCCGTCCGCCAGGCCGCCCGCCTGGCCGAGCAGGGCTGGGTGGTCACCATCGGGATCGAGGCCACCGGCCCCTCGACCGCCTTCGGCTACATCCACGCCGGCGACCCCACCGACGTGCCCGGGGCCCCCGACGGACGCCGGGTCCTGGGCTTCACCGAGAAGCCCGACGCCGACACCGCCGCCGCCTACCTGGCCACCGGCGACTACCGCTGGAACGCAGGCATGTTCGTGGTCCGCGCCGGCGTCCTCCTGGACCACCTCGCCGAGCTCAGGCCCCAGCTGGCCCAGGGCATCGAGGCCATCGCCGCCGTCTGGGACGCCCCCGAGCGCGAGGAGGTCCTGGCCGAGCGCTGGCCCGCCCTGGAGAAGATCGCCATCGACCACGCCATCGCCGAGCCGGTGGCCGCCGCCGGGGGAGTGGCCACTGTGCCGGTCTCCATGGGCTGGAATGACGTCGGCGGATTCGACGCCCTGACCGAGCTCGTCCCGCCGCGCACCCAGGGGCCGGCCACCGGTGCCGGAGTGCTCGACGATGTCGACGGCGAGACCCCCCGCGCAGAGATCCGGGCCCTCGACTCCGACGGCGCCCTCATCGCCTCCACCTCCCGACGCACAGTGGTGCTCCTGGGAGTGCCGGGCACCGTCGTCGTCGACACGCCCGACGCCCTCCTGGTCACCACCCCCGAGCACGCCCAGGACGTCAAGAGCGTCGTCGACGCCCTCAAGGCGGCCGGCCGAGAGGACCTGCTCTAGCCGAACCACTGCACCGCGGGCGCAGCAGCCGTCGAACTCGCTGGGACCGCTGGAACCGCTGAGGTCTTGAAGGGACCGGTGCCGGAAGAAGACAGCCCTCCGGTGCCGGGACCCTCATTGAAACCACGACGATCACGAGGTCAATCCGGTGGAACAGGTGGTGTGAGAATGCGAGGTTCTCGCCTATTCTTGACACTCGAATGTGTCCCCCGTCGCACGCGAGAACCACGGAGGTTTCCATGAAGAAGGCCTGCTCCGCGATGACGCTCGGCGCGGCCGTGGCCCTGGTCCTGGCCGCCTGCGGGACGCCACCGGCCCAGCGGCCCGCCCGCAACCTCGAGGGCGCCAAGAACTTCACCGCCTGCATGCTCTCCGACGAGGGCGGATTCGACGACCACTCCTTCAACGAGTCCGGCAAGAAGGGCCTGGACCGGGCCGGCAAGGAGCTGGGAGTCAAGACCATCGCCGTGCAGTCGGAGAACTCGGCCGACTACGCCACCAACATCTACGCGCTCATCCAGCAGAACTGCAAGCTCGTCATCGGCGTCGGCTTCAACATCGCCGCCGACCTGACCGAGTCGGCCAAGGCCAACCCCGACATCCAGTTCGCCCTCATCGACGCCTCCTTCATCGGCGCCGACGGCAAGCCCGCCACCCTGCCCAACACCAAGCCGCTGCTGTTCAAGACGGCCGAGGCCGCCTACCTGGCCGGATACGCCGCCGCCGGTACCTCCCGCACCGGGGTCGTGGGCACCTACGGCGGCAAGCCCCTGCCCACCGTCCAGATCTTCATGGACGGCTTCGCCAAGGGCGTGGCCCGCTACAACCAGGACACCGGCGCCCAGGTCCAGGTCAAGGGCTGGGACACCACCACCGGCAAGGGCGGATCCTTCGTCGGCAACTTCACCGACGCCGCCAAGGGCCAGGCCATCACCGAGCAGTTCATCTCCCAGGGCGCGGACATCATCATGCCGGTGGCCGGCCCCGTCGGCCAGGGCACGCTGTCCTCCGTGCGCCAGAAGAACGACGCCGGGGGCACCAACGCCGTCATCTGGGTCGACTCCGACGGCTACACCTCCTCCGGTGACGGCAGCATCATCATGACCTCCGTGGTCAAGGAGATCGGCAACTCGGTCTTCGACACCGTCAAGAACGCCTCCGAGGGGAGATTCTCCTCCGAGCCCTACATCGGAACCCTCAAGAACAACGGGGTGGCCGCCGCACCCTTCCACGACTTCGACTCCCGGGTGCCGGCGCCGGTCAAGGCCAGGCTCGAGGAGCTGCGAGGCCAGATCATCGACGGGTCCCTCGACGTCTCCACCCCCTACGACCCCTCCTGACCGCCCGGCCGGGGCCGGCGCCCCGAGCCTCCACCGCCACCCGGAAGCGAGCCTGTTGTGAAGCTTGAGCTGCGCGGGATCACGAAGGCCTTCGGGCCGCTCGTGGCCAACGACCATATCGACTTAACCGTCGAACCCGGCCAGATCCACGCCCTCCTGGGCGAGAACGGCGCGGGCAAGTCCACGCTCATGAACGTCCTCTACGGCCTCCACCAGCCCGACGCCGGAGAGATCCTCATCGACGACGAGCCCGTCACCTTCTCCGGGCCGGGCGACGCCGTGGCCGCCGGCATCGGCATGGTCCACCAGCACTTCATGCTCGTGCCCGTCTTCACCGTGGCCGAGTCCGTCGCCCTGGGCTACGAGCCGGTCGGGTCGCTGGGGCTCCTCAACACCGGCGCCGCCGCCGCCAAGGTCACCGAGATCTCCCGCCGCTTCGGCTTCGACGTCGACCCCCACGCCCTCATCGAGGACCTGCCCGTGGGCGTCCAGCAGCGCGTGGAGATCATCAAGGCCCTGGCCAGAGACGCCAAGGTCCTCATCCTCGACGAGCCCACCGCCGTGCTCACCCCGCAGGAGACCGACGAGCTCATCGCCATCATGCGCGAGCTCAAGGCCTCGGGCACCTCCATCGTCTTCATCACCCACAAGCTGCGCGAGATCCGCGAGGTCGCCGACACCATCACCGTCATCCGCCGCGGCCGCGTCGTCGGCACCGCCGAGCCCACCGCCTCGGCCGCCGAGCTCGCCGGCCTCATGGTCGGCCACGACGTCTCCCTGACCGTGGACAAGCCCCCGGCCGACCCCGGGGGCGACGGACTCACTCTGGAGGGCATCAGCCTCATCGAGGACGGCACCGCCCTGCTTGAGGACATCGACCTGCACGTGCGCGCCGGCGAGATCCTCGCCATCGCCGGCGTCCAGGGCAACGGCCAGACCGAGCTGAGCGAGGTCATCCTCGGGCTGCGAGCGCCCACCACCGGCTCCATCGCCTTCGACGGCCAGGACGTCACCCGCCACACGGTGCGCCGCCGCCTGCGAGCCGGACTGGGCTTCGTACCCGAGGACCGCACCACCGACGGCATGGTCGCCGAGCTCTCCGTCGCCGAGAACATGGTCCTGGACCGCTACGACGACCCCTCCCTGGGGCGGGGCCCGTCACTGTCCCCGACGCGCGTGCGCCACGCCGCCCACCGGATGCGCGAGGAGTTCGACGTGCGCGTCACCGACGTCGACGACGCCATCTCCACCCTCTCGGGAGGCAACCAGCAGAAGGCCATCCTCGCCCGTGAGCTCTCCCGGCCCCTCAAGGTCCTCGTCGCCTCCCAGCCCACCCGCGGCCTGGACGTGGGCTCCATCGAGTTCGTCCACCAGCGCATCGTCGCCGAGCGGGATACCGGCACCGCCGTCCTCATCATCTCCTCCGAGCTCGATGAGATCTACGCCCTGGCCGACCGGATCGCCGTCATGTACCGCGGACGGATCGTCGGCACCGTCCCGGCCGACACCGCCCGCGACGCCCTGGGCCTCATGATGGCCGGCACCCCCGCCGAGCAGGCCCTCGACCCTCAGGAGCAGACACGATGAGCACCCCCACCACCGGCTCCAGCACCGAAGCGAGCCCGACGCCCCCGTCCGAGGACCACCCCGAGGAGCAGACCAAGCACGGCCCGAGCGGCCAGGCCGCCCTGCTGCGGCAGGTCGCCTCCTCACCGGCCGTCGTCGGGCTGCTCGCGGTCCTGACCGCCCTGATCCTCAGCTCGATCCTCATCCTCGCGGCCGACTCCGAGGTGCGCTACACCGCCACCTACCTGTTCAACCGCCCCGGCGACTTCCTCCACGCCACCGCCTCCACCCTGAGCGAGGCCTACAGCTCCCTGCTGCGCGGTGCCGTCTTCGACTGGCGCGCCACCACGGGTGTGCGCATGATCCGCCCCATCACCGACACCCTGACCAACGCCACCCCGCTCATCATCGCCGGGCTCGGCATGGCGGTGGCCTTCCGAGCCGGCCTGTTCAACATCGGCGGCCAGGGGCAGATGATCCTCGGGGCGATCACCGCCTGCTACGTGGGCATCGCCTGGAACCTGCCCCCGGTGGCCCACCTGCTGCTCGCCGTCGTCGGGGCCGCCCTGGGAGGACTGGTGTGGGGCGGCATCGCCGGCGTCCTCAAGGCCCGCACCGGTGCCAACGAGGTGATCGTGACGATCATGCTCAACTCCATCGCCGCCCACCTGCTGTCCCAGGTGCTCAGCCTCAAGGCCTTCAACGGGGAGGGGGAGACCGGCAACCGCAAGTCCCTGACCGTGGCGGATACCGCCCAGTACCCCTGGCTGGCCGGTGACTCCTTCCGCCTCCACGCCGGTTTCCTCCTGGCCCTGCTGGTCGCCGTGGCCGTGTGGTGGCTCATGGAGCGCTCCCGCCTCGGCTTCCAGCTGCGGGCCACCGGCCTCAACGCCGACGCCGCCCGCACCGCAGGCATGAGCGTGCCCTGGGTGACGAGCCTGGTCATGATGATCTCCGGCGCCCTGTGCGGGCTGGCCGCCACCGCGCCGGTCCTGGGCACCCAGAAGAGCATGGACGAGTCCGTCGTGGGCACTATCGGCTTCGACGCCATCACGGTGGCGTTGCTGGGTCGTTCCAAACCACTGGGGACCGTGCTTTCCGGGATTCTTTTCGGGGCTTTCACCGCGGGGGCCTCGACCATGCAAGCCGCCGCCGATATTCCGGTGGACATTGTTTCGGTGTCCCAAGCCATCATCGTGTTGCTGATTGCTGCCCCGGCTCTGGTGCGGTGGCTGTTCAGGCTTCCCGACACCAAGCGCCTGGCAGCCAGTGGAAAGGGGAACGACGATGCGCACAAGTGAGAAGGACACGCAGGTTCTGGCCAAGCGCTCTTGGAAGCTTCCTGGCGCGTACGTGGCCGCCAGCGTTTTGGCGCTGGTTTTCAGCGTCGCAACACACGGCGACGTCACGATCCGACTCAATGACAAGTCGCAGTCCTACACAATCCCCGACATCGTCACGGCTGGTGCCCCGATTGTGTGGGTGCTCGCGGCCCTGATCCTCGCCATCACGGCGTGGACGCTGGCCAGCACGATCCGGCGCGTTGAGGACCCGTCGTGGGCCCGCACAGCGGGGATGGTCGTCGTCGGCGTGTCCACGATCCTGGGCTTCCTGCTCTACG
>ERZ773050.1078-NODE-1078-length-15245-cov-11.046610_pt1 | contig 15245 bp, 8 predicted proteins | sample MGYA00580632_ERZ773050 | MGnify/ENA primary metagenome ERZ773050 (study PRJEB29015, sample SAMEA2738123) | human oral metagenome | biome: human oral; feature: human-associated habitat; material: saliva | place: China | collected 2166 ... | reverse complement strand
GCTCGGCCACCTCGGCCGGCGCCTCAGGCTCAACCACCTCAGGCTCGGCCACCTCGGCCGGCGCCTCAGGCTCAACCACCTCAGGCTCGGCCACCTCGGCCGGCGCCTCAGGCTCAACCACCTCAGGCTCGGCCACCTCAGCGGGCGCCTCAGGCTCAACCACCTCAGGCTCGGCCACCTCAGCGGGCGCCTCGGGCTCGGCCACCTCAGGCTCAACCACCTCAGCGGGCGCCTCGGGCTCGGCAGGCGCCGCGGCCTCAGCGGCGGGCGCAGTGACGTCGGCGGGGTCCGCCGCCTCTTCCGCGGATGCCGGCACCATGATGCAACCGACGAGGAGAGCGGCAGTCGCACCGGCGATAAAGGTTCGTCGCATAATGACTGTCCTTCGTTCTGGGGTCAGAAGCAGATCCAGATGTCTGCGTCTTCACGGTAACAGGGAATCTCATAACCCCACAAGAATAAGAACTGAGACTGAACGCGTTCTTCCTCTCCACAACGGACCAAGGTCCCAAATTTCGTCTTTTGTCGACGCGTCTTAGCAATGGTATTGCAAGGTCCGTGCTCATTTAAGCGGATCCAGGATCCGGCGCCGTGTTCGAATTGCCGACGGACGAATCCCGACCGGGAGAAGCGCGTCCGAAGGGGTCCGAGCAGGATCGGCGACCAGGATTCTGATCCGATTCAATCGCCACTGACCCGCCATCTCGATCCCCGCACGACCCGGGGAGAAGCCCGCCAGAATAACGTTTCCCCGGGGGCGGCGAGGTTCCGGCCTTGAATGCGAGACGTCTCTCGACGCGCGCCGGCGGACCCCGTCAATGCGGTTCCTTTCAAGTGATCGCGCGTGCGCGAGAGCGAGTGATCGAGAGGCCGCGAGGAGACCCGCCGGGATGCCGGCGAACCACTGGTCGGCCCATTCGGCCCTCGATATCGTCGGTGCGCTGACGGAGGTGCGGGTCGGCGGCGCCGGCCCCGATCGGAACCCGTACGCCCCGCGCGCCCCACCGGCCTCAGGTTCCTCGCCCTCCGACCCCGCTCAAGACGAGAACCGGTCTCGCCCGAAGCGAAAATGGCGCTCCGGGAGGATCGTTCCGCCCCGCGCCCCACCGCACCGCGGTCAGAACCGCGCAATCATGCGAATGTCTTCGAGTGCATCCGAGATGCTGGCCCGAACGATCCTCCCAGAACGCCACAATGCGGAGCGGCGCACGAGGAGCACCGGGCGGGCCGGCCCCGCTGTCGGACTCTCAGGCGAGCTTGGAGTCGTCGTCGGCGTCGGCCAACGAGGAGCCCGACGGCGTCGTCTTGGAGATGACCATGAGGAACTCGGCGTTGGACTGGGTCTCCTTGAGCTTGCCCAGCACCAGCTCCAGGGCCTGCTGCTGCTCCAGCCCGGTGAACAGGCGGCGCAGGCGCCACATGATCTTGAGCTGGGCGGGGTCGATGAGCAGCTCCTCGCGACGGGTGCCGGAGGCCGCCACGTCCACGGCCGGGAAGATGCGCTTATCGGCGAGCTGGCGCGACAGACGCAGCTCCATGTTTCCGGTCCCCTTGAACTCCTCGAAGATGACCTCATCCATCTTGGAGCCGGTCTCCACCAGGGCCGTGGCCAGGATGGTCAGGCTGCCGCCGTTCTCCACGTTGCGGGCCGCCCCGAAGAAGCGCTTGGGCGGGTAGAGGGCGGAGGCGTCCACACCACCGGAGAGGATCCGGCCGCTGGCCGGGGCCGCCAGGTTGTAGGCACGTCCGAGCCGCGTGATGGAGTCCAGCAGCACGACGACGTCCTGCCCCAGCTCCACGAGGCGCTTGGCGCGCTCGATGGCCAGCTCGGCCACGATCGTGTGGTCGGAGGCGGGGCGGTCGAAGGTGGAGGCGATGACCTCGCCCTTGACCGTGCGCTGCATGTCGGTGACCTCCTCGGGGCGCTCGTCGACGAGCACGACCATGAGGTGGGCCTCGGGGTTGTTGACGCTGATGGCGTTGGCGATCTGCTGCAGGACGATCGTCTTACCCGCCTTGGGCGGGGAGACGATGAGCCCGCGCTGCCCCTTGCCGATGGGCGAGACCAGGTCGATGATCCGCGGGGTGACGGCCTTGGGCGTGGTCTCCAGGCGCAGCTGCTCCTGGGGGTAGAGGGGGGTGAGCTTGGCGAACTCGGGGCGGCGCTTGGAGCGCTCGGCGTCCATGCCGTTGACGGTCTCGACGCTGACCATGGGGTTGTACTTGACCCGGCCGGCCCGGTTCTGACGGCGGTTGTTGCGCCCGCCCTGGTGGGGCGTGGAGGACTCTCCGCCCTCGCGGACCCAGCCGGTCACGGCGTCGCCGGCACGCAGCCCGTTGTCCTTGATGAGCTGGTTGGAGACGTAGACGTCCTTGGGGCCGGGCAGGTACCCGGAGGTGCGCAGGTAGGCGTGCTGGTTGTCGGTGACGTCCAGGATGCCGGCGACCGGCAGGAGGACCTCGTCCTCACGCGGCTGGTTGCGGTTGCCGCGCCCGGCGGAGCCGTCCCGGCCCTCACGGCCGGAGTCGCGCTCATCGCGGTCGAAGCGGTCGCGTCCGCGCTTGCGGCCCCGACGACGGCGTCCACCGCGCTCCTCGTCGTAGCCGTCGGAGTCATCGTTGCCGTCACGGCCCCGGCGCGAACGCTCCTGGGGCTCGACGACGGAGGTCCCGGTGGCGTCGGCCAGGTCCCGCATGAGGGCGGCCTTGGCGTCGGCGTGGTCCTCGGGCGAGTCGGTACGGGGCTCGCGTGAGGCGCGCTCCTGGTTCTCGGGGGCGCCGGCGGAGGCCTGGGCACGCCGGCGGCCGCGGCGGAACTGGTCGCGCGAGGAGCGCTCGCCGCGCTCCGAGCGGCCATAGGAGTCACGGTCATCACCCTCAGTGGTCTCGGAGCGCTCGGCGCGCTCAGTGCGCTCGCGCCACCGGCTGCGTGCGGGGCGCTCCTCGTCACGGCCGGAGCCGCTGTCCGAGTCGCTGCCGGAGGAGCCGGAGCGATCCGGCAGATCGAGGCCCAGGTCGAGGGCCGGCGCGGACTGGCGCTCCTCGGGGGCCCCGGAGGCCGCGGTGGCGCGACGACGGCGGGAGCGCCCGGAGGCCGCGGCCGGGGGCTGCTCCGGTGCGGGCTCACTGGCCGCTGAGGCGGTGGAGGAGGAGTCCACGGCGTTGGTCGCCCCGGCATCGGGCGAGCTCTTCGACGTGCTGTGGGAGTCGGGAGTGGAGGCGGAGGAGCCGCGCGCCTCACGGATGGCGGCGACGAGCTCACTCTTACGCATACGGGAGGTGCCCTTGAGGCCCATGGAGCCGGCGAGCGACTGAAGCTCGGCCAGACGCATGGTGGAAAGCGAGGGCTGGGCGCTGGAGGTCTCGGTCACGAGTGTCCTAACGGTGTGATGACGCTCCGACAAAGGAGACGTTCAACTGGGGAGACTTCCCCGGAATCAATCACGGGGGTGGGTCATGCACTGCCGGCTTCTGCTGAGACCTGAGCCTCAGGTCCGGGGCTGGTGCGGTCAGCGGCGTGGTGCGATCCGTGCGGCCGACAGCGTCATCATAGCAGCCCGGAGAAGCAGCACCTAACGGAACACTGGTGAGCAACGCCGGGGATGCAGCCGTTATTCCATCCATGACAATTCTCGCCGTCGCCGTGACGCCGGTGGGGCCGACCGTACGCACGATCAGCCCCACCGGAATGATCGACTCGGACACAACCCAGTCGACTCTCGCCCTTCAAGCTCCCAGGCTCACGGCCTCAGCGACCTGCGAGGAGCGCCTCCATGGGCGCGAAGTCGGCCAACGGGTCAACCGGCGCCTGGCGCGGGAAGCGCTCCATGAGCGTGGCCAGCTCCCGTCCCGCCCGAGCCACGCGCTCACTCAAGGGCGACTCGGGCCTCTCAGAGGATGATGGCCTCTGCCAGGCCGCACCGAAGTCCTCATTGGCCGCGAAGACGGCGGTCTGCGCCGGCAGGGCCTTCATGTAGACGACCAGCGGCCGCAGCGCCATCTCGGTCACAAGACTGTGCCGCGCTGTGCCGGCCGTCGCCCCCAGCAGGACGGGGACGCCCTCAAGCGTGCCGGCCGGCAGCACATCCATGGCGGACTTGAACAGTCCGGAGTAGGAGGCCTGAAAGACCGGGCTGACAAGGATGACACCGTCGGCGGCTGACAGGGCATCGATCACCTTCTGCAGGTCGGCGGACACCGGCCCACCCACACCGGCCAGGGCGATGTCCTTGACCAGGGGCCTGAGCCCGATGACCTCGATGCTGGCCAGGCGGGAGTCGGCCTCCAGGGCCTTGCGAGTCGACTCAGCCAGCCGCTCGGCGAGCCGCTGGGAGGTCGAGGGCTCCGAGACCCCGGCGTGCAGAGCCACGATCCGGCTCAGACGCCCCATCTGGGTATTGGCGTAGGCGTCATAGGTCGGCGATCCGGCCAGGGACTGGGTACCCCCGGAAGGGGCGACGGGCGCGGTCGTATCAGCGGTCATGTCATCCATCTCCTGCCTGTCACTCGTCGTGTCACGGGTTTCCCATGCCATCTCAGATCCTCACCTTCCGGCCCGTGAGCGGGTCGAACTCGTTGGACAGGGAGAAGGGCTCCTCAGCCGGAGACTCGGTCCCCTCCAGCAGGGCCCGGTGGCGCGGGTGGAGCGGCGCGTCCGGAACCCCCTCGGGCCTGGTGGACTCCAGCTCGGCGCGCAGCGCCGGAACGATCTCGGAACCCAGGTACTCGATCTGCTTCATGATCTCCTTGTGCGGGACGCCGCCCAGGTCCAGGTTGAAGGCCTGACGCTGGTAGTCGCCGATCGCGTCCCGGTAGGTCAGGTACTTCTCCACGATCTGCTCGGGCGTGCCGACCGCGAGAGGCGTGTGCTGTGTCATCTCTTCCAGCGACGCCCCCTGGTAGACGTAGGTGTTGCGGAAGTAGGGGGTGTAGCGCTCGATGGCCTCGGCCTCACTCCTGGCGGCGAAGATCTGTCCACCCAAGCCCACGATCGCCTGCTCGGGCCGGCCATGACCGTAGAAGGCGAAGCGCTCTCGGTAGAGGTCGACCATCTTCTTGACGTGGTCGATGGGCCAGAAGATGTTGTTGTGGAGGTATCCGTCTCCGTAGTAGGCGGCCTGCTCGGCGATCTGGGGCGAGCGGATGGAGGCGTGCCACACGAAGGGCGGGACGCCGTCGAGTGGGCGGGGCATGGATGTGAAGTCCTGCAGCGCGGTGCGGAACTCACCCTCCCAGTCCACATTGGTCTCGCGCCACAGGCGGCGCAGCAGGTCATAGTTCTCCACCGCGAGCGAGATGCCCTTGCGGATGTCCTTGCCGAACCAGGGGTAGACAGGTCCGGTGTTGCCGCGTCCCATCATGAGGTCGACGCGCCCGTCGGAGAGGTGCTGGAGGTAGGCGTACTCCTCGGCCAGACGCACGGGGTCATTGGTCGTGATGAGGGTGGTCGCAGTGCTCAGGAGCAGCTTGTCCGTGCGGGCGGCGATGTTGGCCAGCAGGGTCGTGGGTGACGACGGCGCGAAGGGTGGGTTGTGGTGCTCCCCGGTGGCGAAGAAGTCCAGACCTGCCTGCTCGGCCAGGACCGCCATCTCGACGGTGTTCTTGATGCGCTGGTGCTCACTGGGGGCCTTGCCGGTGGCCGGGTCAGTGGTGATGTCTCCAACCGTGAAGATTCCGAACTGCATAAGACGTCCTCCCTGTTCTCAACACTGGTTTTCAATGATTTCTTGTGTACTGAGAGAACTGGAGAGGTCTATGTTTATTTCTCAATCATCTAGATGTGGTGCACGCCCCACGTGGAAGCAGGGCTCTGCCGCCTCACCGGGGATTCTGTGTTGTCTCATGACTTCTGAGAGTTTCGGATGTCACGACATCTCAAGGCATCGGTGGGGTGGGCCTGCCGGAGAGGAGAGCTGCTGCTTGGGCCTGTCGGAGCGGGCTGCCCCGGTCACTGTGGTGGCTGCCCGGGCAGCGGAGAGTGGGGCGGACCTGTGACGGAGGCGCCGGGCCGTGCCGCAAGAACCCCGGACTCACTCCTGCGCGGCCCGGTGTCCACAGCGCTGACATCAACGAGCCCGGCGTCAGTGCGCCCAGCGGGGATCGTTGAAATCCTGCGGTTTCTCTTCGGTGTGCAGCGCCGGTACGCCTTTAATGTCAGCACCATGGACACCAGCGACCTGCCAGGACCTGCCAGACCTCTTCCCTTCGGCCCCGCCCTCACCTCCAAGACCACCAGCCTGCCCAAGGTTCCCGCCCGAGCGAGTGTCTCAGAAGTCATGACACCCACATGTCTCAGAAGTGAGGAGACAGCACATGAGACGCACCGCCCCTGAGAAGCCCCGCGCAGCCCGTGCGGCCATGAATGACAAGCCTGAAAGAACACCTCTGTGGTTCATCCACATCTGTGGACACAGGTGTGGAAACACAAGCGTGTAGTTATCCACAGGTGTGTCCACACATGGGGAAAGTCGGCGTGGGTTGTGGGGAGTCGGTTGTCCACGGATCCACAGGCGACCTGGGGAGGAAGGAGGAGTGAGCCGAGCCCATGCCCGCAAGGCCGTGGGGACACGCCGTGGCTCCAGCCCGGCTCCCCTCCTCGGTACGGGCCCCTCGACGATGCGATCAAGCACCCCTGCCCACCGGCTCAACCCGCCTCGTCAGTACCTCGCACGTCTGGACGCCGGGGCCCGGAGATCCCCAGGGGCGAGACGACACGACAAGGCCCCCGAGCCGGTGCTCGGGGGCCTGACGCGGATGCCTGATCGCGGGAGTGTCTGAAACCTGTCACTTCCAGCGCAGCAGGCCGAGGAAGCCTGACATCATGATGAGGAAGCCGATGTAGAGGTTGCCGTTGAACAGCCAGTCGCCGATATGGTGCTCGACGAAGTAGGGCAGCGGGTACTTGCCCTGGAAGAGGTAGGTGGTGACAACCCACAGCAGCCCGATGACCAGGAGCGTCACCATGGTGGGGGCGTACCAGCGCGGTGAGGCGGTGTCCTTGATCTTCTTGGGGGTGCGCGAGACCCGGTTCGCCGCGGCGCGCGACTCCTCCTCGAGGGCCTTGGCAGCCTTGGCCGGGTTGCCGGAGCGCTCAGGGTGCTTCTTCTTCGACGACGAGCTCTTCTTCGAGACCTTGGTCGCCTTGTCCTTCGTCTCCGTCTTCTCAGAGGCGGCAGAGCCCTTCTTCGAGCCCTTGCCCTTCTCAGCGCTCTTCGCGCTGCTCTTCTCCGAGCTCTTCTTCGAGACCTTCTCCGAGCTCTTGTCGGCGTCGTCCGCTGTGGACTTCTTCTCCAAGGCCACCCTGGGTCTCCTCACTGGTTGGGGATGGTGGCATGAGACCACCGCAATACATCCGGGCCTAGCCTAGGACATGCTGTGAAGCTTCCTCACGGTGCACCCTGTGATGAGTCCACCACTCCTGGCTGGTCATGTGGGGGGTGTACCCCCTTAGACTGGCCGCTAGCCTGATGATGCCCTAGTTCTGAGGAGGGGCAATGACTGGAGGAGGTCTTGTGCGACACCGAGCACCCGGCCAGAGTCGTGCTGTCCGAATCTTCAACGGCACCTTGACCGGAATCGGTGAGCTGCTCATCACCGCCGGCCTCGTCGTCGCTCTCTTCCTGTGCTGGCAGCTGTGGTGGACCGGCATTGACGCCAACGCCAGCGCGCAGGCGGTGGCCACGCAGTTCCACGAGAAGCAGGTCGAGTCCCCCAAGCGGGCAGGGGAGAAGCACTACGACGCTCCGCCCGTCATGGAGCAGGTCGGCTACGGCGAGACCATCGGGATGCTCGTCGTCCCCAAGTGGTACGGCGTCACCAACAACAACATGCCCATCATGGAGGGCACCGGATCCGACGTCCTGGACCAGGCCGCGGCGGGCCACTACACCAACACCCAGCAGCTCGGAGAGCTCGGCAACTTCGCGATCGCCGGGCACCGCCGTACCTACGGCAACTCCTTCCGCCGCATTGACCTGCTCCAGGAGGGCGACGAGATCATCGTCTCCACCGCCAAGACCTGGTACGTGTTCAAGGTGACCGGTCACGAGCTCGTCAAGCCCGAGCAGGTCGAGGTCATCGCCCCGGTCCCCAACCAGCCGGACGCCCAGCCCACGGACCGGTACATCACACTGACCACCTGCCACGGATCGACCGCCGGTGAGTTCGGTAATGACCTGCGCTGGATCGTCCACGCGAAGTTCGCCTACTGGATGGATCGCTCCGAGGGCCGTCCGGAGTCCGTGCTCAACGACCCGGGGGTCAACTGATGTACGGCTTCATCTGGCGGCACCTGCCGGGTCCCGCGTGGCTCAAGGCCATTGAGTCGCTCATCCTCATCGCCGGAGTCGTCTACGTGCTCATGCAGTACGTCTTCCCCTGGGCCAACGCCACCTGGCACCTGTCCGGCAACGCCGACGTCGGCTGATCGCCCCAAGGACCCTCGGTCGGCACCGGGCCTGAAGCCCATACAGGTGGCCTGAACTGGGCCCCTGAAGGGATGAATCGGGTGACCGCAGTCATGCGGGTGGCGTTCCGCGTGCACTGCACGAGGGTTGGGTGCTACTGGAGGAGGGTCGGGTGTACTTCGGGTAGGTGGGGCCTTCGTGCAGTACGCACCACCCTTGGTTAGTGGATCCCCGCCTTCGTGCAGTAGCCCGACTCAAACAAGGCGCGGGCCTGAGCTGGTGTCGAACCACGACCTCCGGGGTCGTGTGTGGGAGCCGGAAGGGGAAGGAGCGGTCGACCCCTGGGTGATCGCCCTGGATTCGCCGCACGCCAGTTCCATCGGAGCTGAGAGACAGTGTGAGGAACAGGAATCCTGTTCCCCACACGCGCTTCGTCGTCAGCGACAGGGCCGGTGCGCGACCGGGCCCGCAGGAGGTTGGTGCAGGCCCGGCGCGACGTCCGCTCAGGCCAGCGAGGGCTGGAGGCCGAGCGTGCCCACGAGGTGCTCGCGGTAGGCCGGAGAGCTGACCTTGTCCAGCCAGGCGCGGGCCTCGGCCAGGCGGCCCTCGATGCCCAGGCGCTCGACGACCTCCTCGTTGTTCTCCGCGGTGTAGAAGCGGGTGAGGTCCTCGATGGCCTGGTGGGCCAGGCGGGTGTCGCGGGCGACCTTGGCGTCCAGGCGCTCCGCGTACCACGACGAGCTCAGGATGTTCTCCCGCTCGAACAGGGCGCGGAACTCCGGGCTCGTCAGGTCCCAGCCCTCGCGGGAGGTGCCGTCGATCATGATCTCCAGCAGGGCCCGCAGCGGCGGCACGGCCCACTCGATGGAGCCGTCAGCCCGGTAGTGCTCGGCCACCACCTTGTGGGTGGTGACGATGATGTCCACCGAGTCGGCGAAGACCGCCTCATCCTGCAGCTCGGGACGCAGCATCTCCTCGGTGAAGACGACGTCGGGGTGCAGGAAGATCCGGCCGAAGAAGGTCGAGGTGAAAGCCTGGTTCATGCGGTAGCCCAGGCGCGAGGCCTGGACGGTGCGACCCTCGTACTCGAAGTCCTCGATGCGCTCGAGGTAGCCGCCCTCGACGAGGCGGTGGGCGTCGCGCTCCTCAGCGCTCATGCGCGAGAAGATCTCCGGGATGAGCAGCGAGATGTCGTGGGCCACCTGCACCTTCGGGCCGATGTAGCCGGCCGAGGACAGCCAGCCGTCATAGCCGCTGAGGGCGTAGGACAGCAGGGCCGCGTTGAGGTCGTAGATGGCCGGCAGGGCGTTGAACGGGGCCTTGGTGAGCGCTCCCTCGCTGCCGGCGCCCGTCGTCGAGGGGGACTTGCCGGTCATGGAGGAGATGAACTCCATGAACAGCTCGGGCAGCTCCATGTAGTGCAGCGGGTTGTAGGCGCACAGGGGCGGAACCCCGTCCTCGGGCGGGTTGTTGCGGCGCCCGGCGGCGACGACGTCGACGCTGTGACGCAGCGCCTCGTCCAGGGGAACGTCCCGGAAGAGGTGGTTGGTCAGGTCCGCCAGCGCCACGTCCTTCGGGTTGGCGATGTCGGGACGCACCTGGAGGTAGCGGGGGTTCTTGGTGGGGGCGCCGTTGACCAGGCGCGGGTCGGCCGTGGAGACCCAGTAGGTCTCCTCGGCGGGGTCCTCGGCCTCGGGCAGGGCGGCGGCGCGGGCCACCAGGTCCTGCATGGGCTGGGTGAAGCGGGACAGGCCGGGGGCGTCGGCGGCCATCGCCCGGGCGTCGGCGGGCGTCAGCGGCTGGAAGTTGGAGATGAACAGGTCCGCCTGCGGATCGGACATGTCCGACTCGGTCTGCTTGTCATAGCCGCGCACGATCGCGTCGTCGGGCCGCTGGAAGAGCAGGGACTCGCAGTTGGTGACGAACTTGCGCGACAGCTGCGAGTCCGGGGTGGAGACCAGGCCGCCGGGGGCCACGATCGAGGCGGTGATGTCGTCCTCGGTCTGGACCTTGGCCGCCGGCGAGAAGTCCGGGCGCAGGGACAGCAGGCGCCAGGCGCCGTCGTCCTCGAAGCCCACGCGCAGCATGTTGACCTTGATGACCTCACCGTCCAGGCGCAGGGAGTTGCCCTTGCGGCCGTTGATGATGCCCACGGAGAAGTGGCTGCGCCAGTCCTGGCCCCAGCTGGGCTGGTAGAAGCGCTTGACGGTGAAGACGAGCTCCTTGATGTGGGCCGGGATCGACTCCAGGAAGGCGTTGTACTCCTCGGTGTACATCGACGACGGCGTCAGCAGCTTGATGACGCTTCCCAGCGAGCGGCGCTCGGAGAGGATCGAGCGGTGGTTGTTGCTCTTGTTGGCCGGGTCCACGAAGCGGTCGGCGTAGTTGCCGTCGAGGATCGCCTGGACGGCGTCGAAGTCCTCGTCGACGTCGCCGACGTAGGCCTCACCGAAGACGAAGGCGTCCAGGAGGGACTTGGAGATCTCCGACTTGCCGCCGCCGGAGACGGTGGCCGGCTTGTGGGCCTGCGTGGACCAGGGGGCGGTGCCCACCAGGTGCCACTGGGTGGCGTCGCCCTCGCGGTGCTTGGCGTGGACCCGGTAGCCGTTGGGGGCCACGTAGGTGTTGCCCACGAGCAGCGGGATCGAGGCCTCCTGGCCGTCGGGGCCGGTCCAGGTGATCGTCTGGCTGCGCATCGAGTAGTGGGCGCCGGCGGGCACCAGCACCACGGTGGGGTCGTCCACGACGACGGCGGACCCGTCCTGGCGCGCCTCGAAGCGGCCGGGGTTGCGCTCGATGACGTGCTCGAGGGTCAGGCCCTCGGGGGTGTGGACGTCGGTGTACTCCTGGCCCAGGTTGTAGCGCGGGTAGGCGACGGCGCCGCCGGCGTGCTCCTCCTCCACGCAGCCGAAGAGGTTGGCCGAGTACCCGATCTGGGTCTTGACCTCCTTCTTGCAGTAGCCGAAGTAGTTGTCCGCGATGACGGTGACGATGACGCCGCGCTCGTCGCGGGCCACGCACTTGAAGGCCTTGCCGCCGTTGTAGAGCTCGTCGGCGGCCTGGTAGCACATGCCGTCGCGGCGCTGGCGCTCCGTGGCCTCCTCCCACGAGGGCAGGCCGAGCTCCTTCTTCGTCAGGCGGGTCAGGTGCGGGGCAAGGATGACGCAGCCGGTGTGGCCCGTCCACGTGCCCGGCTCCAGGGAGGCGTCGTTCTCCGGCAGGTACGGGTCACCGCCGTTGCCGAAGATCCCCTCGACGAAGTCCAGGTTCGACACGAGCCCGCCCGGGGCGATGAAGCGGATCTCCATGGAGCGGGCGTCGGAGAAGCCCGGCACCTCCGGCACGACGACGGGCCGCAGGAGGAGGGACACGAAGCAATGGGCGCGCTCGGCCTGCGGGCGATCGGCCGTCCAGGGCAGGGCGAGCAGATCGGCCGGGGCGTCGACGGCGCGCTCCAGGAGGCGCCCGAAAACCTCCTTGGGCACGGCGATCTTGTCGTCCGGAATGGGCAGGCCGCCCTCAGCGACGTGGAAGACGCCCGCAGTCGTGCGCCGGTCATTGCGCGGGTTGTGCAGAACCCCCTGCAGGACGCGGTAGGACTCGACGTAGTCGGAGACGAAGCGGTTGCCGTCCGCCGGCAGGGACAGCGCCTGGGCGATGCCGGGCTGATCGAGGACGAAGGTGGCCCGGGGCAGGCGCGCGCTGGTGCCGGTGCCGGACAGGTAGGAGTCGAGGAAGTCCTGGATGCGGTGGTCCGCCGCGCAGTGGCGGTTGGCCAGGCGGCGGGAGAGCTCGCGCTCGCGGGCGATGATCGGTGAGACCAGTTGGTCGATCTCCGTGGAGGTGGCCCCCGTGGGGCCGGGGATGCCCAGGAGCTGGAGTCGCAGGGAGATCGCCGCCCGCATGGCGTCGGTCGGGGTGGTGAGCGCGGTGGCGGGAAGCGGAGCGGAAGGGGCGGCGGCAGAGTCCATGCCCCGAGCCTAGGCGCGTCAGGCGGGCGGCGGAGGGGTCCCACGGCCTATTCCGCCCGGTCCAGCGGGAGCGGGCAGGATCCCACCGGATGTGACCGACGTCCGAGTGACGGGCGCCATAGGATGCCGTGGCCTGTAATAACGCCGATCAGAGGGGGCGCCGGGCGTGGCGAGCCGACGTCGAGTCGTGATCCCATCGTCCTTCTCTTGCCCCCTGGGGGTACTTCCCGGCCATACTTGGGGCTGCACGATGGCTCGTTGGGCCCCCCAACCCTGAATCCCAGCGATCCGACCGGCACTGCAGGAATGAGGAGCGCGTGACAGTCAACGCGAACCCAGGAGGCAATCGTCCCCACGGTGGCCGCCTCGCCCAGGCGGCCAGCTCCGGGAGGCAGGAGCGCGGCCGCAAGGCTCCCACGGGCGGCCGCGGCGCGCGCGACGCCCGGGCGGCCAAGAAGGCCGCCAGGGCCGCGGCGGCGAGCGCTGCCCCGGCCCCCAAGGGCCTGAGGAGGATCTTCAACTACCCCAGGCGCGGCAAGGGACCGATCCACCGCTGGATCCCGAGCTGGCGCTTCTGCCTGGGCTCCACCCTCCTCTTCATCGCAGCGGTGCTGGGCCTGTTCGTCTACGCCTACTCGACGATCAAGGTGCCCGAGCCCAGCGAGTTCGCCCAGGCGCAGACGACCACTGTCTACTACGCCGACGGCACCACCCAGATGGGGCAGTTCGCCGAGGTCAACCGCACGATCATCGATGCCTCGACGCTACCGTCCCATGTGGGCAACGCCGTCGTGGCCTCCGAGGATCGGAGCTTCTACACCAATAGCGGTGTGGACCCGAAGGGAATCCTGAGGGCCCTCGTCAACAACGCCAGTGGCGGGGGGACCCAGGGAGCCTCCACCCTCACCCAGCAGTACATCAAGAACTACTACGTCGATACGACCAGTTCCTACACGGGCAAGTTCAAGCAGGCCATCATGGCCCTCAAGATCGACCGATCGAAGACCAAGGCGGAGATCCTCGGCTCCTATCTCAACACGGTGTACTTCGGCCGATCCGCCTACGGCATCGAGGCCGCCAGCCAGGCCTATTTCGGTCACCCGGCGTCCCAGATGACCTACTCCGAGTCCGCCCTTCTGGCTGGGATCCTTCCCGCGCCCAGCGCCTGGGACCCCGCGATCGACGAGGACCAGGCCCACGTCCGCTGGAACCGCGTGCTCGGCCTCATGCGCGATGACGGCTACATCACCCAGGCCGAGTACGATTCCGCGACCTTCCCCGCCACGATCGACGTCACCAACGACGAGACCTACAAGGGCCCCAACGGCTATCTCCTCCAGATGGTCCGCGAGGAACTCACGACGACGGCGGGGCTCACCGATCAGCAGATCGACACCGGCGGTCTGTCGATCGTCACCACGATCAACAAGACCGACCAGGACGCGGCCATCGCCGCAGTTCAGAGCCTGCCTGAGGGGTACTCGCCCAATCTGAGAGTCGGGTTGGTGTCGATCGACCCGAAGACCGGTGGCATCCTCGCTCTCTATGGGGGGAGCGACTACCTCACCGGAGGCTTGAACTCGTCCACGGGGGCCGTGGCCCAGGCCGGCTCGACCTTCAAGCCCTTCGCGCTCGTAGCCGCTCTGGAGAATGGCGCCACCCTGGCCAACGGCTATCCGGGGACCTCGCCCATGACGATCGAGGGCCAGAAGTACGTCAACTTCGGCAACGCCCAGTTCAAATGGGCTAACCTCGTCACTGCCACCACCTATTCGGTGAACACGCCCTATCTTCAGCTGAATAAGGACGTGGGACCTGAGACCACCAACGAGGTGGCCACGAGGGCCGGGTACCCGGAAAACACGACGGGTATGAAGGATCCCAACACTCAGAGCGTGCTCGGCTCGGCCTCTCCGCACACGATCGATATCGCCACGGCCTACGCGACGTTCGCCTCGCAGGGCACACGCCACCAGACGCATATCATCGCCGCGGCCAACGGCAAGAACGTGTCCTACACAGCGTCGACCAACGGTGAGAAGGTCTTCTCCGACGGCGTCATGGCCGATGCCACCTATGCGATGCAGCAGGTGGTCAACGAGGGGTCCGGCACCACCGCGCTGCGGCTGGGACGGCCCGTCGCGGCCAAGACGGGCTCCTCATCGGACAACAAGTCGGCCCAGTTCGTCGGCTACACCCCGCAGGTCGCCACCGCTGTGACGCTCTACCAGACGGGGGCCAATGGCGAGGAGGAGTCGATCACCCCGTGGGGCGAGTACTCCGAGATCACCGGCTCCACCTATCCGGCGGACATCTTCACCTCCTATATGGAGACCGCGCTGAACGGCCTGCCCGTCGAGCAGTTCCCGGATCGTACGGCCGAGTCCTACACACCGGGCTCCCTCGGCGGCGCCCAGGCGCCCGCGACCTCTGATGGCTCCTTCCCGACCCCGGAGCCGGAGGTCACCGTCCAGCCGGCCGAGCCGACCCCGCAGGGCACCCCGCAGCCTGAGGGGCAGAAGACCGAGCAACCGGACTCCCAGAAGAAGCCTGGAGGAGACCAGGACGGCAACGGTGGCAACCAGAACGGCGGCGACCAGGGCGGCGTCAACCCCGGCGGCGGCAACAATGGTGGCGACCAGGGCGGCGGCGGCAACCGCGGCAACCCCGGCGACCAAGGTGGCGGCAACAATGGCGGCAACGGTGGAAACAACGGAGGCGGTAATAACGGCGGCAACCAGGGCGGCGTCCTCTAGCACCTCGCTGTCCGCCGACTGACCCCGTCCGCCCGCGGAGGCCTGACGGTGGGCCGATGACGTGTTGCATGGCACGTCGTCGGCCCACCGTCTCGGCTTTCAGGGCCACCCGG
>ERZ773050.1074-NODE-1074-length-15269-cov-5.237281_pt1 | contig 15269 bp, 6 predicted proteins | sample MGYA00580632_ERZ773050 | MGnify/ENA primary metagenome ERZ773050 (study PRJEB29015, sample SAMEA2738123) | human oral metagenome | biome: human oral; feature: human-associated habitat; material: saliva | place: China | collected 2166 ... | reverse complement strand
CCCGCCACTGATGTCTATGGCCGCAAGATCCCCGAGGGCCCGGGGAGGGAGAAGGGAATCGACGTTCTGGTAGCCCTGACCTGCCTGCGTCGTGCTTTGGAACCTGAAGTGGACCTGGTTGTTCTCGCCTCGCGGGACACGGACCTGGTTCCCGTCCTGGACGCCGTCTACGACATGCGGGCGGCGAGTTCGACGGTGGCCAAGATCGAAACCGTTTCCTGGTTCGACAGGCAGGCCGTCACCCAGGGGCGATTCGCGGGTGGCAGCCTGCGTCCAACACGGCCGCGCAGGATTTGGAACACCAATCTTGACCGGTCCTGCTTCGAGGCGGCGCGGGACACGCACGACTACCAGTAGCTGCGGACAGGATCAGCCCTGCGTGGCCGCCGTCAGCGCCCGCTCCAGGTCGGCCACGAGGTCGTCGGGGTCCTCGATGCCCACGCTCAGGCGCAGCAGCCGGTCGGTCAGCCCGTAGGCGGCCCGTGTGGCCAGCGGGACGTCGGCGTGGGTCTGCACGCTCGGGCACGTCACCAGCGACTCCACGCCGCCCAGCGACTCGGCGAAGGTGAACACCCGCACCGCCCCCAGGAAGGCCGCGATGTCGACGTCGTCGGCGAGGTCGAAGGAGATCATGCCCGAGCGCCCCGGGTAGAGCACCCGGGTGACGCGCGCGTCCGCCTCCAGGAAGGCCGCCACCCGGCGGGCATTCGCCTCATGGCGCGCCATGCGCAGGGACAGGGTCTTCAGGCCGCGCAGCAGCAGGAAGCAGTCGAAGGGGCCGAGCGTGGCCCCGGTGGTGTTGAGCCGGTACATGAGCCGCTCGCCCAGGTCGGGGTCGGCCACGACGACGGCGCCGGCCATGACGTCGTTGTGCCCGCCCAGGTACTTGGTGGCCGAGTACACGACGACGTCGGCGCCCAGCTCCAGCGGCCGGCAGATGACCGGGGTGTAGAAGGTGTTGTCCACCACCAGCAGCGCCCCGGCGTCGTGCGCCCAGCCCGCCACCCGCGCAATGTCGATCTCGGCCATCATGGGGTTGGTCGGCGACTCGATGACGACCAGGGAGGCCGGGCGGCGCAGCGCCTCGCGCAGGCCGTCCTCGCCGATGACGAAGTCCACCTCCAGGGCGCCGGCCTCGGTCAGCACCTGCAGGTAGCGGTAGGTGCCGCCGTACAGGTCCTCCAGCGTCACTATCCGGCTGCCGTAGGGGGCGAGGGTCTCGACGGCGAGCTGGATCGCGGCCATCCCGGAGGACAGGGCGAAGCCCGCCGTCCCGCCGTCGAGGCGCGCCAGCGCGTCCTGCAGGACGTCTCGGGTGGGGGAGGCCGTGCGCGTGTAGTCGTAGCCGGTGGACTCGCCCAGGCTGGGGTGCCCGAAGGCCGTGGACAGGTGGATCGGCGTCGTGATCGCGCCGGTGGACGGGTCGGTGCGGGTGCCGGCCTGCGCGAGCAGTGTGGCGATCCGCAAGGAGGGCCCGGTCCCGCGGGAGCAGGAGGTGCCGGCGTCCCAGGTGGGGTGGCGGTGAACCGGGGAGGTGCGGGCGGAGGAGCGAGGGGCGTCGGGGGTACTGGCGGGGACGGTGCTCGGCGAACTGGTCATGGTGATCCTCGGAAGGGCGCGCAGGTGCGGGGGGAGGGGCCGGGTGGGCAGTGATGAACGCGTCCCGCCTCCGAGCGGGAGCGGAGTCGACGAGCGCCGCGAGCGGCAGCGGCCTCGGACTCTGACCGTGATGGGGGACAGCGACGGCTGGCGCTGTCAGCGCATCCGCATTCGACCCATGCCGTCGGCGCGCAGTCGCTGGGCGCGGGGCATGGTCATCGAGGTCGTCATGAGAGGGACGGTAGTGCCGCCACCGGCCGGTCGGTCAAGCGCCGCCCGGCATCCGGTCAGCATCTGGTCAGTGACGATGTCGAGCGATCCGCCCCATTCCGTCACACAACGTTCACACAGCGCGGTACTCTCGCCCTGGTCAGCGGCGCTCAGGCGCGCCTCGGGCCGGTTCCCCATCTCCCACCCATAGCCGAATCCCCACTCTCCCCGAAGGAGAAGCCTGTGCGATTCTCGCCGTCCTCGCGTCTGCGCACCGCCACGGGGGCCGCCGCGCTCTCACTGCTGCTCGCTCTTCCCCAGGCGCTCCTGGGCCAGGCCGCCGCCACGCCCGCCGCGCCGCCCATCCTCCAGCGGGCCGTCGACGAGGCCGCGGGCCAGGCCCAGGCCGGGACCGCTGAGCAGGTCCGGGTCGTCGTCATGCTCAAGGACCAGCCGACCTCGCCGTCGTCGGCGGCGGAGTCCGCGAACCTCGCGGCGCAGGACGCCCTCATCGCCGCCTGGAGCGGCACCTATGGCCTGCAGGTCGATGACCGCTTCGGCTACCTCGTCAACGGCATGACCGCCACGATGCCGGCGGACAAGATCGATGCGCTCGCCCTCGACCCCGCCGTGGCATCGGTGCGCAAGGAGCGCGTCTACTACCCGAGCGAGTACTCCGCCCGCGCCCAAGAGGGCGTCCCCGCAGCGCTGGCCAACTACGGCGCGGACGGCACCGGCACGGTCATCTCCATCGTCGACTCCGGTATCGACCCCTCCCACCCGGACCTGCGCCTGGACGACTGCGGCGCGGCCAAGATCAAGGAGGTCAACCCCACCGGCGGCCAGTTCACCTGCAAGGTCCCCAACGGCTACAACTACGCCGATGAGTCCTTCGAGATCCGCGACCTGACGGAGTCGCAGCACGGCCAGCACGTCGCCGGCATCGCCGCCGCCAACGGATCGCAGGGCAGCGAGCCCGACTTCGAGACCTCCGGGCGCGTCGACGGCGTCGCCCCCAACGCCCAGCTGCTCGCCATGAAGGTCATCTCCAACGACCCCTCCAAGGGGGGCAAGGCCCTCGATGGGGACCTCATCGCCGCCATCGAGGACTCGGTGAAGATGGGCGCCGACGTCATCAACCTCTCCCTGGGCGGCGCCAATGGCGTGCCGGACTCCTCCGACGGCGCCAGGGCGGCCATCGAGCAGGCCCGTCAGGCGGGCGTCCTCACCGTCGCCGCCGCCGGCAACGACGGCCTCAACTTCTCCGCCGCTCAAGGCCCGGATGACACGCTGGGCCGCTTCGACGACGGAACCGTGGCCACCCCCGGCGTCCAGGGGTCGGCGCTCACCGTCGCCTCGCTGAACAACGCCCAGGTCACGGTGCCCCGCGGCGCCCTCGGCGAGGGCGAGACCGCCATCTCCTTCGACTACGGGCGGCTCGGCGGGGCGGCGCCGGGCTCGCCGTCGCGCGTCGTCGATGTGGGGCTGGGGCGCGCAGAGGATTACGCGGCCGGAGCCGATCTCACCGGCGCCATCGCCCTGGTGGAGTACGGGGACAACTCCTTCACGGACAAGCTCGCCAACGCGCAGGCCCACGGGGCAGCGGGCGTGCTCCTGTTCAATCCCCAGATGGGCCAGGGCCAGCCCATCAACCCGGCGGGCGCGGAGGCCTTCCCCCTGTTCTCCGCGATCACCTCGCCCGACCGGGCCCAGGCGATCCGCGCTGCCCTGGCCGAGAACCCAGACCTGCGGATCCGCTTCGACAGCTCGACGAGGTCGATCCCCTACCCGGGAGGCGTGACCCCCTCGTCCTTCACCTCCTGGGGCGCCACCCAGAACCTCGACTTCGAGCCCGAGATCGCCGGCATCGGTGGCGCTGTCTACTCCACGGTGGGCTCGGCGGGCTACGCCACCATGGAGGGCACCTCGATGGCCGCGCCGAATGTCTCGGGCATGGGGGCCCTCCTCCTCCATGACCTGGCCACCCGCTCTCCGCAGGTCCAGGGGTCCGAGAGAATCGACCTGGCCAAGACCCTGCTCATGAACACCGCCAGCGTCCCGACCGCGGCTGATGGCTCGCCTGCCGCGCCACGCCAGGTGGGCGCGGGGCTGGCGCAGATCGACAAGGCCCTTGCCTCGCCCGTCAGTGCCACCGTTGACGGCTCGCCGTCAGTGGCGCTGCGCGAGGTGAAGGCCCCCAGGACCTTCGCCGTCACCCTGACGAACCACTCGGGCGCCGACGCCTCCTATTCGCTGCCCGCCCAGGAGGTCCTCACGGAGAGCAACACCGCTGGCGCGCCGACCACCACGTCCGTCTCGGCCACGGAGACTCTGACGGCGTCGAGCAACGAGGTGACCGTCCCCGCGGGCGGCACCGCCACCGTGGACCTCACGCTCGCCCCGGACACCGCCTCCACCCACTTCATCGAGGGCTGGGTCCGCCTCGCCTCGACCACGGGGTCCCCCGATCTCGTCGTCCCCTACCTGGGATTCGTGGGCGACTGGAACGCCGAGTCGATCATCCAGCCCGAGGGCCAGACCTGGGGCATCGCCGGCGGCGCCACGGACACCACGGGTCTGGTCGGCAAGGTCGACGCCTACACGGTGCCCGTCGCCGCCGCGGGTGGCCAGCGCCGCGCCGTGTCGCCCAACGGGGACGGCAAGATGGACGCCGCCCTGCCCTCGCTCGTCATGATGCGCAACGCTCGGGACATCCACTACGAGGTCCTCGACGCGGCGGGAAACCGGGTCGTCGACCTGGGCGATGAGCAGAACGTCCAGCGCTACACGGGCCAGAGCTTCGCCAACCCCGCCAATAGCGGTCTGCTCGGGCACGGGGGAGCGCCCTTCGACGGCACCGCCTGGAACGCCCAGGCGGGAGCCGTCCAGCCCCTGCCCGACGGCCAGTACACCTACCGGGTCTCCGCGCGCCTGAGCGAGGACTACGACTGGCAGACCGTCGACCTCCCCCTGGCGATCGACACCACCGCGCCCACCGTCACGATCCTGGGCAAGACCGAGACCTCCGTGCGCTTCAGCGTGGCGGACTCCGGCTCCGGGCTCATGGGCGACCCCATGGTGATCCTCGCCGACGGCACGACCGCGCCCGTCGCCAAGCAGCCGGACGGCTCCTGGACGGCCACCCTCGCCGGCTCCACGCCGTACGCGACGATCAGCGCGATCGACGCCGGCTACAACGTCACCGAGAAGCACGCGATCTACGCCTCCTCCGGGATGTTCGTCGCCGTCGACGGCCACCTCGGCTCCGCCAGCGTCATCCTCGGCGCCGACGAGACCCGGGACATCCCCATCACCGGCTTCGTCACCCCGGACATCGCGCGGGTGACGGTCGACGGCGCCGACGCCCCCCTCACGGGGGGCGAGTTCGCCACCACCCTGGCCGGCAGCCACCCCGCCGGAACGGTCATGGTGCGCGGCTACGGCGCCGACGGCGCCCTCATCGACGAGTTCGCCGTCACCGTCGTCCGCGACACGACCCCGCCGACCGTCACCCTCACCGGCGGCGTTGACGCGGCCGGGCAGGTGATCGCCAGCGCCGACGGCGCGATCAGCCTCACCGGCACCGTCTCCGACGACCGCGCCACGCCCGAGCAGATGATCCTCACCATCAACGGGCAGGGCGTGACCATCAAGGACGACGGCACCTTCAGCCTCGCCACGACCATCGACGCCTCCACGACGTCTCTCGGCATCGCCCTGGACGACGGCGCCAACACCTCCGCGCTCGACGTCCCGGTCGCCGGCCGGGCGCAGGCGCCCGAGGCCCCGTCCATCAGCCTGACGAACAGCGGGTGCTCCCGGAACATGATCTGCGAGATCTCCTCCAGCTCCCCCGATCGCAGCGCCGACGGCGTCCTCACCCTGCGCGGCGCCACCAGCGGCGGCGTGGCGAGTGTCGAGCTCACCCCCGGGTCGCGCGCCGCCGAGAACGGCGCCATCGGCGAGAACACGCCGATCACGGCGACCGTCGCCGCGGACGGCACCTTCACGGCGGCCGTGCCCGCGCCGTCGGGTGTCACCCAGTACCGGGTCGTTGCCCGTGACGCCGCCGGGAAGACCCTGATGGAGGGGGTCGCGAGCCTGTACGTGGACGTGACGCCACCGTCGGTGGACTTCACGGAGCCCGCGCTCTACGGCGGCGAGCTCTACACGAACCAGGACACCGTGGCCTTCGCCGGCACCGTCTCCGACGACCAGTGGGGCTACACCCTGCGTCTCAACAACGAGGTCGCGGCGAACTTCACCCGCCTGTTCCACCCCGGGGCGCAGGTCAACCAGCGCGACTTCTCCGAGTCCCTCGCTGTTGCTGACGGCGACACGCTGTACATCGGGGCAGTGGATGCTCTGGGCAACTCGCTTCAGGCCGGCGTCCCCGTGCACGTGGACAAGGAGGCCCCCGCGGCCGCCCTCGATGCCAAGGACGGCGAGGTCATCCGCGACAAGCGCGAGCTGACCGCCACCGCCACCGACCCCCATATGGCCAGCCTGTCCGTGAGTGTGGACGGCAAGGCGCTGGACTCGCTGTCCACCTCCCGGGCCAAGCAGCGCACCGACGTCGAGGACGTCCTCGCGCCGGCGGGCCAGGCGGCGGGCGGCGGGGATGCCGCGGCAGCGGCCGGAGCCGGCGCTGACGGCGCGGGACCGGCAGCCGCTGGCGAGGGTGGCGCGGCCGGGGCGAACGGCGCGGCCGACGGCAATGCCGGTGGCGGTTCCGGTGGCGGTGCCGCTGGCCCGGGCGTGCTCTTCGCCGAGCAGACCGGCTCGGCGGACGCCGGCGCCCTCAATATCGCCGTGCCCACGGCCGATATGGCCGTGGGAACCCACGTCATCACCATGGCCGCCACCGACCTCGCCGGCAACACGACCACCCTGTCGAGGGCCGTCGTCGTGGACGCCGACGCCGTCATCAACGGGCCGGACTCGGCCACGGTGACCGTCGAGCCCGGGGCGCTGGCTGATCAGGCGGCCGTGGGCGCGAAGGTTCTCGCGCTCTACTCCGTGACCGACGACGGCTCGGCCACCGCCACCGGCGACACCGCGCTGTCGCTGGCGCCGGGCACCGTGCTCGCGCCGGGGGAGAACACCGTGACGATTGTGGCCACCGACGCCGCCGGCCGGATCGTGACCCGCCAGGTCACCATCACGATCTCCGTGGCGGATCAGACCTCGCCCGGAGGGGGCGGGAATGGCGCCACTCCCGGGCCGGGCGCCACGAGCAGTCCGGGAGGCCCGGGCAGCCCGGGCAGCCCGGGCGGTGGGGCCAGCGCAGCGGATGGCTCCGGGAACGGCGGCACGGCGGCCGACGGCGCGCCGGCGACTCGGCCGAGCCAGCCCGGTGAGCTGCCCGCTGCGCCGCCCCGGCCGGGCCAGGTGGTCGACGCCGGGGGGCAGCCCTCCGGCCGGCCGCCGATGAACGCGGGGGCCGTGGCCAGCACCGGCGCCGACACCGCGGGCGCCCTGGGCATGGCCGCCGTGGCGATCCTCGTCGGTGGAGCGCTCCTGTGGCGCCGTCGAGTGACGCCCTGAGCTCGCACTGACCTCGCACTGAGCGAGCGGGGCAGGCCGTTGGCGCCGCCGCCTTCCTGGAGAGGCGGCGGCCCCAACGCCTCGCGCGAGCCCGGCTGTGACTCCTTAGAGATAATGAGTATGGGTATCGCAAAAGCGGGTCCGCCTCGTCCCCAACGAGCCCGCGCCGGATGCCCGCGACACCCCTATCCCCGTTATCCAGGAGCAATCTGTGCGCTTCTCCCCGCTCACATGCCTTGGCGCCGCTGCCGCCGCGCTCGGCCTGACACTCTCACTCGCCGCGCCGCCACCCGCGCTCGCCGCGCCCGCCACCCCTCCGATCGTCGAGCGCGCCCTCAAGGACGACGCCGCCCGATCCCAGGCCGGGATCGCGGACAAGGTCCGGGTCATCGTCATGCTCAAGGATCAGCCGGCCTCGCCGTCGGCCGCCACTGAGTCCGCCAACCTCGCCAGCCAGAACGCTCTGCTCGCCACCTGGGCCACCACATACGGCCTGCAGGTCGACGACCAGTTCGGCTACCTCGTCAACGGTCTGAGCGGCACCATGCCCGCGGACAAGATGGTCGCGCTGGCCGCCGATCCCGCCGTCGCCTCCGTGCACCGCGAGCGCCTCTACCACCCCACCGAGCACGTCGCCCGAGACCTCGAGGGCGTGTCCGCGGCGCTCAAGAGCCACAAGGCGGATGGCACGGGCTCGGTCATCGCCGTCCTCGACTCCGGTATCGACCCCTCCCACCCGGACCTGCGCCTGGACGACTGCGGCGCGGCCAAGATCAAGGAGGTCAACCCCACCGGCGGCCAGTTCACCTGCAAGGTCCCCAACGGCTACAACTACGCCGATGAGTCCTTCGAGATCCGCGACCTGACGGAGTCGCAGCACGGCCAGCACGTCGCCGGCATCGCCGCCGCCAACGGATCGCAGGGCGCCGAGCCCGACTTCGAGACCTCCGGGCGCATCGACGGCGTCGCCCCCAACGCCCAGCTGCTCGCCATGAAGGTCTTCTCCAATGACGCGCACGAGCACGACGCCCGTGACTCGGACATCATCGCCGCCATCGAGGACTCGGTGAAGATGGGCGCAGACGTCATCAACATGTCCCTGGGCGGCCCCAACGGGGTGCGCGACTCCTCCAACGGCGCCTGGACCGCCATCGAGCGAGCGCGTGAGGCCGGTTGCTCACCGTCGTCGCCGCGGGCAACGAGGGACTCAACTTCTCCCCGAACCAGGAGACCCAGGACCTCGTCGGCCGCTTCGACGACGGCACGGTGGGCGACCCCGCCGTCCACGGATCGGCGCTGACCGTCGCCTCGCTGGACAACACCCGCGTCACCGCCCCGCACGGGACCCTCGGCGGGGGGGGGGGTGGGGCCCTGCGCTTCGCCTACCAGCTCGGCTCCGGCACCACCCTGACGGGCTCCCACCCCCTGATCCACGTGGGCCTGGGCCGCGCCGAGGACTACGCCGCCGGCGCCGACCTCACAGGGGCCGTCGCGCTGGCCGAGCGCGGCGAGAACGCCTACGCGGACAAGATCGCCCAGGCTCAGGCCCGCGGCGCCGTCGGCGTCCTCGTCTACAACTCCGAGGAGGGCGGCGAGCTCTTCCCGGGGATGGGCGGCTTGGAGGACGTGACGCTCTTCTCCGGGTCCCTTCGCCGCAGCGAGGGACTGGCCCTGCGCGACGCCCTGGCCGCCAAGCCGGGCCAGCAGGTCGGCGCCGGGCTCGCGCAGATCGACAAGGCCCTGGACACCCCTGTGACCGCGACCGTCGACGGCTCGCCCTCGGTGGCGCTGCGCGAGGTGAACGCCCCCAGGACCTTCACCGTCACCCTCACCAACCGCGGTGACGCGGACGCCACCTACACGGTGCCCGCCCAGCAGGTCATCACGGAGACCAACGCCGCTGGCGAGGCCACCTCCACGCTCGTGTCCTCGGAGACCCTCAGCGCCTCGGCCGAGGCGCTGACCGTCCCCGCGGGCGGTACCGCCACCGTGGACTTCACCCTGTCCCCGGACACGGCCTCCACCCACTTCATCGAGGGCTGGGCGAAGCTCGCCTCCAGCACCGGGGCGCCCGATCTCGTCGTGCCCTACCTGGGATTCGTGGGCGACTGGAACGCCGAGAGCATCATCCAGCCCGCCGGTCAGACCTGGGGGCCCGGCGCCGTCGAGGACACCACCGCGCTGGTGGGCCCCATGCCCTCCTCGGTCCTGCCTTTCGACGACGGCAAGGGAACCGTCCGGGCCATGTCCCCGAACGGCGACGGCCACCTCGACTCCGCCATTCCCAGCCTGCTCCTCATGCGCAACGCCCGCACCATCCGATACTCGGTGCTGGACTCGGCTGGGAACCAGGTCATCGACCTCGGCGATGACGAGAACATCAGCCGCAACATCGGCGGCGTCGACGAGGAGGGCAAGGCCATCCTCGGAGCGGACGGCACCGTCAACGTCACCGGCCGGGTGACCGACGACCGGGCCAAGCCCTCGGGCATGACGCTCACCATGAACGGCCAGTCCGTCACCATCAACGACGACGGCACCTTCACCCTGGCTGCCTCGGTGGACGGGGAGACCAACCACCTCGGCTTCGTCGCCAGCGACGGCGCCAACACCGGCTACAAGGTCGTCCCCATCAAGGGCCGGGGGGAGACCCGCTCCGAGGCCACCGTCGCCATCAGCAACGGCGAGTGCAGCCCCGCCGGGAACTGCTACCTCACCTCCGCCAACACCGATCGCACCGCCGACGGCGTCTTCAACGCGCGCGGGACGACGAGCGGGGGAGTGTCGAGCATCGACTTCATCCCCGCCTCGCGCGCCACTGACGACGGCAGGCTCACCGAGGGCACGCCCATCAGCGCCACCATGGCCGGCGATGGCACTTTCACCGTGCCCCTGCCCGCGCCCATGGGCATGAGCACCTTCCGCATGGTCGCGGGCGACGCCGCCGGGAAGGTTGTCGTGGAGTCCCTCATCAACCTCTACGTCGACATCAAGCCGCCCTCGATCGACTTCACCGAGCCGGTCCTCTACGGCGGCGAGCTCTACACGAGCGCCGACTCCGTCGATTTCAAGGGGACGATCTCCGACGACGGGTGGGGCTACAAGCTGCGCCTCAACAATGAGATGGCGGCGGACTTCCACCGCTACAACAACCCCGGCGCGAATGTGAGCAAGCGCGACTTCGCGGAGAGCCTCGCGGTCAAGGACGGGGACACGATCCTCGTCGACGTCACCGATGAGGTCTACAACGCCGTGCGCGCCACGATCCCCGTCCACGTGGACAAGGAGGCGCCCGGCGCCACCCTGTCCGGGGTCAAGGACGGCGAGGTCCTCCGCGACCGCCGCGAGCTGACCGCCACCGCCACCGACTCCCACCTGGCCTCCCTGGAGGTGAGCGTGGACGGCAAGGCGCTGGGCTCGGCGTTGACGGCGCGCGCCAAGCAGCGCACCGACGTCGAGGCCGTGCTGGCCCCCGTGGGCCGCCCCCAGGCGGACGACGACGGGCACGATGACGGCCACGGCCACGCGCATGGGCGCGCCGAGGCCGCCGCCGGTGCCGGGGGCGCCGAGGGAACTGAGGCCGTCGAGGGCGCCGCTGCGGGAGGGGCCGGCGGAGGCGCCGCTGCCGCTGCCGGAGATGCTGGCGCTGGGAACGCTGCGGGCGATGCTGCCGCCGCTGGCGCCGGGGAGGCCGCTCCCGGGACTCCCTTCGCCGAGGCGACTGACTCGGCGGACGCGGGCTCGCTCAGCATCCCCGTGCCGACGGCGGATTTGAGCGCCGGGGCGCACGTCGTCGTCGTGACGGCCACGGACCTCGCGGGCAACACGACGACGGCGACCACCCCCGTCGTCGTGGACGCCGACGCGGTCATCAACGGGCCGGACTCGGCCACGGTGACCGTGGAGCGCGGGGCGCTGGCCGATCAGGCCGCCGTGGCGGCGAAGGTCCTGGAGAACTACTCCGTGACCGACGACGGCTCCGCCACCGCCGCGGGCGACACGACGCTGTCGCTGGCGCCGAACACGGTCCTCACTGAGGGGGCGAACGCGGTCACGCTGGTGGCCACGGATGCCGCCGGGCGGGTCGTCACCCGCCAGGTGACGATCACGATCGCCTTCCAGGAGCAGCCGCCGTCGGGCGACGGCTCTGGTGGTTCCGGCGGTGGCACTGGCGGTGGCTCGGGTCCGGGCGTGCGCCCGAGCCAGCCGGGCCAGATGCCCGTCCCGCTGCCGGGGCCCGGTGTCTCGGAGGATGCGGGCCTTCCCGCCACGGGGCGGCCCCCGATGAACGCGGGGAAGGTCGCCAGCACCGGTGCCGATGTGCCGGGGATGCTCGGCCTGGCCGCCGCTGCGGCGCTCGCCGGCGCGGCTCTCGTGTGGCGCCGTCGCCGGAGCGCGGCAGCCCATGGCAGCGCCGACGAGTGACGACGCGCTGAACTCGCAGTGAGCTCGCACTGAGGCCTGCTCGGAGTCGGCGCTGAGCCGGCACTGAGCGGGCGGAGCGCGATGCTGGGGCCGCCACCCTCCTGAAGGGCTGGCGGCCCCAGCGTCGTGCTCGGCGCTGACAAGACGCCGATATCGCGCTAGATGAGGAAAAATTTTCCGCCAACGGCCCTTAGTGTAGTACGCTACGACCATGCTCCTGACGTTCTCTGTGGCGAACTTCCGATGCTTCACGGACCAGGCCGTCCTTGACCTCGTCCGTCCGTCCCTGAAGACCCTCACCCCCAAGCCCGGCTCCTCCTGGATCCAGGAGACTCAACGCGTGGCCGCGATCTACGGCGCCAACGCCTCCGGCAAGTCGACCCTGCTTGATGCCCTCGAGACGCTGCACCGAGCGATCAGTGGCGAGCGCGGCATCCTCTACCAGCCAGACAGGTTCAGGCCGGATGTCACGGAGCCCACCACCTACCGACTCGAGTTCACCGCCGATGACCGGCGCTTCTCCTACACGGTCAAGGCAGAGGCCTGGGGTATCTCAAGCGAGGAACTGTGGGAGGTCGGCGCGCGGTGGAAGAAGGTCTTCTCGCGGGGCCAGGCGAGCGCGGATGCTCCCCTGGACGTCTCAACCAGTTCCTCTCTTCGTGGCCCTAATCGTGAGGTCAAGAAGCTCACGGGTGTGGACGACCTTTTCCTGGGCGTGGCCTTCCGCTATCGCCATGAGAGCCTTTTCCCTCTTGCCAAAGCACTGCGTTCCACATTTTTCGTCCATCACTCGGATGATGAGAGGCTCGCGCGGATCCGCTGGCTCACAACCCGTCTTGCCGAGGATCCTGAAGGCTGGAGAAATATCAGTGCCGCTCTCTCCCAGATGGCGGATCTGGGTATTCTCCGCGTCGAGCTCGAGGAGCAGGAGATCCCTCCGAAGGTGCTGGAGGAGATTCGATCTCTCGCTGAGCGCCTTCAAGGCGAAGAGGTTGAGCTTCCAGACGAGATGATTCGCCAGCTCCGCCATTCTCTCGTCTTCATCCATAGCGGTCCGGATGGTGCCGAGTGCCGTCTATGGCTTGGCGCCCAGAGTGAGGGCACTCTCACCTGGCTCGCAACCGCTGGACCTGCTATTCACACTCTGCGGCATGGGGGGGTGCTCGTCGTTGACGAGCTCGACGCGAGCCTCCATCCCCACCTCGCGTCGGCGCTAATTGAGATGTTCCAGGACCCGGATCTCAACACGACCGGCGCCCAGCTCATCGCCACCACCCATGACGCCTCGCTGCTGGGCAATGCGCCAACGCTGAGGCTTGAGGCGGCGGAGGCATGGTTCTGCGAGAAGGATGACGACGGTTCCTCAATCATCTACTCGTTGGCTGATTTCACCGATCTGCGCCGGGGCAGCAACAAGGAGAAGCGCTACCTCGTCGGTGCTCTCGGTGGAGTGCCCAGGGTCGACTCTTCCGGCTTGCGCCGCGTCCTCGCGGCAACGGAGGCCTGAGATGGGCCGACGGCGTCCCCAGAGGCGAATGCCCCGCGAGCAGCGCCGGGCGATCCTCGTGGTCACGAACGGTTGGCGGACCGAGAAGGCGTACGTGGAGCGCCTCAAACGGGAGGTTGGGCGGTCAATCGCCCTCACCGTCCGCTTCATCAACGGAGATCCTCGCACCCTTATCAAGGAACTCTCGGGGGATCGCTCGAACCTCACTGACTTCGACGAGATCTGGATCATCGTCGACCACGACGGCACGGATCGATCCGACTTCTTGCGGGCCTGCGAAAGACTGAGCGGGAAGAAACACCCAGTCCACGGCGTCGTCTCCGTCCCCTGCTTCGAGGTGTGGCTCACTGCCCACTACGAGCAGGTGCGCAACTACCAGGACCAACGTGACGCCCAGCGTCATTACGCGCAGATTGCGCATGTGCCCCAGGATAAGGAGAAGCACCTCCCCGAGGACTTCCCGTGGGATGCCGTCGCGGACGCCGCCTGGCGCTGCCGCCTCGCGGGCGTCCCCGAGCCGCCGATCGACACCCAGGGCCCCTGCCCGTCGACGACGATGCCGCACCTCATGCGCAGCCTCGGACTCCTCTGAGGCCGGACCGGTCTCGGCGGGCGAGGCGCGCGGGACCACCTCCATGAAACGGCTTGCAGTATCTTGCAGGCGGGCGCACACTTACCTTGTCCCTGGCGCCCTGACCGGTAAGAACAACGACGTTCCTTGGAGACGACCATGCCCCATCCCTCCACTCCACAATCGCGGCCCACCTCCCGGGCGCTCCTGACAGGCCTGCTCGCCACCCTCAGCCTGGCGCTCGCGCTCCTCGGGGTCACCGGGCTCACCGTGCCCCCGCCCGCCTCCGCGGCCCCCGACGCCGAGGCCATCTCCCTGCCCGGCACCCACAACACGGCCATGGGCTGCGCCGCCGACTGGAGCCCCGACTGCGCTGCCGCCACCCTCACCAAGGACCCCGAGTCCGGCATCCACACGGGTACCTTCACCCTGCCGGCCGGGACCTACCAGTACAAGGTCGCCGTCGGCGGCACCTGGGACACCAACTACGGCAAGGACGGCGCCCCCGGCGGCGGCGACATCGAGTACACCACCGCTGGCGGGCCCATCACCTTCTACTACGACCCCGCCACCCACCGCGCCTGGAGCACCGCCGACGGCCCCACCATCACCCTGCCGGGCGACTTCCAGTCCGCGCTCGGCTGCACCCAGGGCGACCAGGGCGGCAACTGGGCCCCCGCCTGCCTCGCCACTCTCATGCACCCCAACGGCGACGGAACCTGGTCCTACTCCACCTCCTCGCTGCCGCCTGGAACGCACCAGGTGAAGGTCGCCCACGGCCTGGCCTGGGATGAGAACTACGGCGTCGACGGCGCCGCCGGTGGGGAGAACTACAGCTTCACCACCAAGGCCGGCGAGCAGGTCCACTTCACCTACACCCTCGCCGACCACCGCCTGGGCATCACCACCGCGAGCCCCGGCGTCGCCGGAGTCGGCGAATCCCGCGCCTACTGGATCGACGAGACCACCCTGGCCTGGCCCGTCAGCCTCCTGCCCGCCGGGGTGAGCCGTGACGCCGTCGTCGATGCCCAGGGCTCGCCCGTTCCCGGGGCTCCCATCTCGCTCAGCCTCGTCACCGCCCCCGACGGCGGGGCCGCCGTCACCGACGGAGCCGTCACCGGCGGCACCCTCACACCGCTGCGCATCACCGGGGACCTGCCCGCCTCCGTCCTCATGGCCCACCCGAACCTCCGGGGCTACATCGCCGCCAGCCTCACCGGCGCCGACGGCGCCCCCGCCCTCTCCCGAGCACAGGTGGAGGAGGCCCTGACCGGGCAGGTCGGCGTCGTCCAGCAGGGGGCGGACGGCACAGGCGCCACCGCCTTCACCGGCATCCAGCTCGCCCCCGCCCTCGACGCCGAGCTCGAGAGGACCGGCTACGTCCACGGTCAGGTGCGCTTCATGCGCGCC
>ERZ773050.1069-NODE-1069-length-15293-cov-10.206983_pt1 | contig 15293 bp, 14 predicted proteins | sample MGYA00580632_ERZ773050 | MGnify/ENA primary metagenome ERZ773050 (study PRJEB29015, sample SAMEA2738123) | human oral metagenome | biome: human oral; feature: human-associated habitat; material: saliva | place: China | collected 2166 ... | reverse complement strand
AACCTGTACGTTTGAAACGTTTAGCTGATGCGCGGTGTGTTTTTTGTTTTGGCATGATTTTTTCTCCTTTATTTAACTTTCTGACAATTATTTTTTGTCAGTTGCTGGCGCCAACTGCATGAACATTTGGCGTCCATCCATCTTAGCTCGTTGTTCGATGATCGCAATATCTTGTGTTGCTTCAGCAAACTCGGCTAAAACTTTTGCACCAATCTCTTTATGGGTAATCATACGACCCTTAAAGCGAATAGATACCTTAACTTTATTTCCTTTTTCAAGGAACTTGCGTGCATTGCGAAGTTTTGTGTCAAAGTCACCCTTGTCAATCGTTGGACTCAGACGAACTTCTTTCACAGTAACAACACTTTGTTTTTTACGTTGTTCTTTTTGTTTCTTCTGGTACTCAAATTTGAACTTACCGTAGTCCATAATTTTCGCAACAGGAGGTTTAGCTTGAGGTTGAATGAGAACCAAGTCCACGTTCGCTTCATCCGCAAGTGCTTGCGCTTCACCAAGTGGTTTGATACCCAATTGCTCACCCTCAAGACCGATTAAGCGAACTTCACGTACACGAATTTCATCATTGATGAATAAGTCTTGCTTTGCTATGGTTTTCACCTCTTTTTTTATTTTAGAGAAAAACAAGAGCGGACTTGCTAACGCAAATCCGCACTACATGATTATAGTTCATTTCTGAAACTTGATCCGTAGGGGCCAGACAACGTTAGTCGCAAGGCGAGAAGTTCTCACTTCTGCTTTTCTCATCTTGTATATGATATCAAGTTTTCCCCTACTTGTCAAGATAAAAATTTATCTTTTTTATTTTTTCTCAATGGAATTTTGATTCAAGTCAGATCCTTAGGTATTGACTCTACTGATTCCGTGAATAGTAAATCTCATGTGGTTTCACATGGTTACCTAGCAATTCAGATACTGTAACAAAGCTATATCCTTGTCCTTGCAGATACTCAATAACTTTTGGCAATGAGTTAACGGATGTTTGATGGATATCATGCATGAGGATGATAGATCCATTTGTCGCTTGACGTTGAATCTCAGTTAAAATAGCAGCCTCATTCTTGCTCTTCCAGTCCAAACTATCAACATCCCACATAATAAAGCTCAAATCCAGGCTGTTGCGGATATCATCTGAAACAGCACCATATGGAGGTCGCATCAATTTTGAACTTGTTCCAAGTACACTAGTAATTGCTGATTCTGTATCCGTAATTTGCTTCTTAGCATCTTCCAATGATAGCTTGGTTAGAACTGGGTGGTTCCAACTGTGATTTCCGACCTCATGCCCCTCAGATTTCATCCTTTTTAGAAGAGCTTCATTCCCACTAATATTTTGGCCTTGTACAAAGAAGGTAGCTTTTATCTTGTACTTGGCTAGAATATCTAAAGCTTGTGGTGTTGTTGTTGCATTTGGACCATCGTCGAAGGTGAGAGCTACAACTTTTTTATGTTTTTCCTCTTGAACTTTTTTATAAAGTTCAGCATCTTTTTCTGTTAGATATGATGTTTGAATAAAATCAAAGAAATTTGAAATAGGCATTGCTATTTCTTCTATATTGTTAGTTGCTTTGACTGGATAAAGAACCAATTGGCTATCTTTATAGGCAAACTTCCAAGTTGATAATTCTGCCGCTGATAAATCAGCTGAAACTTGATCAACCACTGATTGCTCAACTTGTTTATCCTGAAGAGTAGACTTAAGATCTTCGAGTAATTTTTCCTTAGCTTTGCTTGTATCTGTGAAAAGTTGGTCCAGAGTAAAGACAGAACCATCTTCTTTTAGATAAAGCTGACTGAGTGTGGTATTTTCTAATTCGACAACATTCGAATTTACCAAATTAAAAGCTTGCTTTTTAATCAATCGATTTTCAACCCCAGTTAAAGATGAGTCCCCTTTTTCTGGGTAATAAAAAATCAACTGTTCTTTTCCTTCTACTTTGTCAGTGATATCCTTTACAATCTCATTCTTAACAGAGGAGATAACACTATCTCCAACCATTGGATAATAGGTGATAATCTCTGATTTTTCCTTGCGAAAATGTTCCTTTTGAGTGCCTTGTGAGTAGACTTCATCTTTTTCCTTCTTGAGACTTTCAATCTTTTGTTCGAAAGCATGTTTACTCATCACTTTATAGGTAATTACACTGCCAAGTGCTAACATTGTTATAAATAAAAGCAAGACAAGAGTGCCAAGCTTTTTATTATTTTTCTTCTTTACTTTATTCTGGGGTAATCTCTTTTTTGTCATAGTTTTATCATATCAAATCAGAGCTATAATTTCAATGAAAACACAGAAGAAAGTCATTTTTAATAGGAAAGGAAAAGTAAAAGAACCCTGGCACATTCTAGGGTTCTTTTTAAAATTAGAAGCGAATACTTTCTCTTGTTTTCTCATAAGAAGTAACAAAACGGTTGGTTACTCCTGGCTCAGCAACTTCTAATGCTTGAGAGATTTTTTCGAAAGATGCTTGGTAATCAAAGGTCGTTTCAAAGATATTCAAAGCTTCTTGGAAAGCTTGTTGAATACGATCATCAAATGATCTGTAACGGTTCGAATATTGAAGCAATTGTTCCGTAAGTGTCGCATATTGGACAATACTGTATGTTTCTTCTTCCAACATATTCATATCATTTGTCGCAATCTCAAGGATACGATTTACAGATTCGATATTTACTTGTGCTTGTTCCAACTCAGCCATCAAGTCTTCTGTACTGTGACTTGCATCAAAGAAGAGCTTCAAGAATTTTTGTGGAATTCCTGGAAGATTTCTCTTTTCCATATAGCGTTTAATGGTATGTAGACGGTTGACATATACATTTGCTTTTTGGCGAGCATTGATATCGTCTTTTTCAATCTGAACAAGACGTTCGCTGACACCGATTTGGTCATCTTCAATATCTTTCAAAGTAGATTGGAGATTTTCCAAACGTTCTTGCAAGACTGAGTATGCTTCTGAAACTTCTGATTGGTCGTTTGTCAATTCTTCAATTGTAGTATTCAAGGCAGAAATATCTGCTTGAAGGCGACGAACTCGATTCACATCGCTTTCTGAAATCAAATAAGTTTTACCAAGACGTTCGATATCTTTAACCAAGACTTGATTGTTTTCTTTCAAGTGTTGAAGATATGTAGGTAGGGTTGTTACCAATTTCTCGAAAGCTTTATGAGCGTTAATTTCACGAGTGAAAATATCATAAAGCGCATTGATTTCTTCTTGGATTTGAGTATTTTCATACTCTGCGTTATCCAATTCTAACTTACGAATATTCTCGTGATTGTTTTTCAAGGCTTCATATAGAAGTTGAAGTCGTGATTCGATATCAGTTTCTACAAAATGGTAGTTCTCATCTAAGAGTTTACGATATCCTGCTTCTAAATCTTCAAGTTGATCTGGCAACTCAGTAGTAAGTTTAGCCACAATCGCTGGAATTCTTTCAACGATATGTGTCAACGCAAGAATATGATTTTCTGCGTTATCCAAAATACCTGCTGCTTCAACTGGGTCACCTGAAGAGTTCAAGGTTACAAATTGAGAAAACTCAGATTGGATATTCTCCAATTGTTTTTCAATTTCTGGAAGAGCTTGACCATATTTTTCAGAATCTTCGGCTACAGTATTTTGTAGTTTTTCAAACAAGTCTAAGGCATGCAATACGCGTCCGCTATTTTTTGATTCTTGTTTTTCCAAATCTGACAAAGCATTACGGATGGCTGCGATGTCCTCTTCTACGAGTTCGATTTGACTCTCAATTTGATCAATTTGATGTTTAGCCTTCAAGAAACGGAATGAGCTATTGTAACCTTCAGCTTCAAAGAGGTTATTCTCAATATCCGCAAATGAGTTAAGAGATAAATCAACCCATTTTTGGTTCCATTCTCTAAAAGCAACCTGACTTTGACCAATCAGATGCATGTTTTTAACAACCTCTACCTCATCATTAACGGGGAGATTATATAGTTCTTCTTTTCTTTCTTCTAAAGCTGCAAGTCTACTCTCATTACGTTTACGAAGCAAAATTGCTACTGCAAAAGCAATAAGAAGCAGGACTGCAATTCCAATCAAAGTAATAATCAACTGATTATTTGACATATCAAACTCCTTTTATACTTGACACAATTGTAATGATTATATCATATTTTTCAAGCCTTGGGAACTATTTCCAAATTTTTTTATACGTCAAGAGTACTGTAAACAGCGTTTTCTTCGATAAATTCTCGACGTGGTTCTACTCGATCACCCATGAGCATATCAAAAATCTTATCTGCTTCAGCAGCGTCATCTACTGATACTCTAGCCATGAGGCGATGTTCAGGATTCATAGTAGTTTCCCAAAGTTGGTGGTCATCCATCTCTCCAAGACCTTTATAACGTTGAATAGTTGGTTTAGAACGACCTTCGCTGTAGCGAGCCAAAGCTTCTTGGAGGCGGATTTCTTGGTCTGCGCCTGGTTGAATATATTCTTTAATTTCACTACCGACTTTAACACCATAAATTGGTGGTTGAGCGATATAAACATAACCTGCCTCTAGAACGGGTTTCATATAACGATAAATCAGAGTTAACAAGAGTGTACGGATATGGGCTCCATCGACATCGGCATCTGTCATGATAACCAATTTTTGATAGCGAGCTTTGCTAACATCGAACTCAGCGCCAAATCCTGTTCCCATAGCTGTGAAAAGACTGCGAATCTCCTCATTAGCAAGGATTTTATCCATAGTTGCCTTTTCAACGTTAAGGATTTTACCACGAATTGGTAAGATGGCTTGGAACTCACGATTACGTCCTGATTTTGCAGAACCTCCCGCAGAATCTCCTTCGACAATGAAGATTTCTGAAACACTTGGATCATTACTTGAACAGTCTGCTAATTTCCCTGGTAAATTAGAAATTTCTAAACCAGATTTTTTACGAGTTACTTCACGGGCACGTTTTGCAGCAAGACGTGCTTTTGAAGCTAAAATCCCTTTTTCGACAATTTTACGTGCGACTTGAGGGTTTTCCATTAAGAATTTATCGAAGTGCGTCGCAAACAGACGGTCTGTAATCGTACGTGCTTCTGAGTTTCCTAATTTCGTTTTTGTTTGTCCTTCGAACTGTGGATCAGGGTGTTTGATCGAAATAACGGCTGTTAACCCTTCACGGACATCTTCACCGCTTAGTTTTTCTTCGTTTTCTTTCATCAATTTTTGACGACGCGCGTAATCATTAATCACACGTGTTAAGGCCGTCTTCATCCCTGATTCGTGAGTACCACCTTCATAAGTGTGGATATTATTCGTAAAGCTGAGAAGGTTTGTATGGTATCCAGAAGTGTATTGCATAGCCACTTCTACTTGAATGCCATCTTGTTCTCCTTCTACATAAATTGGCTCTTCGAATAACACTTGTTTTGATTTATTTAAGTGTTCCACATAGCTCTTAATCCCGCCTTCGTAGCAGAAAGATTTTCTCACTGGCTCTTCTTCGCGGAAATCTGTGATTGTTAATTTTAATCCTTTATTCAAGAACGCTAATTCACGCACACGGTTGGCTAATTTATCAAATTCAAAGACAGTTGTTTCTTGGAAAATTTCAGGGTCTGGTACAAAGTATACGCTCGTACCATGTTTATCTGTTTTACCAATGATTTTTAAGTCATCTAAAACGGCACCACGTTTATAAGATTGCTCATAAATGTTGCCATCTTTAAATACTTGAACGGTTAAGTCTGTTGAAAGAGCATTTACAACAGAAGCCCCAACCCCGTGAAGACCCCCAGAAACTTTATAGCCTCCGCCGCCGAATTTACCACCGGCGTGAAGCACTGTAAATACAGTTTCTACGGCAGGACGACCTGTTTTTTCTTGAATATCGACCGGAATCCCACGTCCGTCATCGGTTACGCGAATATGGTTTTCTTTCGTGATTTCGATTTCGATATGTGTCGCAAACCCAGCCAACGCTTCGTCGATTGAGTTATCCACGATTTCCCAAACAAGGTGGTGCAACCCAGCACTACTTGTTGAACCAATATACATCCCAGGACGTTTACGAACAGCTTCGAGTCCTTCTAATACTTGAATCTGACTGGCATCATATTGCGCAGCTAATTCAGCTTTGTTTTCTTCTGTCATATGCTAATTCTCACTCTCCGTTTTTAAAATAGTTCCTTTTTCAATCGGTATTACGACTGGTTCATTAATAAATTGTTGCTTAATCCCATCCAGGCTCGTTGTCGTAATAAAGGTTTGCACCTTATTTTCAATGGCCTTAATTAGATGAGTTTGTCTATCATCATCGAGTTCGGACAATACGTCATCTAATAATAGAAGAGGATACTCACCCGTCGATAATTTCATCAATTCGATTTCCGCAAGCTTCAAACTGAGAACGGTCGAACGTTGCTGTCCTTGCGAACCGTACGTTTGAACCGGAATCTCATTCAAATAAAAAATCAAATCGTCACGGTGCGGTCCAATCAGCGTTGTGGCTTGATCCGCCTCACGAGTTTGATTCTTCTTGAATTGATCGATATAGATTTCTTTCATTTGCGAAGGAGTTAACCCATCCTCCAACGGAATCGTTGCTTGATACGAAACCGAGAATTTCTCACGACCAAGCGATAACTGGTCATGAATCGGAATGGCTAAAGCCTCCAATTGCTTCATAAAATCGAGACGATGAAAGACGATTTTACTAGCTAACTCGCTTAACATCTCGCTTAAAACCTCTAAGTATTCGTCCGGCTGCTTTTTCTTAATCGCTAGCTGCTTCAAATACGTATTGCGTTGTTTTAAGACGCGATTATATTCCACTAAATCATAGAGGTAGAGGGAACTCATTTGTCCAAGTTCCATATCCACGAATTTACGTCTGTTTTGCGGAGACCCTTTGACAAGTGTGAGGTTCTCTGGGGCAAATAGAATGACATTCAAGTTTCCAAGGTAGGAACTCAGTCGTTTTTGCTCCAAATAATTCACTTTCGCGATTTTTCCTTTTTTAGAAAATTGCAATTCTAAATTCGTCTTTGTCGCTGTTTTTTCAACGGTCCCTTTAATCGTCGCAAACTCTTTTTTCCATCCAATCAGTTCTTTGTCGTTTGTAGTGCGGTGGCTCTTTGTCATCGCCAAGGCATAAATCGACTCCATCAGGTTGGTTTTCCCTTGTGCATTTTCACCAATAAAAACATGCACACCGTCTGTAAACTCTAGTTGGACAGATTCATAATTACGAAAGTTTTGTAATTGTAAATTAGTCAGCTTCATGCGTCATGTGTGTTCAAATCATTTTCATCCGATTTCATTTCTTTCACAATAAAAATACCTTCATCAGGTATTTCGACACGTGTATTCGGATATAATTTTCTACCACGTCGATTTTCTAACTCTCCATCTACAAAAACGGTATATTCTTGCAGGTACCATTTTGCTTGTCCGCCCGTTGTAATGACGTCAATATGTTTTAAAAATTGCCCTAATGTAATGTACTCATCAGAGATCGATACGATAGTTGTCATGAACTTCCTCTTTTCTAATGGATATTGGTGAGAACTCCATTAAACTCATGCATGCTCACATATTTTTAAGTAGAATAACTCTACAATATTATACAATTTTTACACGCTTTTCGCAAAGAAATTGCAAAATTTAGGGGGTTATTTCAATTTTGGGTCAAAAATAACAAAAAAGCCTAAAAAAACAAAAAACAAAATTTAACGGGATTTTTTCAAAAATTGAAAATTTTGACCCAAAAATTACCCCAAAATCGTGCTGCCCAAAATTCACTTATAAGTGAATTTCGGGAAAATGCAAAAATAGAGTTGAAAATAAAAAAACTCGAGCCTTCAAAATGAAAGCTCGAGTGAGAGTTTGATTCTCTAAGATTACCCGTTGAATGTACGAACAGGTGTCACTAATTGAATGAAGCTATGTGGAATACCAGAGTGGTCTTCTTTTAGTTTCAATGTGAATGGACGGTTTGCTTCTAAGAAGTTGATGACCGCTTCTGAAGAACCGAATAATTTCAACGCTTCTTTTAAGTAGTCTGGGTTGAATGAAATTTCAAGTGGAGCTCCTTCGAAGTTTTCCACAGCGATTTCTTCTTCAACCGTACCGACTTCAGGAGATTTCCCTGTTAATAGAATACGTTCCGGAGAAAGTGTTAATGTCGCGATATTGTTTTTATCCGTATGTGACATTAATGAAGCACGTTCTACAGCTGCTACCAATTCGCTAGCAACGACTGTAATCGAAGTGTTCGCTCCGTCGTTAATTAAACGGTCTGTATCAGGGTACATTCCTTCTAATAAACGAGAGTAGAATGATAATGTTTCTGTTTGGAACAAGATTTGATTATCTGTAATCGCAAAATCGATTGTTTCTAATCCGTCGATGATACGAGATAATTCTAATAATGTTTTACCAGGTAATGTCATTTCAAAAGTCAATGCATCACTTCCAGCTGGCATTTGTAATGGAATGATACGTTGGCTTAAACGGTGAGAGTCCGTTGCGACTGCTTTTAATTGGTTGTCTTTAATCACCATATGAATCCCTGTTAAGATTGGACGAGATTCTGCAGTTGAAACGGCAACGGCAGTTTGTACAATCACTTGTCTAAATAATGGAACAGGAATAGTGATGACATGATTTTTTTCGATTTCTGGTAATTGTGGATAATCTACTGCTGATAATCCATTTAATGTAAATGATGCATTACCTGCTGTAATTGTTGCTTGTAATTGATCATTTGTTTCAAGTGTGAATACATTTAAAGGTAATTTTTTAACGATTTCTCCAAAGAAACGAGCAGGAAGAACGATGCTACCTGGTTCTTGGACTGTTAATTGTAATTCTTCGTCTTCGATTGGTAAGAATACTTCGATAGAAACTTCTGAATCACTACCTGTTAATGTTAATCCTTCTTCACTAGCAACTAATTTAATCCCTGTCAAAATTGGAATTGTTGTTTTTGATGGAATTGCACGTTGCACATCTACAAGATTTTTTAAGAACCCTTGTCTGTTTACTGAAAATTTCATAACTGCCTCCTTTAGGGTGTGCTTTTATATTTAATTTATTTATTAATAAAATAGTAATAGTAGTAGGGCCTGTGTATATTGTGGAAAAGTCTATTTTCCTTATAACAGAGACCATTTTTAGTTGTGGATAACCATTGTGGAAAACTCCACCGTTTTATGGCACTTATCCACAGCTTAATAACCGAGCGAATGCTTGATTTCATTAATCACGCGAATCGTTTCTGGATCATCTTTAGCTTCTTGGCTAATTTTTTCATAGGCGTGAATAACCGTTGAGTGGTCACGACCAAAATCAGCACCAATCTTTTGAAGAGAAACACGTGTTAATTCACGAGAAAGGTACATCGCGATTTGACGCGGTTGAACCATTGTCTTCGTTCTTTTCTTTCCTTTAATATCTTCTACTGTAATATTGTAGTATTTCGCAACGGCGCTTTGGATATCATGAACTGTAAGAAGCTTCTCGTCGCCTCCAGGAAGGAACGATTGCAACGCTTCTGCAGCCAAGTCTGTTGAAATATCTTGTCCGACCATAACGGAGTACGCTTGAAGACGCATTAGAGCTCCTTCTAATTCACGGACGTTTGATTGAATATGACCTGCGACATAACTCAACACTTCAATAGGAATATTAAATCCAAGTGATTGTGCTTTATTTTGTAAGATCGCAATACGCGTTTCTAAGTCTGGTGGCGTAATATCTACGGATAAACCAGATACGAAACGAGATACGAGACGTTCTTGTAATTCTTTAATTTCCGTTGGTTGACGGTCACTCGTTAATACGATTTGTTTTTGGTTATTGAAAAGCGCATTAAATGTATGGAAGAACTCTTCTTGAGTTGCTTCTTTTTTCGCTAAGAATTGAATATCATCGACTAGTAAGATATCCACATTACGGTAACGATTGCGGAATTCTTGCGGTGTCTTTGATCCAATCGAAGCAATCATTTCATTCATAAACTCTTCACTCGTCACGTATTTGACACGTGCGTTTGGATGGCTCTTCTTATATTTATTCCCAATCGCTTGCATTAAATGAGTTTTTCCAAGTCCTACACCTCCATAGAAGAAAAGAGGGTTGTAGGTATTACCAGGATTATCCGCAACGTAATGCGCGGCAGCCGTGGCCATTTGATTTCCTTTCCCAATAATGAAAGTTTCAAATGTATATTTAGGATTCAAATGCGAGTCTTCCTCGATGGCAACCATTGTTGGAGCTTCAGGAATGTTTGGTTGAATTTCTTCAACTCCTTGGTGGAATGGAGTGTTTACTGGACCTTCATCTTCTGAATCGATAAAACGTGGTTCAAACGATTGTCTAAAGTAATCATATCCAATTTCCATAATGTCTCTAATAAGGTTATCTTGCCAATATCTCGCAAATGTTTTAGAAGGCACTTTAATATAGAGAATATTTTGTTCAATTCGAATCGGTTCAGCTGGTTTAATCCAGTGATTAAAGGTAAATTCGGAATTTGTTTTTTCAAAGTGTTCTAATAATAGTTTCCAAAATTCTTGGATGGAATTCATAAATGCACCTCCTTATATCGTTTTCAAGATTCTAATCCATTTAACAGTGTACCATCTTTCCAAAAAGTTTTCCACAATCGGATTGATAAAATCACAAAAAAAGATTATTTTTGATAACTTTATCCACAAAACGGTGGATAAGTCGAAGAAAAAAGTGGATATTCACAGAGATATGCACATAAAAATAGCAGTTATAAACAATGAAGAAAGTTGATATAAAAGGAATTTAATAGAGTTATCCACCATTGTGTATAATTTTTGTAAACAGATTGTTATTTTGTGGATAAATTGTTTATAAGTATGTGGAAATCGTCTTTTATGCAAAAAAACTATCCACCATCGATGTGAATAACTAAAAAAATAGAACAAAATAGACAGTTATTTGTAGAAATTTTTAGAGGGATTATGTTATGATACTTCAGTAATTTAGTGATTAGATAGTTTATATTGACAAGTAAACATTTTATATTTATAATGTACTAGACTGTCTAGGGAGACTAGATATTTCATTTACAGTAGGAGGTGCACACGAATGAAAAGAACATATCAACCAAGCAAACGCAAACGTCAAAAAGTTCACGGATTCCGTAAACGTATGAGCACAAAAAATGGCCGTAGAGTATTAGCAAGCAGACGCCGTAAAGGTAGAAAAGTTTTAGCAGCTTAGATCACTGAACGTCTCAGTGGTCTTTTTTTTTAAAAACCATTTGAGTGACTGGAGAGATTCAAGTAGATGAAGAAATCGTTTCGAGTAAAGAAAGACCGCGAATTTCAAAAGGTATTTCATAAAGGCAAATCGACAGCGAACCGTCAATTCGTTATTTATCAATATAATAAGGAAGACCAATCCCATTTTCGTGTGGGAATCTCTGTCAGCAAAAAACTTGGAAATGCGGTTACGCGTAATCGTCTAAAGAGAAGAATCCGTCATATTTTAATGGAACTGGACGACCAATTGGCGCAAGATGTAGATTTTATCGTCATTGCTCGTCAACCCATCGTACAAATGTCTTATCAAGAAATGAAAAGCAGTATGATGCATGTTTTAAAATTAGCTACTTTATTACCTAAAAATTAAGATTCCTATTAATAAGTAGGAATTATTGAAAATTAAATATTCTAAAAGGTGGGACTTTTCAGTGAAGAAAAAAAGCCAATTGATTTTATCATTAGCAGTTTTAACTTTATTTTTAGCGGCCTGTGGAACTTCTCCAATTACGGAGTCTAGTACAGGATTCTGGGATCGAATTGTTCTATATAATTTATCTCAATTTATCATCTGGTTATCAAACCTATTAGGTGGAAGTTATGGTTTAGGGATTATCGTCTTTACGATTATTACTCGTTTAATTATGGTTCCTTTAATGCACTTCCAATACCAAAGCACGCGTAAACAAGCGATTCTTCAACCAGAAATTAAAGCTTTACGTGAGAAGTATTCAGCACGCGACCGTGCAACACAAGAAATGCTTCAAGCTGAAATGAACGCTTTATATGAGCGTGAAGGTATCAACCAATATGCTGGATGTTTACCATTATTAATTCAATTGCCAGTCATGATGGCATTGTATCAAGCAATCAGCCGTACAGACGTATTGAAAACAGGTCATTTCTTATGGTTCCAATTAGACCAACCAGACCCATATTTCATCTTACCAGTCTTAGCAGCATTAACTACGTACATCACAACATGGTTATCAATGAAAATGCAAGATACTGGTGGCGCTGGTAAAGTTATGATGTATGTCATGCCAGCAATGATCCTATTTATGTCTCTTGGGTTATCAAGTGCGTTATCACTCTACTGGGTAGTCGGAAACGTATTTATGGTAGGCCAAACATTACTATTAAATAATCCATTTAAATTCCAAGAAGAGCAAAAAGCGATTGCCGCTGAGAAAAAACGCCGTGCAAGAGCGCTCGAAAAAGCGAAAAGAAGACACGGAAAATAATTCTTATAGAGCTCTTGTTGAAATGTCTCAATCATGAGATAATAACAATGATTTTTATAGAGTAGGAGAGTTTACGATGACAAATACAATTAAAGTAAGTGACGTTTCAGTAGAAAAAGCAATCCAAAAAGGATTACGTCAGTTAGGATTACCGCAAGACCAAGTGTTTGTGGAAATCATTTCTGAAGGTAAAAAAGGATTGTTTGGCTTCGGTCAAAAAAATGCTGAAGTGGAATTAACACCAGTTGCTACAATGGTTAATGAAGAAGTAGAAGAAGAAGTTTCTAAGCCTGTTGTTGAAACAGCAGAAGTAACTGTAGAAACAGTAGAAACTGTGGAAATTCCTGAAGAAGACTTCGATGAAGATGATTTCGAAGACGAAGAAGCAGGAGACGTAGATTACGAAGAAACAGTTGACCAATTAGAAGAAGCTGCTCGTGTTACAAAAGAATACTTAGAAGGCATCGCTAAAACATACGGCGCTGAAGCAACAGTAACAGTTGAAGCACGTCGTGACCGCATGACTTTCGTATTCGACACAGACAAACAAGGTCTTTTAATCGGAAAACATGGTAAAATCTTGAATGCTTTACAAGTACTTGCGCAAGTATCTGTACACCGCTTCATTAAAGGACGTATTTCAGTTCAAGTGGATGTTGGTGATTACCGTCAACGTCGTAGTGAAACATTACAACAAATTGCGGAAAGAACAGCTCGTAAAGTATTAAAAACAAAACAACCTGTTTACTTAGAACCACTTCCAGCGTATGAAAGAAAACAAATTCACGCTGCGTTAAGTAAAAATAAACGCATCTCAACTCACTCAGAAGGTAAAGAACCACATCGTTACCTCGTAGTTGAAATCGCAGAATAGTAAAATGACAGCTTATGACCGTTTCGGTCATAAGCTTTTTTTGTGCTTTCAAAATCGACATTTAAAGGATAATGCTTAGAATGATTATTATATCAATCATTTTAGCGAAAATAAATGTAATGAAAATAACTTTCATTAAAATAAAGGACGGTTATATAAAAAAATATATAATCGTCATTTTCATTCAGAAAAAGAGAAAAAATCCCACAAACCTCTACCAAAATGAAGTTTTTCCTTTGGATATATCGATAAATAAAGGTATAATAAATTTGATATAGGGGACATATATTAAATAAAAGAAAGGAGATATTTATGGATATTCAAATTTTTGTGAATCGAAGAAAAGAACTAGGTTTATCTCAAATTGAATTGAGTGAGGGTATTTGTACACAAGCTACATTGAGTCGATTCGAAAATCACGGTCAAATTCCTTCAATGAAAATATTGACCTTGCTTTGCAAAAAGTTGCAAATGGACGTAGGGGAGTTATTTCCATCTGTAGCGATTAAAGACTCAGTGTTAAATAAAAAACTTGATAAAATCGAATTCAATATTGTGGGTATGGAATACGAAGAAGCAGAAGAGCTCATCAAGAGTATTAATGTCGCACATCTGACAACTCAACAAGAGTGGCGATATTTATACTTAAAAGGTTTCACACAAACCTTAATGAACAAAGATGATGCAGATAGTTTCTTCTATTTTAATCAATTATTAGCGGATCATTCAGACGTTGATAATAAGTATATCTTTTTAGCATATACCGGAATTGGACTTATTTATATGAATCAAGCCGATTATGATAAGGCAGAATACTTCTTTGAAAAAGCAATTCACCAAATTGATTCGTATACGATCGAGTCTGTAGAAGATGTTTGTCGTGTCCTAACAGTCCTATATTACGCAGCAACATTTTATGCGACGATTAAGGAATATGATACAAGTGATGTGTTATTACGCCGAGGGGTAACGATTTGTGGGGAAAATCATGTTACTTACTACTTAGCGCGAATCAAATATTTACTAGCTGAAAATGCTTATGAAAATAAATTTGAGCAAGAAGAAGTTAAAGAATTAATAAGAGACGCTGCCGCATTTGCCAGACTGAATAAAAATACTGTATTATTAGAAAAGATAAAAGTATTTGAAGACCGTTTGGCGAAAGGAGAATAGATATGTCTATTCGTCTCAAAAAGGAAGATTTCCTTAAAAAAGAAAAACTCGAAGTTCCTGAAACATTGAAAGAGGAACTAGTCAATGATGAGTATGATTTAGATAGTTTTGGAGATGCGTTTATTATGATGCCAAAAATGGAAGAAGATAAACGTCAACAAAACCTTGAAAAGAACATCAAAAAAGAGTGGCTCGAGGATTTCGAAAACTAGTTTCTACTATAATATAGTAAACAAATTCAAAAAGAAGACTTTGGTGAGTTCGCCGAGGTCTTCTTTTATGTTTGAAAAAGCATTTCTGTAAACATTTTATTTGAAGTTTTTTCATAAAAAATTCTTACTAAAAATAGCGTCATTTTAGTTGAAATTGCCTATCAGTTATGATAAATTAATATCACTGTGAAGCGAACGTTCGCTTTTAAAACATTTTCAAAAAAAGTTTTGAAAACAGCAAACGTAATCGTTTGACGGAAGCCCTATATTATGATAATATATAGGAGTTGTTGCAAAACAACGATTGACCTTTGAAAACTGAACAAAGAAGACGAACCAAATGTGTAGGGACTTCATCTTAGTGATGAAGAAACAACAATTTCTTATCTCTTAAAGAGATACAATAAGTCAGTAATTAAAATGAGCTTTTCAAAGCTCATGAAAATTCAAATTTTTCATGAGAGTTTGATCCTGGCTCAGGACGAACGCTGGCGGCGTGCCTAATAC